>Ga0209541_10018210_pt1 | contig 10188 bp, 7 predicted proteins | sample RifCSPlowO2_01_FD_184027 | JGI IMG/M metagenome (GOLD analysis project Ga0209541, IMG submission 184027) | Groundwater microbial communities from Rifle, Colorado - Rifle CSP2_plank lowO2_0.1 (SPAdes) (version 2) | ecosystem: Environmental > Aquatic > Deep subsurface > Groundwater | place: Rifle...
TGAGTAAGGACAATACTTTAAATACCTTAACCCAAGTTGAAAAAGAGTTGAAAGAGCTAACAGAGAAAGTAAGCTCAGCAGAAAAAGAGTTGAAAGAATCTCAGCTAAAGAAAGAATTAGCCTCACAAAAAGTCGCCTCGCTTACAAAATCTTCCGAGAGAGTCGAAGTCTTAAGGCAAGAAATCGCTTCTTTCAAAAGGCAATACTCAGACAAACAAGCAGTGGTGCAGGAATTTCAATTGATACTTTCTCAGGAAGAAGTCATTAATAAAAACTATGAACTCCTAACTTCTTTGCGCGAAAAGGCAAAGGTTTTTCAAGCGAAACAATCAGAGCTGAATACCCTTAACCAACAACTAAGCAACCTTAAAACAGAGCAGTCTAGCCTTTCGAGTGTGGTGGCAACTCTTAAAGCACAGTTCGAAGAATCAGTTCGGGTAGGTCTAGAGCTGAAGAAAAAAGTCGTTGATCTAAACAGTTCAGTGTGTCCAACTTGCCAGCAACCGCTCAAAGACGACGAGCAACATAAGTCTCTCTTAGCTGTGTCTAATCAAAAACTCTTAGATCAGCGCAAAGTCTGTGAGGACCTGAAAACCAAAAAAGTAGACTCTCAAAAAAATCTGGATCTACTCAGTGGAAAAATCCAACCCCTTGAGCAAAAAATAATTTCTCAAAGTGCGGATGTTTCCGAGTACGAGGGGGTCCAAAAGCAAATAGAATCGTTATCTGAAACTGAAATCAAAAAAATTAAACTCAGCGAGGCCAAAACACGAATCGATAGTGAGAACAAAAACCTTCATGAACTTGAGGAATTATTAGCGGCAAAAGAGAAAGTATTGGCCGAAGAAAGCCGGGAGCTCGAAGAGCTTGCGAAGCACCAACGCGAGTTGACTGGCGCTTCCAATGAACATCAGGAAAAAGAGCGTCTCTTAAACCAGATTAGAATCTTGGAAAACAGTAAAAGAACTGAACTCGGTGCTGCCCAAAAATTAGTCGATCGGTCTAAACAACTCGAAGACGTGAAGCAACTAAGACTGAAAGATCGAGAACATTTTAGTGTTGAGAAGTCCGACTACGAAGAGCTGGCCTTAGCTTTCGGGAAAAAAGGCATCCAGGCGCTGCTTATAGAAACAATCATTCCCGAAATCGAAAATGAAGCTAATATTTTGATGGATAAGCTCAGTGACGGTAGAATGAAGATAGCGCTCTCGACTCAAAGAGAAGCTAAAACTGGCGGAACTATTGAAACATTGGACATAAATATTTCGGATGAAAACGGGCAAAGAGTTTATGAAACTTACTCAGTTGATGGAAACGAGCTTGTTTTTATTCGTCAAGGCACTGATATCAGATCTTTACCAATACAGGACTTATGGAGTACAGCAGCATTAACTGATGTCCATGGAAAATACCAGTTTCAAAATTCCTGTGTAGAAGCTCTATGTTATGTAAACGGTCGATCCTTATGGCAAAAAGTGGATAAAATACTTCGTCACAAATCTCCCAAAAAAGTTTTGGAGGTTAAGTGTGGCCCAGGCAACTACACAGTACGCTTAACAAAGAATCACAGCATTTATGTAATGACCGCAGCGGGGTTAAAAATTAAGCGCACGGAAGACTTGAATATCGGAGACTTAGTTTTAAGTCCAGCGATAATACCATCTCCGATCACAACTAATAAAGTCGATTTGACACACTTTATTTCAGGTGAATTTATTAATGACCGGAAAATTAAATCTAAAGCACTTTTATGGGATGATAACTTTATCTGGTCACGACGAGATCAAAAACTCAACCGTTTTGTAGTGGTTGACGAAAATTTTGCAAGGTTGCTTGGGGTTATTGTTGCAGAAGGATCAGGAAATATAAAATACTCCCTAGCACTTGGAACTAATCAGTATCTTGCTCAAGAGATAGTAAAAATTGCTGCTGCGGTATTCGGTACAAATGAGAGGAGTCTCCGATACACCTCCCCAGAAGATATAAAACGTTACGCAAGTAAGTATCCTCATGCCGTTACAACCCTGTCTCCAAAGGCTCAATATAATCCGGATATAGGTGGCAGACTAGTAAGTCACATCTTAAAGAACCTGGTTGGGGGTAGAGCATCCTCAAAAAAGATTCCTTGTTTTATTTTTAACACTAGCCCAGAGGTGAAAAAAGCTTTCCTAAAAGGCTTGATCCAAGGGGACGGACATGTTAGTTTTTACCCAATGAAATCTAAGTCTTCTGTGAATATCACGACCGTGAGTCGGAGACTAGCAGGAGAAGTAATATTTCTTTGTAGGCAGCTGGGCATTTGGGCCAGAATTGAAAATCACGGCGAAGAAGGTTTTCGAAGGGACATGCATCATCAAAAATCGTATAGAATTGTCATATCAGGAAAGAAGAACTTAGAACTATTAGGAATCGGGGTTATAGCTTCTAAGTACGACTCAAGTACTAAATATGAAGGTATCCCATATTCACTCTTAGATACATCGAGAATTAACGGAAAGAGATTTAGGCGCGGGGCCGAGTTTGAATCTTTCGGTTGTGGTGTGTCAAGGATACCAAAAACGCTAACCAAATCTTATCTTAAGACTCAGGACTTGGTCCAAGATTGGAATATACTTGAGATTAGAAGTCTTGAAGAGATCGAGTCGGGTAGTGATTACGTTTATGATCTGATGGTTCCAAATAATAACTCTTTTGTTGCTGGTAACGGCGCCATCCTAGTCCACAATTCCGGTGGGGAAGCGTTCCGCGTCAATATTGCTATCAGGCTCGCCTTATCGAAACTTCTGACCCAAAGGGCTGGTGCTAGGCTACAGTTTTTGGTAATCGACGAGGGCTTTGGCACTCAGGACGCAGCTGGCAGGGATCGGCTTATAGAGTCAATCAACTTAATCCAAGAAAGTTTTGCCAAAATCCTGATCATTACTCACATTGAAGATTTAAAAGAAGCTTTTCCCGCAAGAGTGGAAGTCATGAAAAATACCGAAGGCTCTACGTTCCAGGTATTTAACTAGACCATGAAAAAGTTAATTTTACCAGCGCTATCTCTAATACTTGGGTTCGGTGGGATATATTACACCGTATTTTTTCTGCCGCCTTACAGAGACAATAACAGCCTAAATTTTGGGAATCTTGCACTTCTACTTATTAGCGCTTTCTCTCTACTTGCCCCGATGCTAAGTTTGCTGGTATACTACGCGAGCTTAGCTATTAGCAAGGTTGTAAAATCATCCAAGCTAACCTGGCAGATAAAAGTCAGCCGAGGACAAAGCTTTAAGCGAGGGGTTCTCCTAGCCTCATTCTTAGTAATTTTGGGTGCTTTACAAGCTACCAAAACCAACAGTTTTTTTAATATACTACTTTTAATTATGATCCTAGGATTACTCGAAACCTATTCTTGGAGACCCATATATGGAAAAAAGTAAATTTTTTGTCACAACTCCTGTTTATTACGTAAACGATATTCCCCATATTGGCCACACCTATACCACAGTGGCTGCTGATGTAGTTGCCAGGTTTTGGAAACAACTTGGTTATGACGCCAGGTTGCTGACTGGAACTGACGAACATGGGGCCAAGATTGCGGCGGCGGCTAAAAACCACAATAAGGAGCCTAAAGAGTACGCTGATGAAATCTCAGCGGAATTTAAAAAAGCCTGGCAATTACTTGATATAGACTTTTCTAGATTTATTAGAACAACCGATGAGGACCACATAAAAGTTAGCCAGGACTTTCTTCAGAAGCTCTACGACACTGGCGCCATTGATCCTAAGCCTAGATTATACAAAGGTCTATACTGCATCGGGTGTGAGAAATTTCTATCTCAAAATGAGTTAAAAGATGGATTGTGCCCGGACCACCTAAAACCCCCTGTTGAGCATTCAGAGGAAAATTATTACTTTAAACTAAGTGCTTACCAAGATCGTCTTATTGAACTTATTAAGAATGAGGACGGGAAAGGTATTGAAGTCCAGCCAGCGAAAAGGAAACACGAAATGCTTAGCAAATTAGAATTGGGACTGGAGGATATTTCCATCTCGCGGGCAAATCTGGAGTGGGGGATACCACTCCCTTTTGATGAGTCTCACACCACTTACGTCTGGATAGAAGCTTTAATCAATTACTACACTTACGGCTCCCCAAACAAGGTCTGGCCTGCTGATCTTCATTTGGTTGGTAAAGACATTGTTTGGTTTCATGCGGTAATCTGGCCAGCCATGCTTTTGGCCATAGGCGAGCAACCGCCAAAGCAAGTATTTGGTCACGGATTCTTTACCATTTCTGGTCAAAAAATGTCCAAGTCCCTGGGAAACGTGATCAAGCCTTCTGAGCTGGTAGCGCGCTATGGCGTCGAGGGTACGCGTTATGTCCTTCTTTCGGCTTTTCCCTTCGGGGAAGACGGTGATTTCTCCTGGGAAACTTTTGATCAACTTTATAATTCTAACCTGGCTAATGGTTTAGGTAATCTCGTCTCTAGAGTCTCAAAGCTCTTGGAATTAAACAAAGTTACGATAAGTCAAGATCAGGAAAATATTAAGCCCTCTTTGGGTCTTTCAGAATTGTATTCAACCTTATCCTTGGACCAAGTCCTAAGAAACATTTCTGAAAAAGTAAGCACCCTCGATCAAAAGCTAAACGAGTGGCACCCCTGGGAAATTAAGGATCCCAACACGAGTTCAAACTGGAATGAAATTGTCCAGGGTATCCGACAAATCGCCTGTGACCTTTATCCATTTTTACCAGAAACCTCTACCAAAATACGTGATATATTTTCTGGGCCGGATGTGAAAAAACCAGAGCAGGCTCTCTTTCCAAGACTCGAGGTGTCATCCTGAACAAAGTGAAGGATCTACTAGACGCACATGCTAGATTCTTCGGCTATGCCTCAGAATGACATAACTAAATGTTCATTGACACTCACGCCCATCTAAACTTTAAAGCTTTCGACAACGACCGAGAAGCAATTATTAAAAAATCGATCGGGGAGGGGGTAGGGAAGATTATAATCGTTGGCTCAAGCCTGGCAACATCCCTTTCGTCTGTCGCACTTGCCTCGAAGTACCCTGAGCTGTACGCTTCTGTAGGAGTACACCCACACCACAGCGGGGAATATGACAGCTATACTCTAGACAAATTGACTGATTTAGCAACCAATAACAAGGTTGTGGCGATTGGTGAAATCGGCTTGGATTACCATGAATATATCTCTGAAACCAAGCCCGGGATTTCAGACCCGAAGCTGCAAAAAACAGCTTTTTTAGAACAAATTAAACTTTCCCAAAAACTTAGTCTTCCGGTTATTATTCACTGTCGAGAAGCAATGGGGGACCTTTTCCCTCTCGTCGCACAATTAAAAAGACATGACTTTACCAACCTTACCGGTGTTTTTCATTGCTATAGCGAAGGTCTAGACTACGCCAAAAAAATTGTTAACCTAGGTTTGTTTGTCTCTTTCACCCCTATTATTACCTACCCGAAAAACGACTATCTTCGTGAGGTGGTGAGGTATCTTCCCCTAGATTTGATTCTCCTGGAAACAGACTCCCCTTTCCTCCCGCCTCAAGAAAAGCGAGGTTTGCGCAATGACCCCACCGCTGTTAAAATAGTCGCACAGACCATAAGCGAGGTTAAAAAAATTAGTCTGGAAGAAGTAGAAAAAACGACCACTCAAAATGCTGAAAGGCTATTTAAAATTTGAATTTTCAAGTACCAGTTTTTAATTTGGAGTCGATTTATTCGACTCGAAACAAGCTAAGCTTATTTTCAATAAATTTTCATTTGATCAATGTATCATTGGAATATTCATTGTAAATTGAGAACTGAAAATTGAAGTTTGTGTAACCTATGGAAAAGATTGTTAAGAAGTATGATCGGCAAATTACGCGAATCTTGGAAATACTTCCACCACTTCTCTCCTGGACTTTACTCACTTCCCCTTTTTGGGCGTCATTTTTTATTCCTGAAATAATAGCCTACTTCATAATTGTCTTCGATGTTTATTTTGTCTACAAAGCCGGCAGTCTCGCTATCAACGCTGTTAGATCCTATCGTAAAATCCAACAAACTAAAAAGGTGGACTGGCTAGCCAAACTCAAGGAGGAGCATCTGCCTTACCAAAAAGTTCGCCATATTGTGTTTGTCCCAACGTATAAAGAACCACTCGAAATCTTACAACGAACACTAACCTTTCTGTCCGAACAAGAGTTCCCCTCCAAACAAATTGATGTTGTAATCGCCACCGAAGCCAGGGATCAGGAAGCTAGCGCTAAAGTGGCGACTTTAAAAAAGGAGTTTGGTGCTAAATTTAACCATGTCTGGAATACCACTCACGTCTTAGAACCAGGTGAGGTGGTGGGTAAATCCTCAAATCTGGCTGCAAGCGGTAGAGCGATAAAAGAAAAGGTTACTAAGCTGGGCTATGATCTTGACTATCTAACCGCCACTTCGTGCGATGCTGACATTGCAATTCATCTTAAGTACTTTTCCTGCCTTACTTATCAGTTTCTGAAACACCCGGAGCGTCACCTAAGATTCTGGCAAGCGGCCTTGGTTTTTTATAACAACCTCTGGAGGATCCCAATTTTCACTAGACTAGTTAACACCATCCATAATATCAGCCAAGTAGGTGAATTAATGCGCACCAAAACCGGTTTTAACTACTCTACTTATTCCTTAAGCTGGCGTCTCCTCGACGAAACAGATTTTTGGGATGTGGATGTCATTCCTGAAGATTGGCACCTTTTCTTCAAAGCATTTTTCGCGCACAAGGGCCGTGTCGGACTGGAACCGATTTTTCTGGCTCATTTCGGGGACGCGGCTGAGGGACGTAACTACTGGCAAAGTCTAACAAGCCAATATTACCAAGCAAGACGCTGGGCCTGGGGTGTAACAGATATTGCTTACGCTATCAAGAAGTTCATGGTTCATTACCGGGAGATCAATCTTCCCAATTTTAGCCTCAGAATGCTTCGGGCTTTAGAACAGCATATTCTCTGGCCAGCTAACTGGTGGCTTATTACCCTAGGGGCCACCATTCCCCCACTCGTTAACCCAGTTTTCAAATACACAACCTTGGGCTACCGCCTACCTCAAGTTTCTGGGTTTATTCTTACGTTAGCAACCATGTTTATCGTCTTTATCATTGCCATAGATTATCTCCTTCGCCCTCCCCGACCGGAATATTTCAAAAAAAGGTTTATTCCAGTTACTATTCTTCAATACTTACTTCTACCGATAACCGCTTTCTTGTTTAATTCCCTACCCGGCATGGACGCTCACACCCGCTTGTTACTGGGTAAGCGCCTTGAGTATAAAGTGACAGAAAAAATAGGAAGTAAATGATTCCGCTTTTTTACCAAAGTTTATGGAGAGACGAAGCTTTTAGCTTCTTTCTCGCTCTTAAAAGCCCCCTAGAAATTATTAGTTTGACAGCCCTCGACTATTCTCCCCCACTGTATTACACCCTCCTCCACTACTGGACTACTCTTTTTGGAGAAACTGAACTAAGCTTACGCTCACTATCACTTCTATTCCACCTCGGCAGTGTGTTTGTGTCTAGCCTAATCATCCATAAACTAACCAACAAATGGTTGGGAGCTCTTTTAACAAGTCTGGCTGTTTTACTGAATCCTTATCTTATTCACTACGCTTTCGAAACCCGAATGTACACTATGCTAGCGTTTCTAATTCTAACTTCTACCTGGTTCCTACTTAATAAAAAGCACCTTCTCAGCGGACTTTTTGCCGCGCTGGCGATTTTTACTCACAACTACGCGACTTTCTACTTAATAAGCTTGGTACTTATATTACTCCTAACTGAAAATCAAAAACCCAAGTTAATGGGATTTTTTAAACTCATTCTACTACCTATTCTTGCCTTAGGGTCTTGGGCGTCAATAGTTCTTAGCCAGTGGTCTCGAATAGAAAGTAGTTTTTGGCTATCAAAACCGACATTTATCTCTTTACTTGGAACATTTCATTCATACATCATAGGACACAGCTCATATGTTTTCGGAAACTACCTTTTCTACACTTCCCTAGCTACTATCTTACTAGCAATATTTTCCTGGAAGTTTTCGAAAATCAGGCTACCTTTAAACAAAGTATTGATGCCTGCAGCACTTATTTTACCAGTTGTCCTTTCAATAATCGTTTCTCTCACCATCACCCCTATCTACCATGACCGCTACCTTATTAGCACTCTGTATCTAGCAATATTATCGATTGGGTATGTACTAAGTACGGAAACCTTCACCCACCCGCTTGTCCAGTCCTTAAAGACTGTCCTAATAACAACTTACTTAGCAACACTTATACCGACAAGCATTTACACCCTCCAAACCCCCCTCAGTCAACCAATAAAGGACTCAGTCTCTTTCATCTCAAACCAGAAAAAAGGTTCGGTAGCTGTTGCCGAAAACGCGCTGAATTTTCTAGAAACAAAATACTATTTTCGTCAGTATAATTTAGATATACCAGTGTATGTTTTTTCGGAAAATGGATCTATACCCTCCTATATAGGTTCGGTGGTATTTGATAAAAAGGATATAATAACTACGCTTCCAGATCGTGATTACTGGTCGATAAACGCTCGGGGTGGGGCTCACTATGTACCATAATATCTTAAAGCGAGGTGTCACTTACTTACTTAAAACTTTATTTCTTAACTACACTCGATTACTCAATGTCCTGATAATCTTACTGTGCTACGGTTACTTGATTTTTCGGATTGGTTCTCTCCCTCCCCAAGTCCCTCTCTGGTATACCCTACCCTGGGGAGAAAACCAGTTAACCAGTCCCCAGAGTCTCTGGTTAATCCCCATAAGTCTGAGTGTGTTTCTTGTACTAAATACCTTATTTAGTACCCTCGTGCTTAAAGAGAAAGGATTTCTCACCAACCTACTTAATTGGCAGGGTGTTCTTATCTCTCTCTTGGGCATAGTGGCACTTTGGCGTATTATTGTAATATCCATCCCGTAATATATGAACTACTTAACTATTTTTGTTGTTTCAGTTTTAATATCAGCTATCAGCACCTTGTTCGTAATCAAATTAGCCAAAAAATACGGTTTCATGGACTATCCTGGGAGAGCCCACCCCGCCAATATCATAACCACACCCACTCCCCGTGCAGGAGGGATCCCAATACTTATCTCTTTATTAGTTCTCGTCCCTCTTTTCGTGAGTGCTAGCGGCGTTATGGAAACTCCTCGAATCATCTCTTTCCTACTCGCCAGTACCCTTTTAGTAGTCCTGGGGACACTGGACGACAAGTATGATCTAAATCCTTACCTTCGCTTTGGGATAAATCTTTTGAGCGCTCTTTTGATCGTCGGTAGCGGTATTGCTATAAATTGGCTTCCCAACCCATTTGGAGGAGAGATCAGATTTGACCAACTCGTTTGGCAGTTTGGTCTGTTTGGGAAGAGTTATTCCATCCCAATTCTGGCTGACTTATTAACTCTCGTCTGGCTTACCTGGATGATGAACGCAATCAATTGGAGTAAGGGGGTTGATGGTCAGTTACCCGGAATTGTCACCATAGCAAGCCTCATTCTTAGCTTTGTGGCCTTGAAATATGTTGAGGTGGATCCAACTCAAACATCTGTGGCAATACTAGCCTTTATCGTCTCTGGGGCGTATTTTGGTTTCTTACCTTTCAACTTTTACCCCCAACGTATCATGCCTGGCTATGGCGGTGGGGCGCTTGCTGGGCTACTCTTGGGTGTCTTGGCGATATTGGCAGGTGGGAGGCTAGCAACCACCTTGTTAGTCCTTATAGTACCTTTGGCAGACGCCCTGTTCGCAATAGTTCGAAGGCTTATGAAAGGTAAATCTCCCTTTTGGGGAGACCGCGGCCATTTGCACCATAAATTGTTAGATCTGGGGTGGAGCAAAGCTCAAGTAGCGCTGTTTTACTGGTTGCTTACGGCTGTTTCAGGCTGGGCTGCACTAAACCTAGGATCTAAAGGTAAAAGTGTTGCTTTGGCTTCTGTTGGAGTAATTATAATCAGTATACTAACTACCCTCTACTTCACTATATCACCTAACAAAAAAGACAACTAAAAAAACGACCCTTCAGTCGTTGAAAAAGAAAAGCACCTTGTAACTGAAAAGAATATGGGCTTCTAAGTATTTTAATTAGACAGTTATTATATTCAATCCAGTTACCAGATGCCTATCATTTAGGT
>Ga0209541_10018211_pt1 | contig 10187 bp, 10 predicted proteins | sample RifCSPlowO2_01_FD_184027 | JGI IMG/M metagenome (GOLD analysis project Ga0209541, IMG submission 184027) | Groundwater microbial communities from Rifle, Colorado - Rifle CSP2_plank lowO2_0.1 (SPAdes) (version 2) | ecosystem: Environmental > Aquatic > Deep subsurface > Groundwater | place...
CACAAACCTACCTCTAAATATTTCAGTTTCTTCAGCATTTAATGGTCTTTTTAATTTTCTTTCCATCTTCCTGATTTCTTTTATCATCACATGATAAGAACGTAATTCACTTAAACTTGGTTCGCAGAAGTAATCTTGTACAATACCATTTCTCTCTCCTACTGCCACAAAATTTGGTTTAACAAGTTCATAACTATATGGTTCGTAACCTCTTTCTTCAAAGTGACTTACTAATCTATCATAAAAATCGCTTGCTTTCTGTGCATGAGTAACATCTCCATTTTTATAAACTAATCCTGTATGCCTTTCTATACCAACCTTAAGACCAGCCACATTATGTCCAATCTCACGATATACTGTGACAAAACCTTTTCCACTAGCAAGGTCGCTTAAAAAATCTCTTGCCTTATCTTCAAAACCTTTATTATCAGATTCACTACCCATAGTTCCTATAGATTATTTGTACTTTATAAATCTTTTGTATTGTAACTACTTTATAGTGTTTATATTAGTAACGAACGGAACTCCCCTAAAATATAGTCTGCTAACGCAGAAATTTATAGAAACGGAAATTTTACTCTGCGGTCGCAGATTTCCAGAACTTCGTAACTGGAAACGAAATTAACAGCGATTAGTTGCAATTTTCGAAGGGCGCATATATTACGTTTGTTCCGCCTCGCTCTATTGTCGGGTTTATAAATGAGAGTGTTTTTTTTGAATTCTGTGAGAAAGATAGTTATTAAGAGCATCCACTAACCGTTCTCGAAGATCCCATATGAAATGATCAGGAATACCAGCATAAACTTCGCCTATAGCATCCCACGGGGTTGTTGCACCTTCAAATCTTATATAGCACATATATTTAGGATCTGTATCTGAAGTCCTAAATTCTGCTGGATACTCAGAAACACGACAGAGATATTTTTGTTGTCTACCGAAATATCCGTATTCTTTATATTCTTCTACCTTCTCTTCATTGCCGTTTTCCAGAATTTCTATCAGGGTTCCTATTACTCCCTCTTGCTCAAATTTTACTCTTGCAGGTCTTACAATAGGTTGGTCTTCACTCCAGTAAACTGTAAATCTATCTAGATACGAAATATGATTCGACATACGAAAGATGAAAACAACTACATTTATAAATCTTCTTTTATCTTTAAATTCCGCGTCGCTCGGCGGAACACTTTTCTATTTTGGCGCCTTTAGAAAACTCTTTGCCAGCCCTTCAGGACGTTGCACTAAAACTTAATATGGAAAGCTTAATAAACAGCAGCTGCAGTTGGTTGTTGCGGCATGGATGCGAAGAACACATTCAGGCAGCACGCAATAGTGGGCTTTTTTTCTCTTGGCTTGGCTTTTGCCTTTAACCGCTTTCTTGATACGCCGTGGTCAACTACTTTCGGCAGGGTTTCCATTATTCTTCTTTTCCTGATACTTATTATTGGTCCGGTGATGCGGCTGAAGAAGCCGGCAAAAGCATCCACCCCGTTAAGAACTCCGTGGAGCTGGCGAAGCGAGCTGGGAGTATGGTTTACCTTAACAGCGTTAATCCACTTTTATTTTGTCATGGGCGGCAGGCCGAACTGGAGCTTGATGGAAGCATTGGGCGGCTTTATTGGGGGAAGCGGCTATGGCTTTGCAAACACGCTTGGGCTTATCGCCTTGTTCTGGGCTGTTGTCCTTGCAGCAACGTCATTCGGAAAAATAATCATGTTTATAGGGGTGGAGTCGTGGAAGTGGCTTCACACAATGACTTACGTAACGTTTTATCTGGTTTCAGGGCATATGCTTTATTTTCAGTTCTTTTCAACTTATGGAAGCGGCCCGGACTGGTTTGGCTATGCTGCTGCGGCAATGGCGCTTCTGGTTGTTGCCCTGCAGCTGAGCGCTTTTGCGAAAACAGTAATAAAGAACAGGAAAAAGAGAGAGAAATAAAAAAAAGGGCTCCGAAATCAGGCAGATTAATCTGGATTATCTCGCGACCATCAGGGTTCAAAACTCTTAACAAAGAGTTGAGAGTCCCTGGCCTGGCGCACAAAAAAAAGCCGGTGCTGCATTAAACCTGAAGAAAAAATCAATATCAAAATAATTATAAACACCAAAGAATAGTCTTTTCTCATGGGCGTTTTTGACGGGATGCTGGGCGCAGGGGAAAGCCTGTTCTCAAATGAGTTATCACTGGATTACTCGTTCATACCAAAGCAGATTCCTTACAGGGAAAACGAGCAGCACCACATAGCCAGCTGCATAAAACCATTGTTCCAGCAGCGCACAGGGCGAAACCTTTTCCTGTTCGGCGCTCCGGGGATAGGGAAGACAGCTGCGTGCAGGAAAGTCCTGCAGGAGCTTGAGGAGCAGACAGAAGACATTGAGCCGATATACATCAACTGCTGGCAGCAAAACACAACATTCAAGATATTCCTTGCCATATGCGGCATAATCGGCTATAAGTTCACGCAGAACAAGAGAGGGGATGAATTGTTCCTAATAATAAAGCAGATGCTTAACAAGAAAAGCGCGGTGTTCGTGTTTGATGAAATAGACAAGGCAGAGGACTTTGATTTTCTTTACAGCATACTTGAGGAGGTATACAAAAAAACAGTGATTTTAATCACAAATGAAAAGGATTGCATGGCGCAGATAGACAGCAGGGTGAGAAGCAGGCTTATTGCTGAACAGCTTGAGTTCAGGGCTTACAGCCCCGAAGAAGTGAAAGGCATCATAAAAGAGCGGGCGAAATACGCATTTGTAAATGGCTGCTGGGAAAAAGAGGCGCTGGAGCTGGCTGCAGCAAAAACATACGAGTCCGGGGACATAAGAAGAGGGCTTTACCTTTTGAGGGAGTCGGGGCTGGCAGCAGAGGAGCGGGCATCAAAAAAAATAACAAAGCAGGACGTTGAAACAGCCATGAACAAGCTTGATGAATTTAAAACCAAAAAAATTGATGATTTGGACAGCGAATCAAGATTCGTGCTTGGCATAATAAAAGACAATTCTGAAAAAAAAATCGGAGAATTGTTCAGGATTTACCAGGCGGCAGGGGGAAAAGCAGTCTACAAGACTTTCCAGAGAAGGATAGCAAAGCTTGAAAAAAACAGGTTCATAAGGACAGAAAAAATAAGCGGGGGAGCAGACGGCAGCACATCAATAATCAGCTATTCAGAAAAAGAAGGCGAAAAAAAGCTTACAGATTTCTGAGCCCTCATTAAAATCAATGCTCTATCAGGAACTCATCAAACTCGCCGGTTGCTTTTTCCTCCTTTGCATCAATTTTCTCAACAAAAGACAGGAAAGAGCCCCTGTTGCATTCCTTGGCCAGCTCCTTAAGCTGTGGGCCATCACCTTCAGCAACAACCTCAACAGTGCCGTTGCGAAGATTCCTCACAAAGCCCTTAACACCCAATTTTTCAGCTGCTTTCCTGACAAAATCCCTGTAAAACACGCCCTGCACTTTTCCATGAACAATCAGATGAATGCGCTTCATGAAGAAAAAAAATCTTTATTGATTTAAAATCTTTTTGTATCTTCATTCATAAAAGCCACTGGACACTGGACATGGAACTTGCCGTCCGTGTCCTGTTTTGCACTGGACACTGGACACGCGGCGGCGCAGGGTATATTAAGGGTTTTGCCCAGCTTTTTTGTCAAGTTTTTGGGTATTGGGACAAACACCCAAGCGCACTTACTACCCCGAATTTTGGCTTGCCCCAGCTTCCCCAATACCTAAAAAACTTTTTTTGAGGTGATGAAAAATGGATTTAAGAAATGAGACAATTGCGAAGCTGTTCTTTAGCCAGGTCAAGGCATTGACCCTTGGCAGGGATTATGTGGAATGGAAGGATTACAGGGACAAACTGGATTTTCTGGAGCTGCTGAGGTTTCAGCAGGAAACCAGAAGGCAAAGCATTAACAACCTTGTTTAGGCAATTGAAGTCATAACTCCTGCGGCTATTGTATTGAAGACCACCATCACGAATATGGTTACTGCTGCGTATAACAAGCTGCCTCTTATGAGGTTTTGGCCGAGGTTGTAGCGCTCTGCCAGCCTGTCTGAGCCGTTCTCTATTCCGTTAATCAGCACTGTCAGAACATAGATTATCTGCACAACGTAAACACCCACGATTATCTGAAAATAATATGTTGGGACAGCATTCCCGAATATGTTGAGGAGCCCTGTGGGAACATCTGTCCCTGAGATTCCTTCTCCTATGCTTGCAAGCTGCTGCGTGAGCTTTCCAAGAATTGTTATGACCATTGAGGTTATGCCTACAACTATGCCTGAGATTACCGGGGCAAGGAAATTAGCCTGCTGCTTCATGTCAGATATGATTTCAGACAGCAGGTCTTTCAGGCGCTCATTAACGCGGTGTATGTCCTTTACATATTCTGACACATTTATTAATGCGCGTGAGGCAATCATGGGCCCTTTTTTTGAGCTTTCTACAAGAACCTTCATTGAGCTTTCAATCAGGGATGATGGGAAGTAAATCAAAGCGCCGTTTTTCGGGTTGAATATGGCTTGTTTAACGCTCATGCCGAGCCTGCTTATGTTGCTGGATACGGCGCTGAAGAAATCCCCGGATGTTGTGTCTTTCATCATCTGCGCCACTTTGCCGAAAGCAACTTCTGCGGGCAGGCCGTCGCCCAGCCGGTTGCCGAGCTGGAAAAGCGAGGAAGCAAACTCTTCTTCAAGGTGTTTTGCCCTGTTCCTTATCTTTATCACGTTTTTTGAGCTGATGCTGAAATACGTGCCTACACCCAGGGCGAAGCTGAGCGGCACAAACACGCTGAGTATTGCTGCGCCGAGCCCGTAAGGGCCAATCATGCCTGTGCCTGTCTGCCTGTATTCAAGCAGCTTGAACCCGAGAAAAACATCTTTTTCCTGCATCAGGGTTTGCTGTGAAAGCGAGCTCCCGATTATTACAGGGAGCAGCCCGATTAAGAGAAGAAAGCTGCCTGCAATAACGCTGATTGCTGCCGGGCTTGTGTAAAAATCCCTTTTTCCAATCCTGAAATGTATTTTCCTGTATTTTCTGAGTTCAGGGATGTCTTCTGATATGTCTGTTTCCCCGTAGCCAGTGGGCCTTTTTGAAAGCACGACCCTGCCGAAGTAATAAATGCCCACTGGCAAGGTGAAATTATAGAGCACAGCGAGGTAAAAAGCTATCCTGTTCGGCGTCAATGTTTCGCTTGCCAAAAAGCTTGCGACAAGGGGGAGGATAACAAGGCCGAGGATTGGGAGGACTACGCCCATCATGTAAAGCAGTGTTATGGGGTTCTTCAGCTCATGGGCGTAATGCAGCATCTTGTCATATGTTTCCTGAAGCATTACATCAAGGCTTTTGTCTATCAGCTTCAGCCGCCTGTCTTCTGAGCTTTCATACAGCGAGCCCTCTATAAGATGGAATGCCTCAATGAATTCAATGTTCCATTTTCTCCAGCTCTCAAGGTAGTTATCAAGCGATTCCTTCATTGTTTCGTGCTTGCCTGTCTCAACATCCCACAAAACCTTTTTCAGGTCAATTGACAGCGGAGGAGCAAGGTGCTCTGCAGCAAAGTTTATTGCCAGTTCAAGGTTAGAGGTGTGCCTCATGTAAGTAACAACGTAGAATATGCACTCAATCATCTGGTTTGATGCCCTGAGCCGCCACGTGTTTGCAAAGAACTCAGGCAGCTTCAGCGCAATCATCAGGAAGACAAGCCCCATCACCATGAAGTAAACAACCAGGACAACAGAGCTGAGGAGCAGGTAGCTCAGCAGCCCTCCCAGGAGCACAATCAGCAGGGCCCCCATTACAGCGAAGCTGACAACACCCGAAGGGGTTATGTCAAGATGGCAGAGCTCAACAAACGCATTTATTTTCCGGCTTGTTTTTTCATCAGTCCTTATCCTGAACAGTTTCTCTGATTTGTTGCAGAGCTTTTCATAAATATTGAGCTGCTTTGGAAGGTTTTCTTTTTTGAACTGCATGTAATTAACAGAGAACGTGCGTTCATCAAGCGGGGGCTTTACTCCAAGCTCATTTTCAAGCCGCCTCCTGTATTTGTCAAGAAGTTCTTTTTCACGCATTTTTTTCGCTCATCTTCCTGACAGCCCTTTTGAGCCAGTCATTCCACTCAAACAAGATTCTTTTGCTGTCCATCACGCCTGTTTCTTCTTTGATTTTGTCAGATATCCTGTGGAACATGTCATTTGCAGGAACAACAAAGTCTGCCTCAAGTATTGCTGTGCTGCCTGTTTTTTCTGAAAGCTCCACCATTGCCTTTTTTACGTTGGTCCTGAGCATTATGTTGTCCCAGACAGCATCCCAGTTGCCTGCCCAGTCCTTTACATTGGAAGCAATCCCTTTTATGACTTCACTTTCTCCGTTGAGGAGGTCAACTGTGGGCTCAAGCGAGTCATTAATTGGGTCATACTTCAGCAAATCCCGGAAGCCTTTCTCCATCAGCGGCTCCTGCTCCCAGTACTTGCCTACTTCTGTTATTTGGGTTACTCTTCTCTGCCTATGCAGCCCGTCAGGGCTCTTTATTGGGTTGGCAACGACGATGACGTCTGTTGCCTTAAAGCTTGTTTTGGGAACACCCAAATCATTCACTACGCGGTCAAACACGCCGTAAGGGGAATCTCCATGGACTGTTCCTGCAACAAGGTTAGCCAAAGCGCCTATGCGCATTGCCTCATACAGCGCCTTTGCCTCAACGCTTCTTACCTCGCCGATTATCAAGCAGCTGTCGCCCATCCTCAGCGTGGTCCTTATGCCTTCGTCTGCTGAAACCTCATTAGTTCCTTTTGTAAGTATGCTTGCAACTTTCATTGACTGTATGTTATAGCCAAGGTTTTTTAATGCGCTTACAGGAAGCTCCAGCGTGTCTTCTATTGTTACCTGCCTGTATTTTCTTATGACCTCTGTCATAACTGCGCCCAGCAAAGACGTTTTTCCTGAACTCCTCGTTCCTGCTATCAGCATTGTCCTTGCGCCGTCAATAAGAAAGCTGAGAACACCCGCGCTTAGCGGGCTAATCATCCTGTTTTTTACAAACAATGGCAGGGTCCATGGCCTGTCCCTGTGCCTCCTGAATGCGTAGGCAATGCCTGCCGGGTTCAGTGGCTGCGTGATAACAGCTGCCCTTGCCCTGGCGCCGGGGATTAAAAGCTCTGTGTCCATGACGGGGTTTGCCTCGTCCAGAGGCCGTCCTGATATGAGCCTCAGCTTTGAAGCCCACGAATCTCCTTCATTTGCAGTTGGTATGATGTTAGTCATGCATTCATCGTGGTCCTGATGCACAATGAACATTGGGGTGTGCCCCATTGGGGAATTAACTGTTATGTCCTGTATCTTTTCATCCTCAAGCAGCACCTCTATCAAGCCGAACCCGACAGTATACCTCACAAGAATTGATGTAAGTTCCTCAAGCTCCCTGAACCTCAGCTTCACTCCCCGCTTCGCTGCCAATTCCTCAAGCAAGTCCCTGCCTATGTTGTAAAACACCTGCCGCATCCTTTCAGGGTCAACAAACTCCTGCTTTGTTGGCTTGTGCTCAGAAATTATTTTTCTTGCTGAATCCAGCAAGTCATATTTTTCCTCTGAAAGCTTGAACTCAGGGGGGATAATGTGATACATCTTCTCCACTGTATCAGGGAGGTTGAATACGGTGATTTCCGTGTTGCCGACAGAATAATTGTCTATTTCCTCACCGTTCTGCGGGTAAGAGGCCATAACCCTTGTGAACATGAAGTCAGAACGTATCGTGGGCTTGAAGACAAGGCGGTAAACAGCGCGGTCTCCGAGCCTGTAGCTGTCCAGGTGCTCTTTTGCTGATTGCACAACACGTGTTTCTTCAAGCTTATCAAGGACATAGCTAATCAGTGAAAGCTGCTTCTCTGTTTTGTCTGCATCCACAGACTTGTCAAGCATAATATGAAGGCGGCGCGCAAGCCTCTTCAGCTCAACAAAAGCAGCAACAGGGTCGCTTTTAAGCCAGTTGTAAACAATGCTCCGCAGGTCAGCATAGCCAGCTGCGTCAGTATAGGTGAATGCGTTGTGGCGCACAACGTGGTTGTACAGCGAAGCAATCTCCAAAAGCGCCTTTACCTGCTCATAATCATACTCATAATCGCGCTTCTGGTGGAAAACAATCCGCGTTATCTCAGGCGTTTCCATGAGGTGCTCAACTGCGCGGGCCATGCACAAAGGGCTGTCCTCTATTGAGGGCAGGAAAGGGCAGCGCTCTGCGTCAATGCGCAGTATTGTTTCATCTCCCTCACGAAGCACTTCGTAAGAAAAGCATTCACCTCTTTTTTCTTCAGGCATTTTGAACAGCCACTACTTTGTTATGCTAACACAAAGTTTTTATGGTTCCTTAGTTTTAATAAAACAGGTATATAAATAATTTCCTAAAAAAAGATGGCAATACGCTCAGGTGCGCCTATTGAGACAGAGCAGCAAAGCGAGCTGCACAACCTCAAAGCCAACATACGGGTTCTTGAAGAAAGAACAGCCATACTGCAGAAAAAAACCGAACTCATAGAAAACAACCTTCTGAAAAACTTTAAGGAGCTGCGCTCAGAAGCAAAAATAATGCAGGCAGAAATAACAGAACTCAGCAGGGGGCTGGCAGAAATAACAGAAAAAACGAAGCAGCTCATAGCAGAACTCGGCAGCTACGCAAAGAAGGAAGATGTTGATGTGCTCAAAAAATACCTTGAATACTGGGAACCAATGAACTTTGTAACGCACAGGGAAGCTGAAAACATTGCCAAAGATATTCTGAAAAAAAGCAAAGTTTAAAAAAGACAAGGCAAATAATACGTTAAATATGGCTTTGTTTGGCATGGGGAAAAAGAGGGAAGCGCCGGCTTCACCTGAAAAAACGCCGGTAGAAGATGTTCTCAGGTTAAAGCAGCAGGGACTGAACAACAACCAGGTGATACAGGCATTGCAGAGAAGCGGCTACAGGACACACCAGATATTTGACGCAATGAACCAGGCAGAGCTGGGGCTTGGAGGGCATGAAATGAGCCAGCCAGCGCAGGAACCTTTTGAAACAGAGCCGCTGATGCCGTCTGCAGAGCAGCCAATGCAGGAGCCGATGCAGCCGGAATACGGGCAGATGCAGCAGGGATATCAGGCGGGATATCAGGCGCAGGCACCTGAAGAGCAAGTTGAAGAGCTCGTAGAGGCAATAATCAACGAGAAATGGAAAGAAGTTGAAAAAGACATAAAGAAAATAATTGAATGGAAAGCAGGCATTGAGTCAAGAATGAAGGGCATAGAACAGAAAGCAGATGACTTAACACAGCAATTCAACGCACTGCACACAGCGGTGCTCTCAAAAGTCTCTGAATATGACAAAAACATTGTGTCTGTTGGAACAGAAATAAAGGCAATGGAAAGCGTATTCAGGAAAGTTTTGCCTGCATTCACTGAAAACGTCAACAAGCTGTCAAGAATAACAAGGGATGCCGGGAAAAAGAAATAAGGAATTCTTTAATCATTGGTTGCCATGAACCTTACAGTGAAGGAAGCAATTATGAGCAGCAGCACAACACCCAGAATCTTTGGGCTGAATAGTGTCTGCATCACGTTGGCTGTGAACGCAGAAGACGACACATTGCCTTCTGCGCCTGACTCAAGCAGCCCCTGCCCGAAAACCCTGCTTACAGAATAAATCACTATTATCAGGCCGAAGCTGAAAATCCACCAAAATGCGCCTGATTCCTTTCCAAAAGCGGTCCTTAACTCGCCCTGCGACATGCCAATAAACATGCCCAGCAGCCAGACAAAGAAAAGGAACATTATGAACACCACAAACCACGGAGCCATTGTCTTTATTACTTCGGTGAGGTTGGGTGATAAAGAAAGAAAAAATGCAACGCAGATGGCAACAAGGGCATCAATATTCTTGTTAGCCCCCAAAATCTTTGTTACCTGCAGAACCGCGTAAACAAGCGCGAATATGAACAGCCACACAAATATGACTGAAAACTGGTCAAGCACGCTTATGTCAAAAAATGTTGCCATTTTTATTTTTTGAAAATCTCGTTTACCCAGTCAAACATGTTCCGCACGCCGCCCCCGGGTGAAGAGCCGCCCACTACGAACCACACAATAAACCCGAATGCGAGTATTATGACAACAAGCACCTGTGTTGCGGGGTCAGCAAGCCACGAAGGAAGCTCCTTAAAC
>Ga0209541_10018212_pt1 | contig 10187 bp, 11 predicted proteins | sample RifCSPlowO2_01_FD_184027 | JGI IMG/M metagenome (GOLD analysis project Ga0209541, IMG submission 184027) | Groundwater microbial communities from Rifle, Colorado - Rifle CSP2_plank lowO2_0.1 (SPAdes) (version 2) | ecosystem: Environmental > Aquatic > Deep subsurface > Groundwater | place...
AAAGGAATTATTGAGTTATGCAGGCTAAGTGGATTAGAATAGTAGAACGCCGAAATATAGATTTCGTCACTACTTATGAAGTTATTCTTTCTTTTTATAAATACCTAGACTCTATTTCAAAATATAAAAATGATTATATTATATTTTTATATAAAAATAATGCATTTATCCATTACACTAAACTAAAACCACAAGTTGATTATGCACAGCTTTATAGAAAATTCTTTAGAAATAAAAATCAAATTCTAAAGCTGTATAAAGAAGGTGTTTATTTATTAGAAGAAGCAAAAAAAGAAGTAACTAAAATAAAAAAATATGATAAAAATTCATTATTATCATCGCTAAGAATAAATATTAAACAGAACAGGTTACTTAATGATAAATTTAGCAGCGTACCTTTTTTAGCAATAACAGCATGGGAGATGGATTTTGAAAAAATAATATTAAAGTTGATTAGAAAAAAAAAAATACAAAAAAAAAGTGAACAAATTTTTTATTCAGTTACAAAACCATGGAAAGAAACATCATTAGTTGCTCTACAGCGGGAAATTGCTAGTGGTATAGATAAGAAAAAAATCCAGAAGAAATATTCTTTTTTGAGAAGTTTCTCAATAATTTTATTCAAAGACTTAAATAGAGAGTGGTTTAGGAGCATTGAATGTGATGTAAAAAAAAATATGGGTATATTACCAATTGATGCTGTTATTAAAATGTTGAATCCATCAAAAAAGGAAGAAGAGATGATCAGAGCTTGCCCATATATTACCTTCTTCAAGGACTGGCGTGATGATTTGAGAAGAAAATTTGTTTTCTTATGGAGACCTTTTTTTGACAAAATTGGGGCTTATTTTAAAATTCCATCCATGGATTTAGGATATCTTACTCTTGACGAGATTCTTGCAGCATTAAAAAAAGGTTCATTGGACTATAAAAAAATAAAGATGCGTAAAAGTAATATTTCAGTAATTACAAAAAAAAGAAAAGGTATGTGTGTATATACAAAAAATATTCCAAAAGAGTACATAAAGATATTTAAAGAAGTTGATTCGCAAGAACAAAAAATAATGATTAAAGGCATAATTGCTTATAAAGGAAAGGTCCAGGGTAAAGCAAGAATAGTTAGGAGCATTCATGATTTAAAGCATATAAATAAGGGAGATATTTTAATAGCAAATACAACCCATCCAGATTATCTTCCAGCTATGCAACGAGCTGCTGCGATTGTAACCAATGAAGGGGGGATTTTATCTCATGCTGCAATTGTTGCTAGAGAAATGAAAAAACCTTGTGTTGTTAACACTAAAATCGCTACGCAAAAGATAAACGATGGAGATACTGTTGAAGTGGATGCAGATAAAGGATTAGTAAAAAAGCTATAATTTCTTTTTTTCTTATTTTTTTTTAATTTCAATAAATTTAAATACTTATAATCTTTAATAAAAAAAAATATGATAGACCTAAGAAAAATATTAATAATTTTCATAATAGCTGTATTATTCAGTGTTTTTGTCCAGGCTTTGATTATTGCTATACATCCTTCTCCTAAATATGATGAATTTTGCGAAGTTGAAACATTTACAAAGCCGATAATAGTTGAAAGAACAAATTGCACTAAGATTATAAGCCCAACAGAAAAAGAAATAGAATACTGTAAAGAGATTCATGGAAATATCCAATATACTTATGATGAATATTCTTGTCCTGAGAAATGGAAATGTGAAACTTGTGAGTATGAGTATGATCAAGCAAGAACATCTCATAATTTCATTGTATTTATTATTTCCTCAATTTTCGGATTGATTGCAATTAGCATTGGTTTATATCTTCCAATAACAAAAAATCCAGTAAATCACTGGATCTCAACAGGATTTATGCTTGGAGGACTAATAACTTTGTTCATAGGAACAATTGTTTATTACAATGACATGGGAAGATATATAAGACCAATAATTATGTTAGTTGAGTTGATAATTATAATTTATATCTCTTATAAGAAGATAAAGAATTAATCATCCAAAACTGCAGCTAATCTCCTGTCCTGATTCTTCACTGCATATTATATTATTATTCTCAATTTTATAATAACTAATTTTATTGTTATCTATCTTCATCTTGCAGCATATTTTATTTGCCAGATTTCCGATTAATAGATTATATTCATTTTTATATTGATTTAATCCATCTTCTTTTTTCTCAATTTCTTTTTCTAATTCATCAATTTTAACATTGCTTTTTTCTTCAGAAACAGCATAATTAGTTACTTGTTTATTGCAAACAATTAGATCATCTGAAGACTTTTCCAATTGGCCGATTAAAATTTGATTAAAATCGTAGCAGACAGAGAGATTTGTGTTTGCTGCGACCATATTGTTCTTTAATTCCTGCATATTTTTTCCATAATCTTCTAAGCTTAAATCTGATCCTTGCATTTCTTTATAGGTTGCATACCCAAGATAAGCAGGTCTTATAAAAAAAATTGCTAAGAGAATAATTAATATAACTGATGAATTAATCAAAATTATCCTTTTCTTATCCATAATAGAAATGTTTTTAATAATGAAGTTTAATAAATTTTCTATAATGAAGAAGCTATTCTTATTATCAAAGCAAAATCTAGATTTATCAAAAGAAGAGGTTCTTCAGTTATTTAATATTAAGAACTATAAGTTGATTGATAATCTGTTAATAACAAAAAAAGTAAATCAAAAACTATTTTTTAGATTGGCATATACTAAATTTATTTATGAATATTTATTTGAAGGAAGTAATAGGGATATATTAAAAAAAATAAAAAAATTCAGATGGAATAGCATATACAAAAAGAATTTCTGTGTAAGATTTCATGGCAGTGCTAAATTTAAACAGGTTGAATTCTCTGATATAATATGGAATAAGATTAATAATCCTAAGGTTGAATTAGCTGTTCCAGAAACAGCAATTGAATTCTTTTTTATTAAAGATAAGATTATTGCAGCAAAACTGGTTTATGAGAATAAGGAAAAGTTTGAAGAGAGAAAGCCTCATTTAAGGCCAGAATTAAGCCCGATATCCCTTCATCCAAGGCTTGCCCGCTGTCTTATTAATTTAACAGGAATAGAAAAAGGCCCTATTTTAGACCCATTCTGTGGTGTAGGAGGGATACTTATAGAAGCTGGATTAATGAAATTAAAGCCAATTGGATATGATATTGACAATGTTACTTTACAAAAATGTAAAATAAACTTAACATCTTTTAATATTAAAGCTAAGCTGTACAACAGAAATGCCTTAACTATAAACCAAAAAGTACAGTATATTGTAACTGATTTGCCTTATGGAAAGAACTCTAAAATGAGCAAAAATCTATATGAGAACTTCTTAAAGGTGTTAAGGAAAATATTAAGGAAAAGAGCAGTTGTTGTCTTTCCAAATAAAATAGATAAGAGATTAATAAAGAAAAATAAATTAAAGATAGTCAAAGAGTTTGAGTATTATATTCATAAGAGTTTAACTAAGAAGATATTAGTGGTGGAATAATTTATTTACGAAAGGTTTATATATATGTATGTTTTTAACATACATATGACTGCTAATAACATACAATTTACAAAGATTGAGATTCAGATAGCTAAATACCTGTTCAAGCATTATAGAGATAGGTACAATGCCAGGCAGTTAGCCAAGGTATTAAATATAAATCACGCTCATGCTAATAAGTTGTGCAACATTCTGGCAGATAAAAAATTGCTGGTCAAAGAGGAGATAGGAAACTCTACTTATTTTTATTATAATTATAATAATAGATTGGCTATTAAATTCATAGAATATATGTTAAGCCTAGAAGAAAAGGAGTTTCCTAAATGGCTTATTGTGCTTTTGCATAGCCTAAGCAAGTTTAAGATTTATATACAGCTCGGATTGGTATTTGGCTCATCTATAAAGACTAAAGAGTTCCATGACATAGATGTTTTGCTTATGTATGATGCTAATAAAACAAAAGAAGTCAAAAAAATAAAAGAGGGTATAAGAAAATCCGGGTTAGTAGCGCAGCCAATAAGATATATTGACATAACAGAAAAGGATATTTTGTTAAATAAGGAAGATAAGATTTTCTATAATGTTATATCAGATAGTCTTATATTCCATAATCCTGAAAAATATGTTGGGGTAGTAAGAAAGTGCCGCAGATAGATGAGCATTTAAGATGGTGCATGAAAGATCCAAGAAGGTTGGTAAAAACAAAACCTGATTTAGACTTGGCGCAAAAGCATGTTAAGAAATCAGAACATAATTATGAGGTTGTACAGACTCTTGAAAAGCTGAAAATATACGATTGGGCTTTGAATGTTGGGTTTTATGCTGTTTATCACTGTTTTTTAGCACTTTTAGCCAAATACGGATATGAATCGAGAAATCAAGCTTGCACAATAACTGTTCTGCTCACTTTGATAAATGAGAAGAAGTTGGATTTAGATAAAGATTTAGTTACTCAATTTGACAATTTAGATATTGAAAAGAACATTACTAATCCTACAATAAGAGAAAACAGGGAAATATCAACCTATGGAGTTGAGACAAGCATTGATTTACAGCAATTGAAAAGAGTCAAAGAATTGATTATAAAAGTGCAAAGAGAGACTATTAGGATAATAGAGGAATGAGAAGATAATCAGGGAGTTTGAGTATTATGTTCATAAATCTTTAACTAAGAAAATATTAGTGTTGGGATAATTAATTTTTATTTCTTTTAAATTATTTCAATCCTACTAAGTTCTATTCAAACGGATTTTGGTTCGGCAATTACTTATTTTGCTAACAAATTTCAATCCTACTAAGTTCTATTCAAACAGGGATAACAGAAGGGTTTAAAGAAGCGGATGAAATATTTCAATCCTACTAAGTTCTATTCAAACGATGCACAGAAGTTTGTATAAATTGCGGGTTAATATATTTCAATCCTACTAAGTTCTATTCAAACTTTTCTTTCAATGTCTCAGTAAATTTTTCATTAGGAGATGCTATTATTAAATTTTTAATAGAATTCTCTTTATTATTTTCTATAGGGATATATTAGAAAATGAAAAGAATTTATACCCGTTTTTATCATGCAATTCCTTGTAGTTGCTCTCTCTTAACACAGAATAAATAAATCCCTGTAGTTTGTGATAATATTTTGTATCATAAGAGTAATCATTCTGAGATTTAAGTTTAAGTAATAATCTTGACAATTTAACCCCCTTTTATTTTAAAAATGTAATAACTTATATAAAACTTCCTAACACCACTGATTAACCCTCAAAATCTTATTAGTTGTTTCTTCTAGATACAATATAAGCTAAAAAAATTTATAAATATGAAACAATCATATAATTAAAGTTGAAGGAAGATTTGATAGACATGAAAATAACTGATGAATTTTGGAAAAATGTTAAAAATAACAAGATAAAACTAATAAGAAAATCTTCTGATGAATTTCTTAAAGACCTTGGAAAATGGTAAGCTTTATAGACAAAATATACAAAAAGAAATTTCAACACCACTGATTAACCCTCAAAACCTTATTAACTCCTTTTTCTAAAACCATAACCAAATAGAAACATTTATACAATAAAAATCAAAGATTTTTAAGTATAAATGTCCGAAAATATTTTTACATTTTCGATACATTTATAAATCAGAACAATCATACTAATCATACTATGGAAATAAACATAACTAAAATGGGCGAAAGGGGCCAAGTTGTTATTCCCCAGGATATAAGAAATGGCGTTAAAACAGGAGAGAAAATAATAGTTGTGAAAGAGAATAATAAATGGATTCTGGAGCCTGTTAAAAATATTAAAGCTGAAACAATAAGTAAGTTAAAGGAGGATTTGATAGACATGAAAATAGCCAGTGATTTCTGGGAAAATGTTAAAAAAGGAAAAACAAAATTAATAAGGCAGTCTTCTGAAGAATTTCTTAAAGATCTTGTAAAATGGTAATTATTGAATATGAGCCTAAATTTAAAAAATCTATCAAGCATATAAAGGATCCAGTTTTAAAAGAAAGAATCAAAAAACAAATTAGGAAAATTATTGAAAATCCGGAAATTGGAGATTTCTTAAGCTATGATAAAAAAAACGAGAGAAAAATATATATTCCTCCGTTCAGGTTATTATACAGCTACAACAAAGAGAAGGATTTGATAACAATTATAGATTTTGACAACAGGGATAAGATATATAAGAAGAAATTTTAATTTATTTTTTTTCTAATTTTCTCTCTTTTCTTAATATAGCTAATGTTGTTTTAACAACAGAATCAGGATTTAATGAAATAGAGTCAATTCCGCATTCAACCAAGAATTGAGCAAAATCTGGAAAATCACTAGGCGCCTGGCCACATATTCCGATTTTCCTTTTATTTTCTTTTGCCCTTCTTATAACTAATCCAATTAACTTTTTAACAGCCATATTTCTTTCGTCATAAATATGGCTAACCAAAGCAGAATCTCTATCTAATCCAAGAGTCAACTGAGTTAAATCATTACTTCCAATTGAAAACCCATCAAAAATCTTAGAAAAGTCATCTGCCAAGATTACATTGCTTGGAATCTCGCACATTACATAAACCTCTAATCCATTTTTGCCTCTTTCCAAGCCATTTTTCTTCATCTCTTCCAAAACTCTTTTTCCTTCTTCAACTGTTCTGCAGAACGGAATCATTACAATAACATTCTTTAATCCAAATTCTTCCCTTACTTTTCTTATTGCTTTGCATTCTAATGCAAATGCATCTTTAAAGTTATTACTATAATAGCGAGAAGCTCCTCTCCAGCCGATCATTGGATTTTCTTCCTTTGGCTCATAATCCTTTCCTCCAATTAAATTAGCATATTCATTTGTCTTAAAATCGCTAAATCTAACAATTACCGGCTTTGGATAAAATGCAGCCCCGATCATTGCAATTCCAAAGGCTAATTTACTAACATAAAAATCAACTTTAGTTTTATATCCATAAGTCAGTTCTTCAATTTTATTCTTTACTTGATTATCTTTTAATTTATCAAAATTAAGCAATGCTTTAGGATGTATCTTAATGAATTCATTAATTATGAATTCTTCTCTTGCCAATCCTACTCCATCATTTGGAATAAATGAAAATTCAAATGCCCTGTCTGGATCTCCAACATTCATCATTATCTTTGTCCTAGGCTTTTTAAATTTTTTAATATTTATCTTATTAATCTTGAATGGAACTATTCCCTTATACACAAAGCCTTCTTCACCTTCTGCGCAAGAAACAGTTATATCTATTCCTGATTTTATTTTAGTAGTGCCATTATTTGTTCCAACAACGCAAGGAATTCCTAATTCACGAGATATGATCGCGGCATGGCAAGTTCTCCCTCCTTTCTCTGTAACAATAGCAGAAGCAATTTTCATTATTGGCTCCCAATCTGGATCTGTCATCTCTGTTACTAAAACCTGGCCTTTTTTAAAGTCCTTGATATTATGAACTGATTTTATTACATTTGCTTTTCCCTGGCCAACTTTTGCTCCAACTGATTTGCCAATGCATAAAACCTCTCCTTTTCTAACCATCTCGTAATCTTCTACAAAATTAACATTTTTCTGGCTCTGAACTGTTTCTGGACGAGCTTGAACGATAAATAACTCATTTGACTTTCCATCCTTTGCCCATTCAATATCCATTGGCTTTTTGTAATGCTCTTCAATAATGCACGCCCATTTAGCTAATTTTAGAATTTCCTCATCCTTTAAAACAAAACTTCTTCTTTCTTTTTCTGTTGCCAAAATATTTTTAGTTCCTGTTTTTGTATAAATCATCTTTATCTTTTTCTGGCCAATTGTTTTATTTATTACCGGCTTATATTTATCCATAGTTTTCTTAAAAATATAATATTCATCTGGGTTAACAGCTCCTTGAACAACATTCTCTCCAAGGCCGTATGAAGCATTAATGAAAACAACATCTTTAAAGCCGGATTCTGTATCAATAGTAAATATTACTCCTGAAGAAGCAAGATCGCTTCTAACCATCTTCTGAACTCCAATTGAAAGATAAACTTTCATATGATCAAATTTATTTTCAACTCTATAGCTTATTGCCCTTGCAGTAAACAAAGAAGCAAAGCACTTCTTGCAGGCATTAATCAGTTGTTTCTCTCTCTTAATATTGAGGTATGTTTCCTGCTGGCCTGCAAATGAAGCTTTTGGCAAATCTTCTGCTGTTGCGCTGCTCCTGACAGCAACATCTGTATCTTTTCCATAGGCTTTGCATAACTTAGAATAAGCTTCATTTATCGCTTTTGTCAATTCTTCTGGAAATTCTGCATTAAAGATAATTTTTCTTAATTCTCTTGCCTTATTTGTTAGTTCTTTAACATTCTTAACATTAATAGAACTAACAATTTTCTTAACATCTTTCTCAATTCCTGATTTCTTTAATAGATATTGATAAGCGTAAGCTGTTATAGCAAAACCATTTGGAATCTTAACCCCTTTTTTCTGCAGAGCTTGATACATCTCTCCCAAAGAAGCGTTTTTTCCTCCAACAAGAGGAACATCTTTGATAGTTAATTCATTAAACCAAAGAATAAATTGTTTATTTCTCAATTTCTCGTTTGCACCTCTTTTTAATTAAAATTAAAAAATATACATTTATATATTTTGTTATTTAATACAAGATTATGCCTAAAAAAGACGCTCTAATAGATTACTGGTTAAAGAACAAAATAATAACAGATCAAAGATTAATTAAAGCATTCCAGGAAGTAAAAAGAGAAAACTTCATTACTAAAGAATTTATTAATGAGGCTTATGGAGATTATCCCCTGCCCATAGGCCATGAGCAGACTATTTCTCAGCCAACAACAATCATGTTAATGACAGAAGCTTTGGAATTAAAATCAACAGATAAAGTCTTAGAGATAGGTTCAGGAAGTGGCTATCAAGCAGTCTTAATCTCTAAATTAGCAAAAAAAGTAGTTTCAATTGAGATAATTAAGGATTTGGTTTTATTTGCAAAAGAAAACATAAAAAATGGCAATATAAAGAATGTTGAGATTATCCATGGAGATGGAAGCAATGGTTATGAAAAATCAGCTCCTTATGATAAAATTATTGTTACAGCAGCATGTCCTAAAATTCCAGAAGCATTAATAGAGCAGTTAAGAGATAGTGGGATTATTGTTGCGCCTGTAGGCCCATTATACGGCCAGGTAATGGTAAAAGCAAGAAAGATAAAAAATCAGCTAATAACAGAAAAACTAGGGGATTTTATGTTTGTGCCTTTGAAAGGTAAGTATGGATATTAACGATTTATAACTGGAACAGGAACTGCATTAGGTAAAGGCTGTTTTCTCATTTGTCCTGATGGTCTTTGTCTAACAATAACCTTGTTATGGCCTTTTTTAGTTACAGTATAAAACAAATCATCTTTTTCAGGTATTTCTTTGACAGCAACATGATATTCTTCAAGATCAGAAAAAAAAATTTTATAGTTCATTTTTACAATGTACTCCTTATCTAGCAATTCTTCCAAAGTGGTAGGAAAAAGAATACCGCGATTGTATCTTCTTACCTTTGTAAATGGGAGTTTTGGAATCCATAAACTTATTTGAGTGTGGTAGATAAATAAACTCCCTACAATAAAATCCGTTGATAGTTTCGTTCTTCTAATTTGTCCATTAGAACCTCTATCCTTAGTATAAGCAGTTTCATTTCCCCAGCGATGCGCTACCCATAACCCAGCAGATGCTGATCTTTCTTCTAACGTTATACTTCCTTCTTTCTCCGCAGGAACATAAAGCGGATTTCCTATCATGCTATATCTGGATAAGGGTATCATAAGCTAAAGAATGAAATTTCGTTTAAAAAGTTAACTAACAGATATCTTTTCCCTGCAAAAAGGACAAAATACAGCAATTAAATTACTATATTTATCATGTTTAAACTTAAATTTGCATGCCGGGCATTCTACTTCCATATTTATCACTAATTTAATTTATAAAGAATTTAAAAATTAATATAAAAAATAAAAAAAAAAAAAAAAAATTTATGGATGTTGCGCTAAGGATAATATATCCTTTAATGCTACAACGATGGTTGCTGGCACAACAAATGCTAGTAAGTGGTTAAATATTCCTGCAATGTATGCTCCAACAAGTCCTGCAGCAGTTCCTCCTCCAAAAGATAAAACTG
>Ga0209541_10018214_pt1 | contig 10187 bp, 12 predicted proteins | sample RifCSPlowO2_01_FD_184027 | JGI IMG/M metagenome (GOLD analysis project Ga0209541, IMG submission 184027) | Groundwater microbial communities from Rifle, Colorado - Rifle CSP2_plank lowO2_0.1 (SPAdes) (version 2) | ecosystem: Environmental > Aquatic > Deep subsurface > Groundwater | place...
TTAAATTCTGGATTTAGTAAGTTTTATATATTTAATTTAATCTCATTTAGTTATGAGAAAAGGGCAACATGAAGGCAAGGGTGTAGCAATACTGGTTTTGATAATTGGTTTGTTTATGGTTTTATATATTTTATTTTTACCTCCTGAACAAAGGCAAGAATTATTGGGAGAAGATAATGGCACTGGTGTTAGCCAAAGCGGAGCTAAAACATTGTTATTAGAGTCCCCTGGTTTGGTATCAAGTGCAAAGGAATTTAAGACCAAGCATGAGATTAGCTCTGTTAATGTGTTTATGAAGATAGAGCCTGAATTGGTTCCACTGGCTTCTAAATTAGAAGTTAAAAGAAGCTTATTTAAGAAGTCTTTTCAAAGTTTAAGTTTTAGCATTGATGACTTGTCTGATCTGGATAAAGCTAGCTTGTCTTTTTCTGCTACTGATGTAAAAGGAGAGCTGCAGATTGAACTGAATGGAATTAAATTTTATGAGGGTGAAGTAAACGGGGCTAAGATTATTGAAATACCAAAAGGCTTGTTAAGAAGCAGCAATAAATTGGTATTTATGGTTGATTCTCCAGGCATCGCGTTCTGGAGCACTCATCATTATACATTAAGTATTATTGCTTTGAAAGAGGAATTTGAGAGAATAAATTCAAGGGAAAGAAGATTATTCAATATCGGTGAAAGCGAGAAAGATAATATGAATGATGCTGAATTAAATTATTTCCTATATTGCAATTCTCTAGAGGGAGATAATAGTTTGTTAAAGATTTATTTAAACAAGAACGAATTATTCTCAGGGTTAATAAGATGCGCAGGCACAAGCATGAGCACTGAGATTGATCCTGATGATTTGAATTCCGGAAGCAATGAATTATTATTTGTAATTGATAAAGGTGATTTCTTGCTTAGCAATATAAAAGTTGAAACTGGATCCAAGGAAAGTAAAACATTTGAATACAGGTTTAGCCTGGATAGCGATGAATTCATGGATGTCCAAGATGATGTTAAAAATGTTATATTGAAGCTTGAACTAGATAAGAACAATAAATCTAAAAGGGCAACAATCTTTGTTAATGGAAATGAGGTTATTTTAAATACAAATACAAATGAATTTACAAAAGATATTTCTTCATTTGTTGAGGAAGGAGACAACCTAATAAAGATTGTTCCTGGAATTGAATTTAATGTTAATATTTTGAAAGTAAGCTTAGAATAAAAGAGGTCTTGATGGTTGATAAGAGAAAGATATTCCCAACATATTATAAAGCTAAGGAAGCTCCTGGAAAAATTTTAGAGAATGTTGCTTCTGCTGATGTTGGTGCTGCTGCAAGAAAAGGCGCTTCTGGTATTGGTTCTATTTTAAGATATCCTTATGAGGTTGCCCGCGGTAAAGGGGTTGTATTAAAAACCATTTGGAGTATATTAAAATTTATTCTTATAAGCGCCATAGGTATAATTATTATTTTTGGGGGAATACTTGGTGGATTATTTGCTTATAATTATTTTTATAGAGCTGGTGAAGGCGCTTCTATATTAAAGCATGCTGGTGTTGGTCTGGAGGAAACTGGTGTTGCTGGTGCTGCAAAGTTAGGGGTTCTTGATATACTTCAGGTGGCATTAAATCCTGAAAAGGCTCGTAGTGTTTATGGATTTCAATCAGAGATAGAGGAGAATGCTGATAAAAAAGAATTAGGCGTTAAGGTAACTAATTTGGAACAGGTTGGCGGTCGAGCATTTAGCGGAAATGATGTTATTATAAGGGGAGTGATAACAGCTCAAAGTTTAACAAGTGAATTAACCTCAAGTGTTAGATGTGAGATGGATGGTTATAAAGGGGATGTTAAAGTCGAAATTTCTGGTACTGGAGGAGATAGTATGAAGGTGTATAAGGATGTGCCACAGACATTTACAGCTACATGCATTTTTCCAAATGGTGTTACTGTTGATGATTTATCCAAGATAAAGCTTACAAAGATAGCTAGGATGTATGTTGCTTATGATTTTACAACAAAGGCCATGCATAATACTTATTTCTTGAATAAAAAAAGCGCTGATTATCTCATATCAAAAGGCGTTGACCCTTTTGTTTATAATAAAGTTAGTGACCCTTTATTAAAAAGTGATAGAACTGTCAGGTCTGTAACTACGCAAGGACCTATAAATTTAGGCATAGGTACTTTTGATAGCCAGCCATTTTCTGAGAATATTCCATATTATCTTGGTGTTACATTAACTAATAATGATGATTGGTTTGGAAATTTAAAGGAATTAAAGGATGTGCTATTGTACATGCCCCCTAACATTAATGTTGCTGGTGAAGGCAATATTCAGGGAGAATGTGATTTTTATCCTACAGGCGATCTTGATGAAGATGGTTTTAATGTTTATAGTCTTAATAGTGATAAATTAGAGCAGGCTAATAAGGATTGCAGCAAGAAGGCATTGAGTGAACAATTAATTAATGAAGAACAATGTTTAAATTTGTTCAAGAATAATCTTAATTACATGTGCAAGTTTGTTATTGCTGAAGGTTTGGAAGAGGATAATATATTTAAGGATATTATGAGGGTTGAATCTAGTTATATATATGAAACGAGCAGAAGTGTTGCTGTCGATGTTTATAATCTTCCTAGTGCATAGAAAGGTATTTAAAAAGATAACATAACTTATAAATAATGAGAAAAGAGCAATTAATTATATTTTTACTTATATCTTTAGTAATAGTAACTGGTATTGAAGGTTGTGAAGGTTTAGGTTTTGGTAAAACTTCTAGTGGCGGTTATGACCGAGAAGGATTAAGGATGAAGTTCATTGATGGTATTACTCCTCAAGCTGGTGATGAATTAACTGATTTTAGCCAGTTTCAGGTTGGTGTTGCTTTGAGGAACAGCATGTTGAATGATGTTGACGGTGAATTATGCGTTTATGATTCTTTATCTGATAGGTATGGTGGAATTCCTTCTAATGAATGCAGAAGTATTTCTTTAGTAGCTGCTGAGAATATAGATGGGAAAATAACTCCTGCTGCTGAAGAAAATTTTATATTTCCAGGTGATGTAAACAGCTATTCTTATACTAATTTGCAAAAAGACATATCACAAACTACGGTTATATCAGCTATCTTAAAATATAATGTGGAAGCTGTTGCAGATACACAATTATGCTTAAAAAGGGATGCTAAGGTTAAAGCCTCTTGTATTGATAATGAGGTTATAACTAAATTAAATGTTAATCCATCCCCTGTTGTTGTCAGCAAGATTGAGAAAAAGGTATTATATGGGGGAGGAGGCAATGTTGGCGTGAACTTAGATATTTATTTAAAAAAGATCAGTGATGGAGAGGTTATTTCAAAAGATGCTTTGTTTAATCCTAGTGAAGAATCTAAGAATGAGATTGATTATGCTGTGGGGTTTGTTGGCGGTCAAGTATTTGAATGTACTCCTGTAGGGAAAATAATCTTTGAAGGAAGCGAAAAGATTATAAGGTGCAGAGCTACTGTAAATGTACAGCAAGATTATATAAATGACCCTTTTGCTGTTGTGTTAAGGTATGGTTTTAGGAAGGTTATAACTACAGGTGCAATAAATGTCAGGAAAGAGGCAATATGAATAGAAAATTAATAATATTGTTGCTGATAGGATTTATTTTTATTAGTGGTATACAAGGTTGCGAGAAGAAGCAAAGTGTAAAAGAAGGTTATCTTGGCGGGACTGATGGACTGGGCTTAAATTTTGCAGAAGGTGAACCACCTGAAAGTGTTTTGGATGCTAATACAGATCCTTTTATTATAACCTTATTATTAAAAAATAAAGGAGAGTATGATATTCCTGAGAACGGTGTTATTGTTACATTAACAGGTATAAATAAAGATGCTTTCCAGGTTGGCGATTTGACAAAAAGAAATGAGGATCCTATTTCTAAATCAGGCATAGAACAAGGAAAAGTTGTTACTGGCGGGCAGGATGAGATAAGTTATGATGCTAAGTATAGGGATGATTTACCTACTGATTTTATACAAACAATTGGTGCTAATGTTTGTTATAGATATAGCACTGGAGCATTGGCAAAATTATGTTTGAGAAAAGGAGCAAGTGAAAGGGCAAGAGATAATGATGTTTGTATTATTTATGAAGATAAGGGCATAAGTAATTCAGGTGCACCTGTTCAGGTTATGACTTTAAGTGAGAGACCTGCTGGAACTAATCAAGTAAGGGTAATATTTGAGATTGAGAATAAAGGCAAGGGTGTTTCTTATTTGAAAGATACATTTAGCGGAAGCGCTTGCTTGGAATCCGGCAATAGGGATAAGGAGAATAAGGTTAATGTTTTGGTTAGCAGCGATGATGATGTTACAATAACATGCAATAAGTTAAATGATAATGCAGAAGGGGAAGTAAGATTAGTTGAGAATAAAGTTATATTAAGCTGCGACATTGATACAAGCAGATTACAAGATACAACATTTATATCACCATTAGAAATAACTTTGGATTACATGTACAAAGACTTTATTTCAAAACAGATTAAGATTGAGAATGCTGTTGTATAAAATGAGTAAAATGAAATATTTTGATGATGGCGGACCAGGTGCTTGATAATATTAGATAGTTTTATTAAGTTTAGATTTTTATTTATTTTATGATTTTTGGTGATTTACATATACATTCAAGATTTAGCAGAGCCTGTTCTACAGCCATAACATTAGATAATCTTGAGAAATATGCCAAGATAAAAGGTTTAAATCTTTTAGGCACTGGTGATTTTACTCATCCAAAATGGATTAATGAAGTAAAAGAGAATCTAAAAGAGGATGAGAATGGTATTTTATGGAGCAAGAATAAATTTCCATTTATTTGGCAGACAGAAGTAAGCTTGATGTATTCCCAGAATAATAGAGGAAGGAGCGTCCATTATGTCCTTTTATCGCCTAACAAAGATGTTACTAACAATATTGTTGATGCTTTAGGAAAAAGATGGAGATTGGATTATGATGGAAGACCTATTTTTGGAGTTAATTCCATAGAATTTTTAGAATTACTGAAAGGCATTGATGATAAGATAGAGATGATACCTGCGCATTGCATGACAAGTTTTTTTGGCATATATGGCTCAAAATCAGGATTTGATTCTTTGAAGGAATGTTTTCAAGAAAAAGCACATCATATTCATGCTGTTGAGACTGGTATGAGCGCTAATCCTGCAATGTTATGGAGGTTAAAAGAGAATGTTAATCTAGTGAGCTTTTCAGATGCACATAGCTTTCATCCATTCAGGATTGGAAGAGAAGCAACAATTTTTGATTTTAATGAATTAACTTATGATAATATAATAAAAGCGATTAGAACTGGAGTTGGTTTAAAAGGAACTGTTGAAACCTCTCCGAGCTATGGAAAGTACCATATTGACGGGCACAGGAATTGTGAGTTTTCTTGTGATTATAAAGAGAGTAAAAGATTAAATAAGATTTGCCCTAAATGCGGAAACGAATTAACTATCGGCGTTGAATACAGGGTTGAGGAATTAGCAAAAGAAAAAATAGGATATAAACCTAATAATGCAAAAGAATCTTATGAATTAATTCCGTTGCAGGAGCTGATTGGAGCTGTTTATGATGTAAAATTATTGAGTTCTAAGAAGGTTATGGACATTTACAATAAATTAATTATTCTTTTTAACAATGAACTAAACATTTTAATCAATGTCAGCGAGAATGATTTATTAAAGGTTTTAGACAAGAGATTGGTTGATGTTATATTAAATAACAGGATTGGGAATCTGAAGATTAAACCTGGTTTTGATGGGGTTTATGGGCAGATTATGTTAAATGATAGTGAACTGGTTGTTAAACAAAAATCTCTTGGTCAGTTTTAACCAATGTAATTCGTATATTCCTTTTTAAATACCTTTTTTCTCTTTGCTAAATTAAGTGTTTCATTCCTTAGTTTTAGTTCACTTTCTAGTTCTTTTATTTCTTTATCAAGCTCTTTAAGATTTAGATTAAGCTTTAGTTTTTTGTTCAAATGCTTGAGGATTTCTCTTGCTCCGTTTATTCCAATGTAAGCTGGATGGCCAAATGTTTCTGCTAAAATTGCCACCCCTGGAACTTTTCTTTCTTTTGCTAACCCTAATAACAAGCCAGAAACCCCCATTATCGGGCCTATTGTTCCATATAATTCATCTTTTATTTGTATGTCCTTATATTTATTAATTATTCTTTGATCTGTTCCTGTGCAATATAGCTTTGGATCTTTAGGGATTTCATTTATTCCTACACCTCCTAAAGTTATTATCTCTTTTAGCTTCTTATGTTTTAATAAATCAAGCAGATTATTACAAAACTCATAACATGAATTTTCATCTATTGGTTGCACATCACCAGACACGAAGATTAATTCATTTGATTTTACTTTTTTGTAGTATATCTCTATTTTCGGCAGATCTATCGTGTTTTCTTCATTGACAAATACACAGTGAGGAAATCTATCTGATTTTATTTCATATATCTTCTTGGCATTAATCTTATCTATTATGAAGTCTACACTTATCTTTCCAACATTTCCTATTCCAGGCAATCCCTCAAGAACGATTGCATTCTTAATATTTAGGCTATTGATCTGCTTCGTGTACCATTTCATTGTATTTTCTCCTATATTCTCCGTATTTGTCTAATACGCTATATTTTTGAGGTCTAGCTGTCAATGTGTTTTTATTACATTTAGGACATTGCTGTTTTAGTGTATATGTATTACATACTGGGCATTTAAATATCTTATTAACCATCTTTTTGGAATTCGCCGGTTCCACCTAGTTTTGTTATTTCCTTTATTATCTTATCCACTGTATTTTTCAATATATTCTCTGCAGTTTTATAATCTGTTGAGGTAACTTCAACCCTATATTTTGGGGCACTAGTGTATCTTAATTTTATGTTTTTATCCTCTGCTGTTGATAATAATGCCTTTTTTATATTTTCTATACCATTTGGCTTTAAATCCATTAAAGTTAAATTACCTGATATTTTTACTTCTTGGGGCTTTATTTTTTCTTTTACTATTCCTGTTATTATTTCTAATGTTTTCTTAGGTATTTCTATTTCAGGCGCTTTATCTTTGGATATATCCTGGAAGAATTGATTTAATGAGCCGTACTGTTCCAGTATGTTATATCCAACCTCTTTATACATTTCTGGCAATGTTTTCTTTAGTTTAAGACCTGTCAGTTTTAGTAGTCTTTCTGATTTTTCTTCCTGTTTTATTTCTGTTAATTTATTTACTTTTACTGATGTTGTTACTCTTCTTAATGATAAATCAATATGACCTTTTTCTTTGTCTACTTTTAGAACCTTGCATATAATCTTTTTTCCTTCTTTAACGAAGTCTGATAATGTTCTTATTCTTCCTGGAGAGATTTCCGATATGTGGATCAGGCCTTCTTTATCGATATATTCATCAAGGTTAACAAATACAGAATGAGGAAGTATTTTTTTAACAGTACATAATAATATTTCGCCTTCTTGCGGAAAACCTTTTTTCTTATACATTATTCTAGTAATTCAAGGACTCTTGCATGCACGTTTGATTTTCCCCCTGTAGGTTCTGCAAGGATTTCATTACATACAAGACAGTTTATTTTTGTGGATGCTTTTTCAAATATATTCTGTTCGTTCTTGCATTTATCACATCTTACTTTTATAAATCTGCTTTTTGTTTCTTTTATCATTGTATCTCTATTTTCTTTGCTCTGAAACCGACACTTTGCTGTGTTGCCTTTTTACATACAGAGCATGTGTATTTTAAGGTTGTCTTTTTTGATATCTTAGCTCCTGTTCTTTTAAATTTTGAGATTGCTGGTTTTGAACCCCATTTTCCTAGATTTCCATAACCTTTACCCAGACCTCTCTTTCTTGCTCTTTGAATTGATCCATGTGATAATGAACCTCTTTTACCAGAGCTTTTGTATTGTTCTATCTTGTGTTCTGTAGCTTTATTACAGTGCTTACAATATCTTTTTGTTGTTTTTGGTAATTTCATTTCTTTCTTGGTTAATTAGAGGTTTATTAAGCTTTCCTTAAAAGTATAAAGATTGTGGTTTCTTGAAAGAATAGATTAAATCTCTTCAGCTCTTTTATTCTTAAGCAATATTTCAGAGACCCTTTTGGGCAGGTTTGCAACCTCTTCAGTTTCGAAAGGGCCATATGCCTTTAGATCATCTCCTATGAATTGAGGCACTGATTCTAAAAATTTTATTAGTTTTAATTCATCCTGGTTTGATTCTTCCTTTAATTCCGGTATCTTTCCAGATAATATATTATTCAATATATTTTCCCTGTATGTGTTTAATTTATTGACAAGATCAAAATATAATTTTTTTTCTTCAAATGTCATTGAGGATGAATCTTGGGGATAGTTTGTTCTTGATGCTGTTAATGCTAGTTGTATAAGTTTTGTCTCCCTTCTTTCATATAATTCACTTATTATTTTTTGGATATTTTCTATTTGTTTTTTTGTTTTTATTATATTTTCAGAGGCAAAGATGCTGTCTTTAGATTCTGATGACAAAAGTGTTTTTTTTCTTTCTTCCATATACTTTACAACATCATTAAAGAAATTTTCTTCTAATTGCTGCAAATCGTTCTTAAATTTTTCTTTTCTTAGAGTTTCATATACTGTTTCATAGGTAATTATCTTATCTGTCATGGGTTTAGCAAGAATGTATCATTTTTAAAGATTTTGATACTCTAATTACAAGTTCAGAGTTGATAGAACATTTCTTCCAAAGAGCTTTCCTAATTCTCCATTTTTGCTTTCTTCTTCTGTAAATCTTTGGGTATCATCTGTTCCTTGATTATAAACTAGCAATGGAACCGGGTCTGCTGAATGCACTTTTAACTGGCAAGGTGTTGAATGATCTGCTGTTACAACTAATGTGGGATTTATTTCCCTTATGAATTTAAAGAATTTATTATCTATAATCTCAATCATTTTTGCCTTGTCTCTCGGTTTATTATCATGCCCTGGTATGTCTGTTTCTTTGAAATGAATATAATAGTTCTTATATTTGGCTTCTTTTATATGCTCTATTGATGCTTTTATCTCTTCATCAAGACAGCTGTATAGGTGCTTATAAATATCATTAGACTTTAATTCAGGGTAGTTTACTTGCAATATATCCATACCTGCTAATCTTGCTATTCCCATTTCCAATGGCATTCCAGTTACGGCTGCCCAGTTATCCTTTTTTGGCAATTCAGGCATTTTTACACCAGCATCCCTTGTTATTATCACATTTGCAGGAAGAAGTCGATCTTTAGTTCTTTTCTGATTTATTGGATGATTTTTCAAGATATTGTAGCTTTGTCTTACAAATTCATTAACTAATTTAGCTGAGAATTTTGTTTTTTGCGAAACATCCAATGGTTTAGATTCCTTTAACAAAGGTCTTGCATTTCGTACTGCTTCTCCAACACGATTTTTTATTATATATGCGGGATCTACATTTGTTATATTATCTGAGAATTGCCCCCTTATTACTAAAACTCCCCTATGTTGTATTGTATTTTTGAATATAAAATGCTGTCCGATGTTTACATGCTTGTTTACAGATGATGTTAATTCTGTTGCTTCTTTAGTTGTTAGTGTCCTTCCTGCTCTTCTATCAACTAATTTCTTATCTATTAATGTACTGAAGTTTGTTCTTAAACAGAGATCTCCATTTCTAATATCCATTCCTGCACCTATTGCTTCTAGCGGACCTCTGCCAGTGTAATATTTGTAAGGATCATATCCAAGCATTGCAAGAACTGCAGTGTCTGATTCTGGGGCTACTTTATCTTTTATAGTTTGAACATAACCTGTTTTTCCGTTGCTTGTCAGATAATCCAGGTTTTTTGTTTTTGCATATTCTAATGGTGTCTTATTATTTAGAACTTCACAAGGTCTATCCGCAACACCATCCATTATTACAAATATGTTCATAGAAAGTATTTTATATTATAGGTTTATAAAGGTTTTTATGGAGCCAGAGGATTTCATTGTCGAGGAAGTAATTAAGCTAAAGGAAGATTATGGAAATTATTTGTATGTCAAGATTAAGAAAAGAAATTGGAATACTATTGATTTAATTAATTTGATTTCTCGTAAATTAAATATCAGAAGAAGGAATATCGGATTTGCAGGCGTAAAGGACAA
>Ga0209541_10018217_pt1 | contig 10186 bp, 10 predicted proteins | sample RifCSPlowO2_01_FD_184027 | JGI IMG/M metagenome (GOLD analysis project Ga0209541, IMG submission 184027) | Groundwater microbial communities from Rifle, Colorado - Rifle CSP2_plank lowO2_0.1 (SPAdes) (version 2) | ecosystem: Environmental > Aquatic > Deep subsurface > Groundwater | place...
ATAGTGATACTTATGGAAATAGAATGCCCTGCATGCAAGAACAAGTTTAAAGCCTGTAAATATAATCATCTAGTTGCAGTATTCTGCCCTTTTTGCAGAGAAAGGATTCAATTGTAGCCATATTTTCCTTTCAAAGGAACAAATATAAAATCTCCTAATTTCCAGCTTATCAGTTTATTTTTTATCTTTTTTGCCTTAACCATAACCTGCCCATATAAAGGACCAACAGGAGCTACTATAATCCCATTTTCCTTTAATTGCTCTATTAATGCTTCTGGAATCTTTGGACAGGCTGCTGTTGCTATTATCTTATCATAAGGACTTTCTTTTTCATATCCCTGGCTGCCATCAGCATTAATTATTTCTACATTTTTGATATTATTCTTATTTATATTCTCTTTTGCAAACAAGGCCAAATCTTTAATAATTTCAATTGAGATTACTTTTCTTGCTAATCTTGAAATCAAAGCTGCCTGATAACCAGAGCCAGAGCCTATTTCAAGAACTTTATCTGTTGATTTTAATTCTAAAGCTTCTGTCATGAGCATTATTGTTGTTGGCTGAGAAATAGTCTGTTCATGGCCAATTGGCAATGGATAATCGCCGTATGCTTCATTAAGGAATTCTTTTGTAATGAAATTCTCTCTTTTTACTTCTTGGAATGCTTTAATTAGTCTTTTGTCTGTTATTATATTGTTTTTGAGCCAGTAATCGATAAGAGTTTGTTGGTTAGGCTTCATAATATATCTTTTTATTTTTCTTTCTTTAATAATTTAACTATGCCTTTATTAGCATCTACTTCAACAAGATCATTATCTTTAAAGACTTTTGTTGCTATTTTTGTTCCTATGATGCACGGGATATTCAATTCCCTGCTTATAATAGCTGCATGACTTGTCAAGCCACCTTCATCTGTTATTATCCCTGATGCTTTTTTCATTGCCATAATCAAGTGGGGCCTTGTCATCGAAGTAACAAGAATCTGGCCTTTTTTCATCTTATCAATCTCTTTTTGCTGGTTTTTACTAAAAGGATATATTATCTTGACTTTACCAACTGCATGGCCTAAATTTGCAGAATTTCCTTTTATCTCTGTTATATTGCTGTAATCCATTTTTGCAATTTCTTTTGATTCAAGCTGTTTAACTTTTTTCTCTCCTTCATAGAACTCTATCCTCTTATTCCTGATTATGAATGCATATTTATTTCTCTCTTTAATTCTTTCAGGATTTACCCCTTCATTATGCAATAATAAGTACTTTATTTCTTTTGTACTGTACCATTCAACATACTCTTTATCAACATTAGTTCTTTTTGAAATTTCTTTGAAAATTTCTCTAATTAAAAAGCTGCTTTTCACCCACGCAAATCTGGTACCTATTCTTATATACGCTAATTCCCTCAATATATGCAGTAAATATTTAAATTTTCTACTTACTTTTAATTTATTTATCAATATATCCTGCTTTTTCTTTATTTCTAGTTTCTTATTTTTATTAATTTCAATTTTTTCTTTAATTTCTTTTCCTGATAGTTTGGCATCTTCCATAAACCTTTTCTTATAATAGTCAATATCCCATGTTTCATTCTGTTCTGAAGTGCCAATCCAACCATATTTTTTTTTCTGTTCTTTTAATTTATTTATAGCCTTCTTTAAAGGGGCATTTTTCAAATCCTGCATCAGAACAAGCCAATCTGTCTCCTCATAATCCAATAATGTATATTTTCTTACAGTTGTCAATATTTCAAAAATTTTGTTTAAATCATCTTTTGTCGCCCCTCTTGATAAAAGGTATCTTTTAATTTTCATACCTGTTTTTCCGGTATACTCGGGCCTTGATAAGTCATAACCACAAACTAAAATTTCAAACATTCTCATTATCTGTTCATATCTCTTGCTTAGTTCCTCATTTGAAATAAGATTGATCTTAAAGATGGTATCTTCGATAAAACTGATCAGATTATCGTTATTTTCATTTACTATCTTCATATAAGAATAAATCCTCTTTTTATTTTTTAAGATCCTAAAACTTTTTTTGGATATTCTTTCTAAATCTTTTTTTTTATAATATGCCTGCAATCTTTTATTTTTAGAGATCCCCATCAATGCGCTATAATCATTGCAGAATAATATTTTCTTTTTTTCTCCTTTAAAAAAAGCTTCTACTCTGTGAAAAGGGTGAACGCCTTCGAATCTTAGCAACCAATCTGAATTTACCATTTTGATTGAAAACCAATATTAAAGGAAATTAAGAAGAATCACCTAATACACTCTCAATTATTATTTTCGTTGCTTTTCTGCTTTGATCATATAATTGCTCATAAAAGCCAATGTCAAATGTGCCAAAGCCGCCTTTAAGATCTGGTATTCCAGTCATTTCTGCAACCGACTTTACATTTTCAACCAAAGCAAGAAACAAATCTTCTTCATACCCAATTTCTGCTAAATCTATTAAATAACTCTTAGTAGGCCCCACTAATGAGTCTGTTGCTGTAATGATATAATCTAAATTTGCTGTGGATGGAAATTGACATCTTTGACTTTCATACTTTAATCCATGCCTTGCTAAAACATTATCCCTGAATGCAATATCCATTGCCTGTAATGGCCTGTATGACTGGTCGAAGAAGTACAGAAATCTTTCTCTGAACTCTGCATCCTGCTCATATCTTTCTTCAATATTTGGATCATTTAATATTGCAATTGCCTCTTCTTTTTCACTGCCGTATATTTCCATGACTTTGCTGTCTAGTTGCTTTTTTATAGTACCTGCAAGCATATCAAGAGGATGTCTCTGGTTTACATACAATCCAGATGATGTTATCTCAACTTTATCTTCCACACCCATTATTCTTGCTTCCTCTTTGGCTACTGTTTCAAGTATAGGACTTCTTCCATTATTGCCTAAACATACAAATTCAATGTTTTTTTTTTTCTTCTCTGTCATTTTAACCTAACTACTTACTTAATGATGGTAATAACCCTTGGTATAAAAAATATAGTCATCAATAAACTGACGATAAATTTAAATATTCGTAAACAATGAGATTTACTATGGAAAAATCATTAGAAAGATTAGGATTAACGAAGAATGAATCTAAGGTTTATCTGGCATTATTGGAATTAGGCTTAACTTCAAGTAAAAATATTATTGATAAAACTAACTTACATAGGCAGATAGTCTATGATTCTTTAAACCTATTGGTTGAAAAAGGGTTAGTTTCCTATGTTATACAGGCAAACAGGAAGTACTTCAAAGCAGCTAACCCAAAGCAGTTCTTAGATTATTTTAACAAAAAAACAGAAGAAATACAAGAACAAAGAAAAGAGTTTGAAAAAATCCTGCCGGAACTAGAGGCTAAGAAAGAGCTTAAAAAAGAGGAGCAGGAAGCAACTATCTACAAAGGGAATAAAGGAATAAAATCATTATTAGATGATATGATCCATGAAGGAAAAGAGATATTGACTATTGGAGCATCTGATATAAAAGCAGAGGCTTTCCAGTATCACTTAAAGTTTAACCTGCCGAAGATCCATAAAATTAGAGTAGAAAAGAGAATTCCAATCAAGCTTCTATTTAGTGAAGAGTTAAAAGAAAGGGCTAAAGAGATGAATAAATTAAGATATACAGAAGCAAGAATCTTACCAAAGGAGTTTACATCAAATTCATCAATCAATATCTATGGAGATAAAACTTCAATAATATTATGGGGCTCGCAGCCTTTTGGAATATTGATAATAAGCAAAGAGATAGCAGAATCGCAAAGAAAACATTTTAATTTATTATGGAAGATTGCAACCAAAACTTTTAAATAGTCCATTATTATGTACTTAAGTACATTAAATGGGACAAATGTCTATAAATATGGACAAGATAATGGAGATATTCTATGAATATCCGAGAAAGGAGTTTACTGTCAGAGAACTCTCTAAGATGACGAAAGTGCCTAAATCTACTGTACAGAAATATCTTGCTGAACTAAAAAAAGATAAAATAATTGAAACTAATCAGGCATCTGATTCCAGAATTTTTAAAATTAGGAAGATAAATTACTTTATAGAGAAAATTGTTAGTTCTGGGTTAATAGAATATCTGGAAAAAGAATTAATACCCTCTTGTATAATCTTATTTGGCAGTTTTAGAAAAGGAGAATCAGACAAAGACAGCGACATTGATTTATTTGTTGAAACAATAAAAAAAAAAGAGATAAACCTAGAGCAATTTGAGAAAAAGCTTAAACATAAAATTCAACTGTTTATCGAAGAAGATATAAATAAATTACAGCCTCATTTGCTCAATAATGTTATAAATGGGATAAAACTAAGCGGCAGTTTTAAGATAAAATGATGAGCTGGAAAGAATGCGAAAGAGAATTTATTAAAGAGGTTGAGATAGATAAAGAAAGGATTAAGTCTCTAATTGAGAAATCCATGCAAAGAAAGAAAATAATAGAATCTATTAAAATCTCAGAAGAAAATATATCCTTTGTTGTTGAAGGCTATTATGAAATTATTAAAGAATTGCTTGTTGCATATTTATTGAAAAATGGATTAAGGAGCAAGAATCATCAATGCTTAATCACTTATTTTTATATAAATAATAAAGACTATGAATTTGAAGCAAATTTAATATCGCAGATGTCATATTTAAGAAACAGGCTTGATTATTATGGAGAGTCAATTCCATTAATATTCTATAACAAAAATAAAGATAATATAAAACAAATAATAAAAATATTATCAGATTTAGTTAATAAATAATCAAAACTTTTAAATAATAACTAATTAAAAAATTTTCAAAAAGAGGTGTAATGTTGAGAAACAAGCAGTTTATTCTTTGGTTTGATGAATTAACTATTAAAGATGTTCCTCTTGTTGGAGGAAAGAATGCCTCTTTAGGAGAGATGTACAGAGAATTGCAGAAAAAAGGAGTTAAGATTCCTAATGGTTTTGCTGTTACTGCCTATGCCTATCAGTATCTACTAATTAAAACAGGCATTAAAGATACAATAAAAAAAATTGTTAATTCTATCGATGTTAAGAATGTTAAAGAATTAACAAATAAAGCAAAGGAATTAAGGAAGATAATATTTAATGCTGAATTTCCAGATGAGCTGACAAAAGCAATAAATGATTCTTATGTAAAGTTATGCAAGCAATATGGAGAAAATACAGATGTTGCTGTAAGAAGCAGCGCAACAGCAGAAGACTTGCCTAAAGCTTCATTTGCAGGCCAGCAGGAAACCTATTTAAACATAAGAGGAGAGCATGCTTTAATTAATGCCTGCAAGAAATGCTTTGCTTCTTTATTTACAGCAAGGGCTATTTCATATAGGGCTGGAAATAAGTTTGACCATATGAAGGTTTATCTTTCTATTGGAGTGCAGAAGATGGTTAGAAGCGATTTAGCTTCTTCAGGAGTAATGTTTACTATTGATACTGAATCTGGCTTTAAAGATGTTGTTTTTATCAATGCTTCTTATGGCTTAGGAGAGAATATTGTTCAAGGAGCTGTAAATCCTGATGAGTATTATGTTTTCAAGAAAACTTTGGATAAATATAAGCCAATAATCAACAAGACAATTGGCCAGAAAAAAATAAAGATGATTTATACTAAAACAGGAACTAAGAACATTGATACAACAGAAAATGAAAGAAGAAGTTTTGTTCTTAATGATGATGAAATATTAAAACTAGCTAAATGGGCTTGCATTATTGAGGAGCATTACAAAAAGCCAATGGACATTGAATGGGCAAAGGATGGAAAGTTAAAAGAGTTATTTATTGTTCAAGCTCGTCCAGAAACAGTCCAAAGCCAGAAAGATGTTAATATTGTAGAAGACTATGAAATGATAAGAAAAGGGGAGGTTTTATGCATTGGAAAGAGTGTTGGAGCTAAAGTCGGCCAGGGAAAGGCAAATGTAATCAAGTCTGTTCATAACATTAAGGATTTTAAGAAAGGACAGGTTCTAGTAACAGAGATGACAGATCCTGACTGGGAACCAGTCATGAAAATAGCAAATGCTATTGTAACAGATAAAGGAGGAAGGACTTGTTTTACAGGAGACACTAAAATATTAACTAATCATGGATTTAAAACAATGGAAGAAGTTTATGAAAATTATGATGAATTAGAAGTTTTATCTTTAAATAAAAATACATTAAAAATTGAATGGAAGCCGATAATTGTATCGATGAAAAGAAAATCTAAAGTTATTAAGATAAATACTTCTCAAACAGGAAGAATGAAAAATAACTATTTAAAATTAACACCAGATCATAAGATATTGACTTATAATTCTGGAAATTTAGTTTCTAAAGAAATTAAAGATGTTTTAAAGAATGGGGAGATGTTATTATTGGCTCAAAAAATTCCCTCTTTATACGAATCTTTTACAAAAGAGAAGAAATTAGCTTATTTGCTTGGAGGATTAATGACAGATGGTCATGTATATTTAACTTCTACTCATGGCGAAGTTCAGTTTATCCAAAAGCCAACTAATGAGAAATTGAATTTTATCGAAAAAATGCAGAATTACATGTATGAAATATTTAATAAGAGATTTTCAATTTCTAAAAAGAAACCTAGTTCTGGAATTATAAGAGGAAAACCAATAATCGGGAGCGCAAATGCTTATAGATGTTATTCTAAGCAAATTGCTATACAAGTAAAAGAATTGGAAAAAAATATAACTGTTAACTTATTAAAATCTGACGAATCTTTGAGTTATAATTTTTTAGCAGGGGTAATTGATGGAGATGGAACTTTTAATAAAAATAGGATTAATGTATTTTGTTCTAATGAAAATTTATTGCAATCAATAATAGTTGCTTGTTTAAGAATAGGGATCATTCCTCAAGTTACTGTAAATAGAAGTATATGGAATGTCCAGATTGTTGAAAAAATAAATGAAATTTTGCAATATACCTATAGGGTAAAAGGAAGTTTTAATAGAAGAATTGGAACAAGATTCTTTTCTGCTAAACAAATCTTAGATGATAATGTCCAATATAGATTAAAAGAAAGGATTTCTAAGAATTTATTAGTTGATGAAAGTAGATTAAAAGAAATTGATAGTATCAAAATTAAAAATATAATTAATTCTGATATAAGAATGCAAAGAGTTTCTTTTGAAGAAGATTTAGAGATGGAAGATGTTTATAATATAACCGTAGCAGACAATAATAATTATGTCGTATTTAGCGATAGATATTCTCCAATAATTGTTAATAATTGTCATGCTGCAATTGTTTCAAGAGAATTAGGAATTCCTTGTGTTGTCGGAACAAATAATTCAACAGTTAAGATTAAATCAGGAATGGACATAACTGTTAGCTGCGCAGAAGGAGAAGAAGGTATGGTGTATAAAGGAATTGTTCCATTTAAGATTAATAAAATTAATGTCAAAAGAATGAAAAAAACCAGGACAAGGATAATGATGAATGTAGGAGATCCTGACAGGGCTTTTGAGTTTTCTTTTATTCCGAATGATGGAGTCGGCTTAGCAAGAGAAGAATTCATAATCAATGAGTTCATTAAAATTCATCCTAAAGCACTGCTTAATTTTGATAAATTAAAAGATAGAAAAGTAAAGAGGAGAATTGAGGAATTAACCCATGGATACAAAACAAAGATTGATTTCTATGTTAATAAATTAGCCTTCGGAATTGCAATGATTGGAGCTGCATTCTATCCAAAGCCAGTTATTGTTCGCTTTAGTGATTTCAAGACAAATGAATATGCTAATCTTATTGGAGGAAAGGATTTTGAGCCTAAGGAAGAGAATCCAATGCTCGGCTGGAGAGGTGCTTCTAGATATTATAGTCAAAACTTTAAAGATGCTTTTACATTAGAATGCAAAGCAATTAAAAAAGTAAGGGAAGAATTTGGATTAAAGAATGTTATTGTTATGATTCCTTTCTGCAGGACAACTGAAGAAGGAAAAAGAGTTATTGAAGAGATGAAGAAGAATGGATTGGAAAGAGGCAAAGATAATCTAGAGGTGTATGTGATGTGCGAGATTCCTTCTAATATTATCTTAGCAGATGACTTCAGCAAGATTTTTGATGGATTCTCAATTGGAAGCAATGATTTAACTCAATTGACTTTGGGATTAGATAGGGACAGTTCTTTAGTTAGCCATATTTACGATGAAAGAAATATGGCTGTTAAGAAATTGATTGGATTAGTTATAAGAAGAGCCAAAGCAAATAACAGGAAAATAGGAATTTGCGGCCAGGCGCCAAGTGATTTTCCAGATTTTGCAAGATTTTTAGTCCAATGCGGGATTGATTCTATTTCATTAAATCCTGATTCTGTTGTTAAGACAACACTGGCAATATTAAAAGAGGAGAGAAAGTTAAGAAAAAATTAAAATTTCTTTTTATATATCTTATCTCTATGGTCAAAATCAATGATGGTTATCAAATCCTTTTCTTTATCGTAGCTATACAATAATCTGAATGGAGGAATATATATTTTTCTCTCGCCTTTTTTATCGTAGCTTAAAAAATCCCCAATTTCTGGATTTTCAATAATTTTCTTAATTTGTTTTTTGATTCTTTCTTTTAGAACTGGATCTTTTATATGCTTAATTGATTTTTTAAATTTAGGCTCATATTCTATAATCACCATTTTTCTAAATCCTTAAGGAATTCTTCAGAAGTTTGCCTTATTAGTTTTGTTTTGCCTTTCTTAACATTTTCCCAGAAATCGCTAGCTATTTTCATGTCTATCAAATCCTCACTTAATTTATTTATTGTTTCAGCTTTAATATTTTTAACAGGCTCTAGAACCCATTTATTGTTTTCTTTTACGATAATTATCTTTTCTCCTGTTTTGACTCCATCCCTTATATCTTGAGGAATAACAACCTGGCCTCTTTCACCCATCTTGGTTATGCTTATTTCCATAGTATGATTAGTATGATTGTTCTGATATTTAAAGGTTTCTGTTTGGTTGCGGTTTTAGAAAAAGGAGTTAATAAGGTTTTGAGGGTTAATTGGTGGTGTTGATATTCTTATATCGTTTATAACATAAAATAATTTAAATATGTATGTTATAATTAATTAAATGAGAAAAATAGTAGCTATCTTTTTTATAATATTTTTATATATAAATATTACTTATGCTCAAGAAATAAAAGAACTTCCACAACCAAAAATACCTTTTTTAATTCCTGTTGAATTAATTTATAACAAAGAAAAAGGCATAGAAACAGAATTAATTTTAGTGAATACAAATACAGGAGATAGGCTTAATGGACAAACAGATAATAAGGGAAAAGCTATCTTTAATTTAGCGGATTTAAAAAATGGATATTTGAGAGATGATATCATACGAATTTATGCTTGCGTTTTTGATCGATGTGATAATCAAACAAAATGTATTAATCCAGCAGAGATTAAAATTACTAAACAAGAAGATATAAATTTAGTTACTCTTACTATTAATAGATATTGTGGTTTAGGAGAATTTAATAATGATAAAATCTCATTTATAAATTTTGCTTGTTTTCATCCAGCAGGTATTTATTCTTTTAAATTATCAATATTTGATTTCAATAATAATTTAATGTGGTACAAAGAACAATTAATAAATTACACAAAAACAGAAGCTTATTTTGATGATATTATAGATTTAAGTAATTGGAATAATGGAATTTATAAAATTGAGTTTAATTGTAGAAGTATAAAATGGATGGGAATTCCTTTTTTTTATTCTTTTTTATTAAATAAGACTTCAAAATTAGAAGATGAAATTGCAAAACCCAATCAATCTCTAAGAGAAATAGAAAAAGAAAAGATAATTAAGGGAATAAATGTAACTGAAAAAATAATTAATAATACTATATTTATGAATCAAACCAAAATAATTTATGTTTCTAACGATTCACTAACTATTTATGAAGTAAGTAACCCGGTAAATAAACAAATTAATATTGATATTAATATTGATCAAATTATAGGTTTTAGTTTAGTTGGATTAACTATAATTAGCATTTCAATTTATATTATTCGATATATTACTAGAAAACTAAGAAAGCACTAACATTTTCTTAGTTAAAGACTTATGAACATAATACTCAAACTCCTTGATTATCTTCTCATTCCTCTATTATCCTAATAGTCTCTCTTTGCACTTTTATAATCAATTCTTTGACTCTTTTCAATTGCTGTAAATCA
>Ga0209541_10018218_pt1 | contig 10185 bp, 11 predicted proteins | sample RifCSPlowO2_01_FD_184027 | JGI IMG/M metagenome (GOLD analysis project Ga0209541, IMG submission 184027) | Groundwater microbial communities from Rifle, Colorado - Rifle CSP2_plank lowO2_0.1 (SPAdes) (version 2) | ecosystem: Environmental > Aquatic > Deep subsurface > Groundwater | place...
CCTTCACCTCGCCGCAAAACTCAGCAAGTTCCTTAATCTGGTCTTCGGAATACGTTCTTTGGGTCGCAATGAGCACATCCGGTCTAATTGCTTTTATTAACCCCCATTTCGGATCTCCATCTTTCTTTAGAAAAACGAGGTCAACGTGCCGGCAGTGACACAAAATTTCCATCCGTGAACCTTCTGCAACCATTGGACGATTGGCCTCTTTTCGCCGCCGGACCTTATCGTCATTGTCAATGCCGACTATCAAAATGTCTCCTTCTGATTTTGCCTTCTCAAGATAGCGGGCGTGGCCTTCGTGATAGATGTCAAAAGTTCCAGACGTAAGGATTATCCTAAATCCGAGTTTACGACAGGCTTCAACCTTCTCCGCAATTTCATCGTAATTGGAAATTACTCTCTTCGTGACATTTGAACCTGGTCCAAAAATATCGTTAATCATTTTTTCCCCTCCTCTTAAGCATTTTCTGTTAATTCTCCCAAACAAGTTAATATTAACTTTTAAACGAACGTTAAAATCTTAATTCAAAAACCAGCCTTTGGCAAGTGAGTGCTTACCAACCTCTTAATTTTAGAGCGTTTTCAGCCGCTTGCTGCTGGGCTTCATTTTTTGAAGAACCCTCGCCTTGGGCAATCAATTCTTTATCTAAATAAACGCCGATCACGAATTTTTTAGCATGGTCGGGGCCGTTTTCCCCTAAAACTTCATAGTTAGGAGTGATGCCAGCCCGTTCCTGCGCCGCTTCCTGAAACAAGCTTTTGGCATCGCGCCACAACTTTTTTTCAATAATATTTTTAAGTTCGGGAATCAGATTTTTTAAAACAAAATCTTCAGCCTTTTTATAACCTTGATCCAGATGAAACGCGCCGACAAAAGCTTCAAAAGTATTCGCCAAGATATATTGACGGCCCCGGCCAATTTCTTTAGCCTCGCCTTTTGATAGAAACAAAAATCTATCAAACCCCAGCCGGTCGGAAATTTGCGAAAGCATTTGAGAATTAACTAAGGACGCCCGAAGATTAGTCATCTCGCCTTCGGCTAAATCGGGATAATTATTATAAAGATATTCGGTAACTGCCAGTTCCAAAACCGCATCGCCCAAAAATTCCAGCCGCTCGTTGTGATGAAGCTCAAAAGCCGGGTTTTCATTTAAATAGGAACGGTGGACAAACGCCTGCTTCAAAAGATTGGTATTCTTAAATTTTATCCCGAGATTTTTTTGTAATTCTTTAAAATCCATTTTTTACTATAATTAAATGATAACAAATAAATTATTTTCCTCGCGCGCTCGTCCCGCCAGCGCGGGACTCGCTGTCCGATGAAAGCGTTTTATTCGCCATAGGCGACGCCATGCTAAAACGCTTTCATAAGCTTCAGAAAATAATTTATTTGTTATCATTTCCTTCCGGTTTTTCTTTACCGCGTCTTGGCCCGCCTTCTTCTTTACCCGGCTCCCCAATCACCCGGTAGATTGTTCCTAAAACGCCATTAACAAATTTGCCCGAAGTTTCGCCGCCGAAACTTTTTGCCAGCTCAATGGCTTCATTAATGGCAACTTTGGGCGGTACTTCTTCGTGATTGCCGTATAAAAGTTCATAAATGCCCAATCTTAAAATATTTCTGTCAACTAAATTAATCTGTTCAAACGGCCATTCAGGGGCGGTTTTACTGATAATGGCGTCAATTTTTTCCCGATTTTCAAAAACTCCTTTTATCAAATCCCGGGTGAAACCGTCATCTCCCAGACCGGGCCCGAATTCTTGGATATTGCGTCCTAAAATTTCTTCTATTTTTTTATTATCGGAGCCGTTAAAATCCCACTCGTAAAGGGTCTGTATCGCGATTGACCGTGAAAGGTGCCTGTTAGCCATATTAAATAAATTTTTAAAGCAATTTTTAATTTATTTTGACTATACAATTATTACCACAACCCTCCCAAAAAATCAAAAAGTTGTATAAATATAAATTGTATAAATATAAAAAAGTTTTTTTCAATCAACTTTGTATAATGTTTTAGCTATAGCTAAAACATTATACAAATTCAGATTTGGTCATTTTTTATTTTTATTCTTATTTTTTCAACAAAAGTGTTAAAGAAATAAAGATTGTGAAAAGTTAGAAGCCGCATTGCCGTTATCTCCCTCGCCTTTAAAAGATGGGTTATATAATTGCGTTTGTAATTCTGGCAAACAAAACAATCGCATTTTGGATCTAAAGGTTTTTTATCTTTTAAAAAAGCGGATTTATTTAAATCTAACTTTTCAGAACCGACAAAAGCGATTCCCCGCCTTCCGTAATGCGCTGGCGCCGTGCAATCAAATAAATCAATCCCGCTTTTAACAATGCCTTCCATATCCTCAAGTTGGCCGATTCCCAGCATATGCCGCGGTTTCTTTTCATTAAGGCGCGGCGTAATCCATGACAAAATTTTCGCCATATCTTTTTTAGTTTCGCCCAAATCCCCGCCGATGCCAAAACCGTCAAAGCCGAGCGAATTGATATAACGCGCGCTCTCCTCGCGAAGATCTTGATATTTTGAACCCTGAATAATGCCAAAAATTGCTTGCCTCGCCCTCCGTGGCTTTAGCAAAGAAGGGTTTCTATGAACATCAACACAAATCTTGGCCCAATCATGGGTTCTCTTTACCGCTTCTTTAACATAACTATATGTGGAAAACGGCGGCGTGCATTCATCAAAGGCAAAAATAATGTCGGCGCCGAGCGCCTCCTGAATTTTGATTGATTCTTTAGGGCCGATGAACAATTTCCGGCCATCAACCGGCGAGCGGAAATAAACGCCGCGTGAAGTAATTCTGATGTTTTTCGGCTGAGCGTTCCTGTCTATAACTATGCCTTTACTTTTTTCGCCCCCAAAGGAGACGCCTTTGGCGCCGGGGAAAAATCCAAGAACTTTTCCAATGCCGAGATCGCGGCCAAACCCCAAGCTGAAAACCTGAAAACCGCCGGAGTCGGTCATTAAAGGCCCCTGCCAGTTCATAAATTTGTGAAGTCCGCCGGAAGATTTAATGATTGTTTCACCCGGCTTTAAATGCAAGTGGAAAGTATTGGAAATAAGAATTTGACACTTGGCGGCTTTCGCTTCTTCGCTCGTCAATGTTTTCACCACTGCTTGCGTTGCCACAGGCACCAAAATCGGCGTTTCAACTTCCCCATGAGGCGTTTTTAATACCCCAATCCTCGCTTCGCTCTTATTTGATTTTTTTATAATTTCAAACTCAATCATTATCATCCCCGCCTTCCGTCATAATTTGCAACTCTTTCAATCATCATGCCAAAAAATATATGATTTAACAGCCTCGGTTCAATGAATAATCTTGCTTTAATTTTATTTTTCTCGTCTTAAATCGTCAAATATTGTAACGTCGCCTTTTTCATATTTCCCCATTTCAAACCCATCGTAAACAAAATGGTCGTAATCCTGATGGAAATAAAGCGCGGTTTTTTTATCAAGAACAATCATGAAGCCGCGATAACCGAATTTTAAAGGCAAAATATCAATCCGCCTGATTTTAGAAAAAAGATTATGCGCCTCGTTAAACAACGGATTGGCAATGCCCATTTTCTTAGCCAATCTTTTCATTGCCAGACCCGGCCAAAATTTTAATATCAATCTTGTAAGCCAATCAATTTTTATTTTTTTCATAATATTTATTGTATCATTCTTTGCCGTTTGACGCGAATTCTGTCTATTTCTGCCAGAAATTGGCGTTAGCCAAACCCGTCGCACTGGGCGGAAAAAATGGCATAATCAATACCCAAACGGCTTAGGAATTGTTAAAGCTTTTTAAACGACCTTGACAATTACTTATACTATATTTAATATACTATAAAATAAGTGTTTAAGCACCTTTTAAAAAGGGCCTTTTGGCTCTTTAAAAATTCAAAAAACAGAAGGAGGTAATTATGGAAGAAAAAACTTGTTGCGAAATATTAAGAGCATTAATGGAATACATCCCCGATTCCATCTACTTAAAAGATTTGGAAGGGAAATTTGTGATGGTAAGCAAAGCGAAAGCAGCCAATTCTAATGTGACCGATGAAGAAATGATTGGGAAAACAGATTTTGATTTTATGCCTCTGGAAGAAGCTGAAAAATCTTATTTCGATGACCAAAGAGTGATAGAGTCTGACAAACCGCTTTTAGACAAGGTTGAAAAAATTACCCGTCCGGATGGCGTTTTTGATTGGGTGTCTGCCACTAAGGCGTCTCGGAGAAACGAAAACGGCAAGATTATCGGTCTAATCGGCATCTCCAGGAACATCACAAAAAGAATTGAAATGGAAAGGCACATTCTGAATATGCTAAGTATTGCCTCTCATGATCTACGGTCCCCGCTGGTTTCCGTAGAGTCAACAATCAAATTACTTATTCGCGGTTCGTTTGGTAAAATTGATGACAGCGTTAAGGCAACTCTTGAAGATATTTTTGAAAGAGTAAAAAAATTAACCAAAATCGTTAATGAATATCTTTCTAAATCGTCTTTAATGTACGCCGAAATTCCGCCTAAGGAGAATTTGGATTTAAGAGAAGATATAATTGACCCGATCCTTGATGAATTCGCTAATGAAATTCTTGAGAATCAAATCACAATTGATAATAAACTCGGGGCAATTCCCGGGGATCGCATTATCATCAAAGCTAATAAAAACTGGATTAGAATTGTTTACCGGAATTTGATTTCCAATGCGATAAAATACGGTGGAAAGAACTGTGTAATTGCTTTCGGATTTGAGGATGCGGACGATCACTATAAACTGAATGTCTATAACAACGGTCCGTGTATACCGGAAGAGGAACGTTCAAAAATATTTGACAAGTTCTACAGCAAAGAAAGCAAAGGGTCCGGCATCGGACTTTGGATAATCCGCGATCTCATTAGAAAGCACGGCGGAGACATATGGTATGACGATTCTTTAAACAGCTATTCAAACTTTATTTTTACTATCCCGAAAGAAGATTAAAAAAAAAAAACCCTGACCGCTTTAGCAGTCAGGGTTTTAAAATGGTCTGTTGTCTTCTGTAAATTTTACTACTTTCCATTATACTTCTAATCATCCCCATCTAAAGCGTTGCTTTTTTTAGTAATCCGCCCCGACCAACGGCGAGTTTTGTTTCCCCCAAGCAAAAAATGCCAATGCCATGGTTCGTACATGACGCCATCTTTATTATTTTTCGAGTAAGACAAATAAAAACCAAACTTACTGGCGTTTTTTATTAGCCATTTAAATTCTTTTGTTTTTTCAAAACCTGACGATTTTCCGTCTGATGGAACGCTATCAATGGTGATAAAATCAATTGCCTGTCTTTCGGGATTTCCATGTTCGCTATAGCCGGGAAAAGCGACCCCTTGTGCGGTTCTTAAAAAATTAAATTCGTGCAATTTTAAATAATAAAGAAACAAAATGGTTTGATACGCCGGAGATCTGTATCCGGAATCAATCAGCAGTTTTCTTCCAGTTTCACCATCTAACACTTTATTCATTCTTTGAAAAGCCATATAAACCGGTTGCGGCAAATATTGCTCCTCAATAATTTCCTTTTTCCCACTAAAATTATACTTCTGATTTCTGATGCTAACCAAATTCTTAGGAACTTTTCCCACACCAAAGAACTTTCCTTTAAACCCATATTTTCTGGGATTTAATTTTAGAAAGTTATTGATAAGTTCTATTTCTGTTTTACTTAAATGTTTATAAAGCCGGGAAAAAGAAATGATTCTTAAATTTTTTATCTTCTTGGGTTTATAAGCTTTCTGAAGAATAGAGTTGATAATTTTTTTATCTAACCAGGGCTGGCGGCAGGGTAATCTACGCATATATTGCACTTTTATAAAAAAATTATTCGGTTGTCGTTCCGTCAAATTTCGGCGCGTTGGCTTCGGCTTCTTCTTTGGTCAGCCGGACAACGCCGTCTTTATGATTCGCCGGGGAATAAATTGTGTAAAGCTTCAATTCTTCCGCGGCGGAAGTATTGACAACGTTATGTTGGGCTCCGGCCGGCACGACAACGGCCGAACCATCGGAAACTTCGTATTCATTTCCGTCAATGACGCATTTGCCCTGCCCTTTTTCAAAACGGAAAAACTGGTCGTTGTCCGGATGGACTTCCATGCCGATTTCTTCGTTCGGCTTCAAACTCATCAGCACCAATTGGCTGTGTTTGCCGGTATAAAGCACTTTGCGAAAATTACTGTTTCCCAAAGCGTCCTTTTCAATGTTTGTGTTAAATCCCTTCATATTTTTTTAATTATTTAATATTTTTTTAATTATTTAATTCCGGAATAAAACTATTCGGACAAAATTTCTGCAAAATAATCAATAGTGGCTCTTAAAGGATTTCGGAAATTATAATTTGAAGATTGCGGGGCTGGCGCCGTTGGCTCTGTTGGCGGCGCCATAAAAGGAACAAATTCTTCCGGCGTGAATCCCCCGCCTGTTCCCGGCATAGTTGATGGCAACGGCATATTCGGACCTGTCCCCGGTGCTGGAAGCATCATTCCCTTGCCTGGAGGCATCATTGGCAGGTCCATCGGCGGCTGAAATCCTTCCGGAGAAGGCTGAAAACCTTCAAGTGGTTTAAATTCTCCTGGCGGCATCTGACTTTGAAACGGCATCGTCCTTTCTTGGTTCTCTTGAGGCGGAAACGGCATATTTGGCTGAACGCCCGGCATGGGCATTGGGCCTGTCCTTGGCGCGCCTGGCGCCGGAGGCATCATTCCCTTGCCTGGAGGCGGTATCATGCCTTCTGGCATTTTCATCCCCGGCGGAGGCCCCATCTCGCCCCTCATTTTTTCAAAACATCCGCGCATTTTATCGCCGACTTCTCGGGGAGGCATAGCCGCGCCGCTCTTAAATTTTTCCATCAAATCTGTCCCTATTTCGGAATTAAGACAATCAAGCGCGGCCGACGGCGCCTGCTGCAAAGATTCTTGAAATCTTTGTTTGCCTTCTTCCATTTGTTTTAAATCCGCTTCCGGAATCATGCCATTTTCTTTGGCAAAATTAAAACATATTTCCTGATTATCGGGATTATTGCAAAAAGCCTCGCATTCATCTTTTCCTTTACAGTTGCCCGGACCCCTGCCTCCGGTCTTGCGAGCCATTGCCGCTTCTCCCGAAGTCATAAAACCGGCCGCTTCGGCAAAAGTGGTGCATTCACTAAAATTTTGTTCTTGTGCACAATAAACATCGCACCCATCTTTGCCGCGGCAGTTAGGCGGTTTAATCCCCTTTTTAAGCGCTTGGAGCATTTTTTGGGAGTCGGCTTTATCTTGTTCGTTCATAAAACCGGCTTCCATGGCGAAAGTCATGCACACTTCCATATTTTCCGGATTGCCGCAATACGCATCGCAGGCCTTTTTACCCCTGCAGGGAGGTGGTTTCACTCCTTTCTTAACAGCCGCTAACATTTTTTTGGCATCTTCCAATTCTCCGCCTTGGATAAAACCCGCTTCCGCGCCAAAAGCAATGCATTCCTCCATATGTTCCTGTTGATCGCAGTAGATGTCGCATTGTTTTTTGTTGCCGCAGGCAGGGGGTTTGACGCCTCTTTTAATCGCGTCTTGAACTTTTTTGGCTTCTGCCAATTCTTCCGGGGGCATCAAATTATTTTCTTCGGCAAAGGCGATGCACCCATCTATGCGGTCTATGTTATTGCAATATGCCTCGCATTCATTTTTTCCTTTACAGCCGCCCGGACCTTTGCTCCCCGCCGCCATAAATTTTTTGGCCATCTTGATTTCTTCTTCAGACATTAAATTATTCTTTTCGGCAAAAGCTATGCAGGATTTCGCATTTTCCGGTTTATCGCAATAAGATCTGCAGGCGGATTCATCTTGGCAATCCCCCAATTCTTCAACCGGGTATTGGATATTCTGCGCTCCTGCCGCCAAGCCGAACAACGCCAAGCTTATAATAATAAAACTAATAAAATATTTTATTTTCATATTATTCAAATGGATTGGTTATAATATTTTTAAAGGGATTGGCTTTGTCAGCCGGATTGACATCGGGTTTGTTTTCCAAAGAATTTGTTCCTATTGACGGCAAAACGCCTTTAGTCGCGCTTTCAGTTATTTTTTCCGCCGCTTCCCCGGCTTTCTCCAAAGTCTTTTTTTCAGGAGAAGCGAAGTTTTTCCACAAAAAATAACCCCCGACAATAAGGCCGATCAATAAAACAGCCGCGATTATCATTAAAATTTCTTTTTTGGATGTTTCCATATTTATAATTTATATTTAATTTTAACATTCATTAATTTAAAAACAAACAAAGTGTGGATAACTTTTAAAAAAGGGCGCGGGTTTATCCCGCGCCCATCCACCTTGATTTCTAATCAAGGTTTTGATGCGTCAAAAACATTGATCAGTCCGGCTACGGTTTTAGACTGTCATGGTTCAATAGCTTCTGACCGCCTTGGAGTAAAATGTATGTATATGCCTTACACAAATAATCCCAACCTTCCCCGCGTCCGCATGGAGGCGGTTGAACTGGTTCAGCAAGGAAAAAGCGTCAGAGAAACAGCCCGCCATTTCGGATTCGCTCATTATATTTAACAGCAACGCATTTCCAGACGATCGTCAGTTTTTACGTTATTGCGGCTTTGTCGTTCTAATTCATTACTTCAAAATATCTTTTATAAATATCCTGTGTCAATCTTGACTTATTTCCGATCTCGCCGCGCAGGTCTGCGAAAAATAATGAATCGGCTTGTGAACAACTATAGCTTTCTTTGTGTTAAAAAGAAAGTTATAATAAAGCAGCAATCGGAAAAAAGTCGTTATTAGCTCTTTTATATATTATATAATATATAAGGAATAATCGTTCTTTACAAAGGAGGCCCAAATGAAAAAAATGGATGTTTTACTGATTGTCTGCCAAAAATGCCGCCGCGTAAAACAATTCGGCGGTTGGGTTATTTTAACTCCAAAACAAGAAACAGAGTTAGAGTTATTTTATCTTATTAACAAAACTCACATTGCCTGCCCCGATTGCCAAAATAAAGAAGGCGGGAAATGAAAAAACAAATCGCTTGTGAACCGAAAAGCACTACCAGCGATTTTTCTTTTCCAAAAAAATGCCCCTGAAGTCTTGAGGGCTTGACCCCGTGTCAGAGCGACGAAATGTTGTTTTTTTTCATAAAATAAAAATTGCGATTAGAAGTTTTTTCATAGCTTTTATTTAAACCACTCCTTAAAAGTTTTAGGCCAACCGATCAAGAGAAGTAGAGCGAGCGGTGCGCCCCAGTTAGCCCATCTTTCCACGAACTCAAAAACGGAGTCGTCAGCAATGGGACGCATCAACGCGGTCCAAAAACCCCAGAAGGCCATCCAGAGAAGCGCGAGGCGAATTGGTTTAATCAGAATCAACAGAGCTAAAATAACATCCAGCAAGCCCACAAGCCATAAAAGCGTAGTTGCGGTCTGGGCATCAGAAATGCCGAAAATGGAAAACCATTCTACCCACGCTTTCCGGCCTTGAAGCGCGAAAACTCCGTGCCCCATAAACTCGCCGGCAACCGCGATGCGTAAAACCCATTCAATAAGTTTTGTGTTCAAGCTAATCATCTTTTTTATCGTTATCGTTGCCGGCGTCGCGAAGTTTTTCTTCTGCCCCGTGAGCCGCCTCATCAGCCTTCTCTTATTCTTTTTCTAAGTGCCGAGCTTCTTTTTCAGTCCCTTCTTTCACTCGTTCTTCTTGTTCTTCTTTCAACTCCTCTTCCTCTTCTTTTGCTTTTTCTAAATCATCAATGGCGTCCTCTATTTTTTCAAGGCTTTCTTTAGCTTCCTCGGCGTGGTCTTTTACTTCTTCAAAGTTCCCGGCTTCAAACGCCCACTCTGCCTTGGCGATATGATAGTCAAAAGCGTTGAAAGCTTCGATCGGAATGGTCATCAATCCTTTCATTATGGCTTTGTCAATCACTTCTTGTTTTTCCCGTTCGGCTTTTCTGATTTTCTTCTCGGCTTTGACTTTAGTTTCCATTTCTTCTTTGATGCGTTCTTCTTCTTTTCCCAGAGCTTCTTCTTGATCCTCCTCCTCTTGCTCTAAAAGTTCTTTCTGGGTTTTTACTTCGGCAAGTTGTCTAGTTAGAACTTCTACTTGAGCAGTGTCTCCGGCTCGAACCACGTTTTGCTTTCGCAAAAGGTGGCGATTGAACCAAAAA
>Ga0209541_10018219_pt1 | contig 10185 bp, 8 predicted proteins | sample RifCSPlowO2_01_FD_184027 | JGI IMG/M metagenome (GOLD analysis project Ga0209541, IMG submission 184027) | Groundwater microbial communities from Rifle, Colorado - Rifle CSP2_plank lowO2_0.1 (SPAdes) (version 2) | ecosystem: Environmental > Aquatic > Deep subsurface > Groundwater | place: Rifle...
TGGATTTGAACCAGGAACCTGTCGGGATCGGCTAGTGAATTTTCACAGTTTCCGTGCGGAACCTCGATTCACGACATCTACAGCCGACCGTTCTACCGTTGAACTAGAGCGGGAATACAAAGAAGACCTTTCTTGTCGTTTTTAAAGATATTGCTATTTAAAACTATCAACAGTTTTGATCTTTTAACAAATGTTTTTCTACTTGTCTTCTATTCTTTAAACATTCAAAGTATCTTTTATCTTGTTACGAATTGCTTTGCTCAATCAATTGATCTTGAATTTTTTTTAAATCACTAGAACTATTCAGCTTAATTCCTTTGGCATTATAGTTTAAAACTTGGACAGAATCAAGAGGATGCACTGCAAAACCATCCCAAGTAACCCTAAGTACTCTGTGCGTACTTTCCATTGAAGTTAAATGGACTCTTTCTTCAAGCCTATGAGCTTGAACAAGCTGCTTTATAGCCAGACTATCAATGCCACCCCATACACTAGTATTTAATGGATCAAGCATCAGGAAAGTATCGAGGGTGTTGACAAAAGAGGTAGCTTTCAGGGTAGACAGGATTGCTGGAAGTCCTGCTTCCCGAGCTTCTCGGTCTGCCACAGGAATATAGGGTGAAAATAATATTAATCCTTTACCACCCATAATCTTCCTGACTGCAAGCATATCCTCTATCCTACTTGGAGTGCAGTTCTGAGTAAAGAGTGTATGTAATATGTTAACAGTCAAACCAGCTTGTAATGCATTATCGATACCTGCTTTGACTTTATCAAATGAAGCTCTTCTTATTTCTTGATAAGTTTTAGAGCCGCCATCCATACTAATATCAACATATCTAACTCCTAGCTCTTTTAAACGTGTAGCATCTGTCTCTGAGAGATTAATTCCATTGGTCAGCACTCCAAGTTTTGAACCTTTTTTTCCAGCTACAGTCAACAACTTAAAAGTAGCTTCTCTAGTTTTCAGATCTGCAAAAGGTTCCATACCAACTACGACCATACGTTGATATTCTGCATCTCCATAGAGTTTAATTAAATCATCAGGGATTACCTTTATGTCTTTATCTCGATCTCGAGGAAGATAACAATGTGTACATCTCAGATTACAATAATCATTAACTGTGACTCCTAAAGTACTTCCAGCTTCATGCTCTCTCGTTACAATTTCGCTACCTGTTATGACTCCGCCCATATTGTCCTCCATCCCTGCATATATCGAGGTTATTCAAACTTCTCTATATTATGTTCTTACCTACTTTTATTTATTACCAATAAATATTACTAATATAGTCTCTAGAATTTAAAACTATTTTTAGATAATTTTAAATATTGTAGGAAAGTATATAAAGAGATCAACATATTATACAAATATGACTTTATCTTCAATTAATAATCAAGAAACCTTAAAAATAGATTTAGCTGATAAGAAACTTTTGTTCTATTTGAGTCAAGATTCAAGATGGAGAAGGAATGCCTTGGCAAAGAAGCTAAACGTGTCAGTCGCTAATCTCAACTATAAAATTGAGAGATTAATAAGAAATAAGACAATAGAACCAGTTTTGATACTTAATATCCCTCATTTTGAATTAAAGTCCTATATAATTCTTATAGAAAAAATCGATGAACTGATAAAGAATACAGACAGCCTATATTTCTTTTGCCAAACTATGGGAAAGTACAAATATATAATTCACATTGTAACTGAGAATCTAAACCAGTTTTTGCAAGAAAATTTAGCGAATGGAGTATTTGAGGTATTTGAGTTAATTAGCTATGTCCCAGATAATTATAATCCTTTTGGTCTAAGCATAAATCCATTTCCAAATAAAAAACCAAGAAAGATGAAATTAGATACGAAAGACTACAAATTATTAGCTTATCTCTGTTCCAATCCCTTAGCCTCAATCCTTCAGATAAGTTCTGATACAAAATTAGACAGACAAACAATTAAGAAGAGAATGCAAAAATTAGTTGATAACTATTATATACAGAAATTCAGATACATTCTAAATATATTTAAGCTAGGATTTTCAGCATATTTCCTAAAAATTAACTTAACACCGAATGAAAAAGAGAGAATCATTCACAATAGTAACGTAGATAGCTATAGTGGTTTTATATTTGAGTCTTATACTTCGATTATTATGTGGTATATTCCACCATCACATAGAGAACTGCTTTCTTTCATAAACTCCATTGAAAAATTAAGTGCAAATGTAAAAATAGAAGTAATGCAGATTGCAGAAATATTAAATTTAACATTTCTTCCTAAAAGAGTTATAGATTACTTCAAAGAGAAATGACTCTTCTCGTGTCGATATAAACTAAGCCTTATAGGTTTTATTCCTGTTTTAGAAGGAGTAGAACTCTGCACCCTTATTCCAAAACAACACGCATGGACTGCACCTGGACAAACTTGTCTTTGTCATCGATGTACTGCATGATTGATGTCGGCAGGACAATGTCTCCAATGACTGACTGCTTTCTTTTCACCTTGTAGGAAAATACGCGCTCTTCGCCAGGCTCCAGCTTGATTACGTTCCAAAGCAAACGCGCCGCACGCTCTCCATGCTGCACGCGATCCGGCCTGAGAGAACCAAAGTCCGTTGTCAAGTCCAATATGTTAGGAACGAGATCCATTACTTTCACATCATTCAATGTGTATTTTTTGCCATTTCTGACAAGCAAGAATATCTTATGCTCCTTTACTCCAGGCACTATCTCCTTGCCTTGGAAAATACGCTTCTTGATAACTACACTTCTTTCAATTGAAAAGAGAATGATTGCAGTAAAGATAGCAACAATGATGAGTCCATAGAAAAGAGGCCTATAGTTTGTATAAATTTCTATGGTCTTTTTTTCTCCAGGCTGAAGGGTGAATCTCCAGATCACTTTACCAGACTCTGTTTCTGGTTTGGGTGTCATAGATGAAAATATTCTTTGTATCAGATTATATCGCGCTTCTATGCGCTGCATACTTTCCTTATTGCCTTTGTTTTCCCTGATTATTGTTGTCGTCGAAGAAAGGAAACTGTTTTTTACATCTTTATCCTCTTCAACACGATCTTTTGCAAGAACAATCACTTCAGCAACAAATGATCCTCTCAACTGATCATTTTCATAAGCATTGATTGTTATTTTTTTTACTCCTGGACTTGTCACTGGATCTACATTGAGCATTATCTTGAGCTGTTTTTCTTCCTGAGACTTTAAGGATACACGAACTGACTGAGCAACTTTCTGCACTTCTGTGATCGCTATAGTAATTTCTAAATTTTCCAGTGCCAGACTAGAACGATTTTTTATCCGCACTGGTATTTCTATTTCTTTTCCTGGCGTTATTTGCTTTGGCACCAGCGGATTAATCTCTATAATATTCTTTGCAGAAGCAATGTATGTTTTGAGCTCAACAATTTCCTTATTTCCAGGATGAATGACTGACGTTACTGTAATCTCTGCATCATAATATTTGTTCGGCGTGACGGTCTCAATAGTTTTAATCTTGACTTTCACTAAGGCACTTTCTTCAGGATCTAATTTCACTTGATAGGGAGATGCTTCTATTTTTCTTGCAAATTCTGAGAATGGATAGACGCTGAACTCGTCTGATTCAATACTGAACACATCTCTTTCCGCGCCATCATTTGTAATCTTTACTGTAAATTCCGCAGTGCTTCCTGCCTCCACTTCATCTTGCGACTCGAGAATATCTACAGTTATAGAGCTTGCAAAGGCTAATGGTGCCGTCATGATCACCATGTACATGATCCATAACCAGTTTTTTACCTTCATTGTTATCCCTGGAGAAAAGTTATTTTTTTCTTTATAAGTCTTCTGGTGAAAATCTCGTTACTGACCAGCAACGGCACTTCTATGGTCTTTTTTCTCTATTTTAATGACATGCTGCACGAAGCTCTCTATCTTATTCTCATGAGAAACAATAATTATTTGTTTGGTCTTTAATTCTTCCAAGACTAGACGAAGACGATCTATTTGCTCAGCGGAAAACCCGTCGGTTGGCTCGTCTAAAATAATCAATTCTTTGGTTCTTATAACACTCATAATCGAATTAATGACTTGATTGAGCGCCAGACGATATGCCAAAGCAGCGGCAGTCTTTTCACCACCACTCAAGAAACTGTAATTAATTTCATGGCCGTTCTGCTCTATGACTGGAGAGAACTCATCATCGACCGACACTTTAATTGCTTCAGTATCCACCAAAGTCTCAAACCATTTCCTGAAGAAGTTCGAAAAGTCCGCATGCACTTTCAACATAATCTTCTTTTCCATAGTTATCATCAAATTCACAAACATATTTTCCAACCAGAACTGCACTTCCTTGAGATACCCAATATTCTCCCTGATTTTTTCTTTCTTTTTTATGTCTGTCTCTAAACTATTTATCTGCTTCTCCAAATGATCTGCCTCTTGATCGTTTGTTGCTTTTTCTATCTCTATTTTTTTCTTATGCTCTTGAAGGTCTTCAAGATTTTTTTTCAATACTTTATATTCCTCTTCTTGAGTTTCTTCTTTGATAGATTTTTTAACTTCAATTATTTGTGTTTCTAGACTTCTCACTTCTTTTTCTATACCTGTTATGTTCTCTTGCAGACGCGTTAGTTCTTTTTGTTTTTCTTCAAGACTTCTTTTCTTAAACTCATAGAGCATTATTGCCTGCTCTACTTTTTTCATCTGATCAAGCAGCTGTTTTTCCATCTTCATGTATTCTTCTTTGCCGCGAGTTTGCTCCTGCAATTCTTGTATTTCCAGATCATACTTCCCTATCTTAACTTCTTCCTCTTCTCTCACAGTAGTTTGATGCTCTTTTGTTACTTTCTGCTTGCAAATAGGGCAGTTATCCAATCTTGTAATATCAAGTATAATTTTTTCTGCATGGATTTTATTTGTTTTTCTTTCCTGCACTTGATTCAACAGAGCCCTGATTTCTGCTTCTTTCGTCCCTATCTCTTTTTCTTTTAACACTATAAGCTCTCGATTTGACACTGGAGGCTTTTCTTTTTCCAGTTCGGTCTCTGCAGATTTCACCACTACTTGCATCTCTTGCAATCGCAGCGTGTTTCTCTTATTTTCATCCCTTTTGTGTTGTAGCGATGTCTCTGCAATCTCTAATTTTTTTTTCTGCTCCTGCTGCTCTTTGATTTCCTTCTCCATTATCTCTAACTTTTTCTTCTTCTCTTCCACCAAGAGATGATATTCCGCGAGTTTGAGTATAACATTCTCTAGAGTTCCCTTAACTGCTTTAAGCTGCATTCTATTCTTCTCCCGCTCTATTTTCTTCTGCTCCAGATCAGCTATCATAATCGCATTTTCCTTGTTTTTCGCCTTGATATACACGCTAACGAGATCTGCATTTTCCTTTAACCGCTTGTATTTATCGATGCCGAAGACTCTTCTTAAGGTGTCGAGACGATAATCTTTATCCCCTTGCAAAATACTTTTCATCTCTTCTTGAGGCGTATACACAGTATATCTGTAAATAAGCGACTTTGACTTTGTCAGAAGCTCTTCAGGATAATTTAGTAGTTCTAGAATAGCCTGCTTTAATTCTGTGGCGGTTGCTTCTCGATGCGCGTTATTGATGCTGATCTTACCTGTATCTTGGACGACGGATGTGCCCCGCTTCAAACTTCTTTTGATCACTACATTTTTATCTTGAATAGCGAACTGCAGCTCTACAGAGCCCCGATCTTCACCATTTCTCAGAAGAGAAGCGCCAGTGAGCTCCTGCGTGATGCCAAATAATGCAAAATCTATCGCTTGAAGGATAGTTGACTTTCCAGAACCAATGTTTCCTGATAACAACATCGTTCCTATGGGGAATTCTATCTCCTCACTGATATAACTACGAATATTCTCCAGCTTAATCTTCTTCAGCAGCATGATTACCCCAGACTTCCTTTAACTGCAACATCTCAATGACTTCCCTCATCAAACGACTTTCGAAATCTGTCTTCCTTTCCCCTTCATGCTTTTCCTTATTCAACAGAGAAAACATCATCTTTGTTAATTCTAATTCCTTGATCTTGATCTGCTCTAGAGGTATCTGACCGAGATGCTCCTTTATGATTTTTTCTTCAATCTCTTCAACGCTTCCTATGTCTGCCTTGACTTCTTCGAATTCCTGAGTTGTCAGACTGTATGTGTTTTTTAATATACAATAGGTCTCTTTCATACTTTCAATTAATTCTGCAAAATTGATATCTGCTGGCTTTCCCGTCTTTAATGTTCCTTCAACTCTGAGAGTCACAATCTTGTCTTTCATATCATTCTTTTGTATCTGCGCTTCTATTTCCCTTTCCACTTCTAAAGGCGTCTTGTTATTTGCGTTGATGGACAATGAGAATACTTCTTTGATCTTGATGGGGATGTGCCGAAGCATCATTTTCTCATCACAAATGTAAAAGCCGCCGTGCTTGAGCTCTTCTATTTCCTTGAAATTATTTGGCATTAATGGACCAGGATAAGTGATAACTCCATATTCAGGAACACGTTTCTCCATAACGAAATGCGGATGACCTCCTGCGTAATAGTTGAATCCTTTCGGCAAGAGTGTGTATGATTCCCCGTCCACTTTCTCGAGATCTTTTGGACGAAATTCATTAAGCAAGGTGTGAAACATAAATATTTTGAATCCTTGCTCTGCCTCTAGATTCGTCTTGTCCAACACTTTATAATGCGCTTTTTCTAATCCACCTGCTAATCCTATAACACCAGTTATTTTTGTGTTTGTTTTATCTAGAGTAAACTCCAACTGATTATTTTTGAACTTGAATACGTTATGACAGAGACCAGCTTTCTCCAAAACATCAATCATAGTCTTACCAGAAGGAGAGTAATCGTGACTCCCAGGAATGATATAGACATCAATATTTTCTTCCTTTAAACGATTTAACTGAAAAGCGACTTCCTTGATCAAGTCTATCTGGGGAATGGATGTGTTAAATAAGTCACCAGCAATCAGGAGAAAACCTACATGTTCTTCAATGCACTTGTCAATCATCTTCTGGAAGGAGAGCAAGCTCAGCTGCTTCATTTCCTCTTCACGCCAACCACCTACGTGACAGTCTGAAGTATGGGCGAATTTCATCTACTACTCCCTTGGCACTGGATATTTTCCTGTGAAACAACCAGTACAAAATTCTTTTTCCGAATAGTTTATCTGCGCACGCTTATCCAGAGGGACTCTCTTGATCGCCTCATACATTCCCTGCTCTGAAAGATGCACCAATTTATTCACCTTAATAAGCTCTGTGAACTCTTTATCATTCGGCATTATAGTCGCCCGCATACTTTCTTTGTGAAAATCGATGCCATACATACAATCATAGCGGAGAACAGGAGATGTGATATACAAATATACTTCTTTTGCTCCAGCTGCAATTACTAATCTTACTCGTGATTTTGCAGTATTTCCACGTACAATAGAATCATCGATCAATACTACTCGCTTTCCTTCTATGACCTCTTTTACCGCAGCCAGCTTAAGATTCACGCCCTTATTTCTCAGAATATCTGTCGGTCGAATGAAAGTTCTTCCCATATAATGATTACGAATAAAACCTCTTTCCAGACGTATTCCTGATGCTTCAGCGAATCCTTCTGCAGCAGATCTTCCAGAGTCTTCTATAGCAATTACTATATCTGCTTTTATTGGCGCTTCTGCATAGAGTTGTTTTCCATACTCTTTTCGAACAAGATGCACGTTTCTTCCCGCAATATGACTATCGGGGCGCGCAAAATAAACAGTTTCAAAAATGCAGGGTTTCCAAGTTGTTTCTTTTTCATACTTCTCTTTTTTTATACCTTCTTTAGTAATAGTGATAATACTTCCCGGAAGAATATCTTCAATCCATTCTGCTCCTTCAATATCTAAAAATGCCGCGGTTTCCGATGCAATAATATATCCGCCATTTAATTTTGCAAGACTTAGGGGCTTGAATCCATGAAGATCGCGAACAGCAAAGAGCGTGTCTTTTGTAATTCCAACAATACTAAACGCTCCTTTCAAGAGGCGCGCAGCATTTGCTAGTTTTTCTTCTGTCGTCTTCCCTTCAGACCCAGCATAAGCATGAAGAAACATTTCTGAGTCTGAGGATTTTGTTAGAGTATGCCCCTTATCCAAGAATATTTTTCTTAATTGATTAAAATTGGTAAGCTCCCCGTTATGACCATATGCAATCATTCCATGCTTTGTTTCTCCAAAAAATGGCTGAGCGTTTTCCGCGGTCACTTCACCTTCTGTTGGATATCTTGTATGAGCTATTGCTGCAATAATATTTTTACCTACATTATCTTCAATTTCGTTCCATATCTCTGTAACTGTCGGGTCTACGAGACCTAGCTTTGCCTTAGAAAATATCTTCTCACCATTGGTTGCCGCAACTCCTGCGCCGTCTTCCCCTCGATGCTGCTGACTAAAAGCGCCCTTATAAAGAACTTCATAAGTAAGACTTTCTAAGTTAAAAACTCCTGTCAATGAGCACATACGACAACCCCGACTGGAGGAGAACGCCTTTAGTTTAAAAGGATTTATCTACTTCAAGCATCAGATAGTAGTTTTTTCTCTGTTTTTACCTGGAACTATTATTTATATCTCTTGGCGTTTTTCCACAATAATTCAAAATAATTCCTAAAGGCCTTGGCATATTCAGCACCAGTTATTTGAATTAAACTTGGTTCGTCTTTTAATAACATTATAACTACCCTGTCTGAGAACACGAGAATTCCCACTGGGGAAAGATACTTCTCAGGCAAAAATCTACAACTCTCTTGTATATTATTTATATTCCATTCTTTGATGCTTTTTTTAATACCTGGAGTGTCTGGCTCTATTAATCTCCATTTGATTCTCTTTAACTGGTTAATATAATGGGGGAATGCATATTTCATATATTGTGGTGTTTTTAACCCAGCACCAATTAAAGCTACTTCATCCTTCTTTTTTAGACATACTTTTAATAAATCTGTGAAAACTACTTTCATACTTTCAACACCTTCAAAAATATTAACACTTACTTTCTTTTCCTTTGCAGTATATTCTTGCATGAGTTTAGGCAATATGCTTTGTATGAGCCTTTGTTTTTCTTTTAACATTCCACTTAAAGCTTCAGGATTAGTGGGAGAAAAATATTTAACAAACTTTTTAATTTTAAGATTGACAAAACCTTTTTTCTGCAATTTTTCTAAAGTATCATAGACTGTTCTTCTATGTAGTCCTGATTCTCGAGCTAAAGTTACAGCACTGGATTCCCCTAATTTTATCAAAATTGAATAGATCTTAGCTTCATTCCTTTCTAATCCCACTTGCTCTAAAATAAACTCATCTTCCATTCTTTTATCAAATAGGTGCTTTTTTTAAACCTTTTGTTTGTGTGAAAATTTCACCACATAGCCTTATATCCTTTTCTCATCATTCATAATAATGGCATTCAAAACCAAAGAACTCATATTTATTGCTTTAATGGCTGCATTATTGTTTGTTCTCAATTTTACTATTGGCGCAGGCATAATCGCAGCAACAGGTATTCCTGGAAGCTCAGCACTAATTGATGGTATAACTAATTTAGCTGTAGTAACTTTTGTTGCCTTAGTTTTAAGAAAGTTTGGAGCTATAGCTCTTCTTTATCTTGTATATGCTATCATTGCTTTACCAACGCATATGGCTGGCGGACCTCCAGGTTTTATCTTAAAAATACCTTTACTAGCTGGCTCTGCTTTATTATTTGACTTAACCATTTATCTTCTCAAATATAGAAAATCTGGATTTATTATTGGATTGCCTATACTTACTTTATTTGGATTTGCTCTCTATTTAGCTACTTATTATTTCTTAGGGATGCCAGAATTTCAAAAATTGTTTACAGCCTTACCAGTCATATTTGTTAGCTTTACAGTTCTAGGATACATTGGCATGTGGGTCGGATTCAAGATCTATGACAGAACTAAGAATAAGAGAGTAGTTCTTCAAATCACTTCTTAATAACAAGTAATAAAATTTTATTTTGATAACAACCTTTATATAATTACTCTAGCTTATACTTTATATGTTTCAAAAGTTCACGACTAGAGAATTGGTTTTCATTGCTCTTATGGCTGCTTCTCTATTTGTTGTTAATCTTTTTTTAGCTACTGGAATTATTGCTGTTACTGGCATACCTT
>Ga0209541_10018220_pt1 | contig 10185 bp, 9 predicted proteins | sample RifCSPlowO2_01_FD_184027 | JGI IMG/M metagenome (GOLD analysis project Ga0209541, IMG submission 184027) | Groundwater microbial communities from Rifle, Colorado - Rifle CSP2_plank lowO2_0.1 (SPAdes) (version 2) | ecosystem: Environmental > Aquatic > Deep subsurface > Groundwater | place: Rifle...
GAAGTCATTGGAGATAAAATCGGTGAACTTTTGCCGAAAGCTATCCAACAGATTTAATTTTTCATTGGAAAGCGCAGTTCGTTGTTTTTGTTTCTTGAGCGATAAGACAGTTTCTTTAAGCTTTTTATATCCTTCTTGTGCAGAAGTCAAAGCATTCCAGGTAAAATTTTGTCGTGAACGGTAATGGGCTTGTAAAAAAAAGTAGCGCAGGTCAAGAGGGTCGAAGCCTCTTTTAATGACGTCGTCTAATGTAAAGCCGGTCCCTTCTGATTTGGCCATTTTATTGCCGTTGACCAATAAGTGCTCGTTATGCAGCCAGTAGTTGACAAATCTTTGACCGTAAGCTGACTCTGATTGGGCGATTTCGTTGGTGTGGTGAATCGGGACATGCTCTACCCCACCCATATGTATATCGATGGTTTTTGCCAACAACTCTTTAGCCATGACGCTACACTCGATATGCCAGCCCGGAAAGCCCATGCCCCAAAGCGAATCCCAAGTCTGGAGAGCTTTCTCGTGCGGACCTTTGTTGAAAAACCAAAGCGCAAAGTCGGCGGCATGTTTTTTTTGGCGATCCTCCACTTTTGCTTTGCCCATGCCCGGTTTATTGAGGTCGGGTTTTTGTTTATTCAGCCGGTTGTAGTTTTTGTAGGTCTTAACGTCAAAATAGATAGCTAAATCCGTAATATAGGCATGTTTTTTTTCAAGCAGTATCTTGATCGTCTCCAGCATTTGGGGAATATATTGGGTAGCTCTGGGTTTATGATCGGGGTTGAGGATATTTAGACTGGCTGTATCCTGCTCGAAAAGATTGATGTATTTGTCGGCTATTTGGTCAGGGGTCAAACCTTCCCTTTTGGCGCCCTTTTCCATCTTGTCTTCTCCTTCGTCCGCATCGCTGGTCAGATGTCCTACATCCGTGTAGTTTCGGACAAAAAGCACTTGATAATTTTGGAAAATCAAACTTTTTCTAATCAGATCGGCCCAGACCATAGCGCGCAGATTACCGATGTGCTGAACCCAATAGACTGTTGGACCGCAGTGGTAAAACAGAACCTGGTTGGGAGTAAGCGGTTTAAATTGTTCCAGTTTTCTGGTTAAAGTATTGTAGATTTTCATTATTTCAAGTATACAACTGTGCTTAAAAATTGCAAAAGATTAATTTAATTGAACTATTCTATTGATTTATGATCTTATTTTCTTAACGATCAATTAATTTATCTAAAATAACTTGATCATACTTGCTTAATTTTTCAATTGTATTCGGTCTAATTCCTCGCAGCTTGCTGCGAAATGTTTGTCATCCCCACGCAGGGAGGGGATCCAGTCTGTCAATTCCATTACAAATAATGATTATTTTAGTCTGTTATTCCCTCCCTGCGAGGGAATGACAGACTATACCACTCGCAAATAAATTTGCTCGAGTATATACCCCTCTAAGCTGCTTTGACAACCCGACGGGTTGCAAACCAGCATAAGACGGGTATAGATGCCTCGCAACTCTCTGCTGCGAGGTGGTTCATTCAGTATATACTCATCTAATCCGCTTTTTCGCGCTCCGAGAAAGCTGCAAATCGGAGTAAAATGGGTATATGTATTGTCATCCTGAGCAATTAACGAAGGATCTCTTGCTGATGCGAGTCTCTCAAATAAATTGAGAGACTCTTCGAGATTACAATAATTCAAAGTGTTTTATAAAACGTAGGTTGTATAAAATTATCTACATTTACTCTAAATTTTATAAATTTATAATTTTTTTTAAACTTTTTTATATATACTTCAGTACTGCATTGCGCTGTGTAATCTATTTAATATAGTCAGCGCAAAACAAAATGACCGGTTTTGATAAATGTCATGCTGAACTTGTATCAGCATCTTTACCCCCTCTTAGTTGATTTTGCAAATTGTCAACTAAAGTCATCTTATCAAATCAACTTAGAGAGGGGTATATACTGATTGCTATATCAATTAACAGAAGTATAAACAACAAGATCCTGAAATAAATTCAGGATGACAAATATGACGTTTCGTATTGCGGTAGCTAAAGCATTTGGCTTTAATCCAAATTATTTACTTCGTATAATCTGTTTAACAGTTTCCCGTCTTCGCCGGAACGACAATTGTAGATTATTAATGAAAGTTATAGATTTCTAACGAACTTTTTTATTGCTCATTTTTGAGACTTATAGCAGTGATAACAAATGAGAGTGTTTGCTTACCGGAGTAAGTAAAAAATTAGAATGAAATTAAGGTATGAATACTATAAGCACACCTAGAATTTCAATTCCTTTGGCGAAATTACAGGTAAAAATTTTTTTAGTAAACTGCAACGGATATAAATTAAGTATATTCTCGAGTATAGCGCGATAGAACAGATTTTTCAGCAAAAAGCGGGTTAAGGTCAGTTTTAGATTATTCTAACAGGCTAAATAAATTTGCGTGTTGAATTAGCACCTTTCTGAGGTATCTGATAAATCATCGTTTATATTGTTATTTTGCTCTGAATTCAGTAATTTATAGACTTAAATCGATGAATTTACTTAATTTTCATAGATTGAGAGATTTATCATCGTGAATTTACTTTAAATAGCTTGATATTGTCGGCTGATTTAATCCAATACCAGATAAAGATAAAATTTAAATAATTTAATTGTGTCCTATAGTTTGGAGCTTTGAGATCTTATTTTTAGTCGGGGATGTGAGATTTGAACTCACGACCTCACGGTCCCGAACCGTGCGCGCTACCGCTGCGCCAATCCCCGAATTTCCCTAATTTGTCTCGAAAGCTATACCCGTCTTAGTTGATTTTGCAAATTTTCAACTAAAAATATCTTATTAAATCAACTTAGAGGGGTATATACTGATTGCAATCTCAATCAATAGAAGTATATTTGCTCTTAAATCGCGCGCTTTCTACTAATTATTATATACTTTGATAACTTAAGGTTTGCAACCGAGTTATTCAGTATATACCCATCTATGCCCGTCTTAGTTGATTTTGCAAATTGTCAACTAAAGTTATCTTATCAAATCAACTTAGAGGGGTATATACTGATTGCGATTTCAATTAATAGAAGTATAATCCGCTTTTTCGCTCTGGGCGAGCTGCAAATCGGAGTAAGATGAGTATATCATTGTTTGCCGCCGGCGGGCTTGACTTCGGCGTGCTGGCGTTCTGCTATTTTTTTGTGAGAAAAGATACTTCTTCTTACTTTACCTTTCGGCAAATCTCCCTGTTGATGGGTCTTATGCTCCTCGTCTTTTTTCTTTTTCAGTTCTACATCGTACTCTGATTTTTGTTTTTTCTCTACCTCTTCAGTTTTCTTTTCCTGCAGGATTTTTTCTTCACCTTGTTTTACTAATTGAAAAAGTCTTTGCTTGAGACTTTCGGCCTTTTGTTTTTCAAGACCCTGATAGGATTTGGCGAGCTTTTCTAAATTGAGAGGGGTGTGCTTTTCTCTTTTTCCAATCTCGGAGGTTTTACCATCGCTGCGCTCCTCCTCAACCTGCGAGGTCGCATCAGATACCCCGAGAAGCTGTTCCCACATCTTACTGACGTTCACCGATGAAGAAATTTGCTCAGCAGCGCTTTTGACGGTTTTTTTAGCTTGAGATTTGCCTTCCTCGACCAATCCTTCGAAGCTGTCTTCCAGTTGTTGTTTGACCATAAAAGTGTAATACTGATCTGTGGATCCATGCGGATCTACGGACAATCACCACTCCCCAATTCCCTACTTAGCAAGGAGGGGAAACAAGGGAGGTATCCGAATGTCAAGCACGGTCAAACGTGGCTGGGACGATTGAGGTCGCAGCATCCGGATAAGATCCGTAATCCGTATTATATTCCTAACATGGCTTTGGCTCGTTCTGACATTTTTTCCATTGACCAGGGCGGGTCAAAGACAAGTTCCAGCACTACGTCTTTGGGATTTAGTCCGAGCTCTTTCAGCTTAGCCTTAACCTGATCTTCAATTATTGAAAATAATGGGCAGCCAATGGTTGTGAGCGTCATGCTGATTTTAGTCTTACCCGAGCTATTTTGTTTGATATCATAGATTAATCCTAAATCGACTATCGAGATATTAAGTTCGGGATCCATGACTTCCGACAGCTTAGATTTTATGAGTCCTAGAGTAATATTGCCCATATGTTAATTTTAACAAGTGTTATAATTTCTTGTAACACAAAACTCATATAGAGATCGTAAAACGAAATGACAGATTGTATTCTGTGTCATGCTGAATTTATTTCAGCATCTTATCAATCAGATCCCAAACCAAGTTCAGGATGACAAATGCGAGATTTTGTTTTGCGCTAACTATAATATGTTCATCGATAAAAAGGTATATGATTAATTCTAATGTTAGATGTTAACTGGTAGATGTTAAATGAATACGTATAAACTTCGATTTATACCTCTGGGCGGGGTCGTAGGCGTGACAAAAAACATGTACGTCTATGAACTTTATGAGGATGACAGATTAAAAGATATTCTGATTGTGGACTGCGGCATAGGATTTCCCCTGGAAAAAGAGTTGGGAGTTGACTTCGTAATACCCGACGTGACTTATTTGACTGATAAAGCTCATTTAATCAGAGCTGTAATACTAAGTCACGGACATGAAGATCATATATCCGCGCTGCCTTTTCACTACCGGACCTTAGGCAATCCTCCGGTATTGGCCAGTCGTCTAACCTGTGCATTGGTCGAGCATAAGTTCAAAGAATTTGGTCTATCGGTCAAACTAAAGCAAATTGAATATGAAAAAGAATATCCGCTGGGTTTGTTTAAATTAAGCTTTATCAGATTAACACATTCTATACCAGATACAGTTCATATATTGATCAAAACGCCGGTTGGGAATATCTATCATGGGGCAGATTTCAAGCTGGATTTGACTCCTCCTTACGGCAAGTATCCGGACTTTTACGCTATGACCAAAGCCGGTAAAGAGGGAATTTTATGCCTAATGTCAGATTGTTTGGGTGCCGAGCGGGAAGGCACTACCCTATCGGAAAAAATAGTAAGTCAGACTTTTGAAGACGAAATGAGAAAAACCAAAGGCAAATTCATAATGACTACATTTTCATCCAATATTTCCAGAATTCACCAATGCGTAGAAGTTGCAGTTAAATTCAACCGTAAGGTAGCCTTTTTGGGTAGATCGATGAGGGAAAATACTCGAATTTCGCGAGAAATTGGTTATTTGCCAATTCCGGAGAATTTTTTAGCTAAAGAGGAAGAGGTTGCGCGGCTGCCTGCAAATAAAGTTTGTCTCATTGTAGCAGGGTCTCAAGGTCAATACGACTCTGCTTTATCCAAATTAGCGAATAACAAAAATCCAAATGTAAAAATTAAACCGGGGGATAAAGTGATTATGTCATCAGATCCGATTCCCGGGAATGAACATGAAGTGTATTCGTTGATTGAGGAACTCTCTCTTCTGGGAGCAGACGTGAAATACTCGGATATTCAAGAGCAACTGCATGCGTCAGGACACGGAAATCAGGAAGACCTTAAATTCTTGGTAAGATTTACCGAACCTGATTATTTTCTGCCTATTGGAGGAACCATCAGACATCAATTCCAGTACTCCAAAATGCTGACTGAAATGGGATTCAAAAAAGAACAGATCTTTTTACTCAATGAAGGTGAGACCGTTTGGTTTTTGAAAAATAAAGCTTATAAAGGAGAGGTGATAGAAGGTAAGAATATCTATGTTGACGCTTATGGAGTTGGAGATGTAGGTAACATTGTTCTTAGAGACAGAAAAACCTTGGCAAGTGAAGGTATAGTCTCGGTGATATTGGTTTTGGATAATCAGGCAAGGCTGCTAACCAGACCTAAATTTGTCACTAGGGGATTTGTCTTTGAAAAAGGAGAGGAGAAACTTTTCTCCGATGCAACAAGAATTGTGGAAAAAACACTCAATTTTAAGGGCGGCAGCGTAATTGATTTTGGTCAGGTGCGAAAGGAAGCCGTAATGATTTTAGAGGACTATTTTTTTAAGAAAAGAGGGAGAAAGCCTTTGGTAATAGTCGACATAATTCAAATTTAAAATGAACTCGTTACCAAGCAATCTAAAACAAATCGCGCTTTTTTTACAGAAACTTCCCGGGATAGGAGAAAAAACAGCCAATCGTCTGGCTTTTTTCTTTTTAAAACTACCGGAGGCGGACCTGCAAGCGTTTGCCGAAAATATAAGCACCCTTAAGACTAAAACTAAATTATGTAAAATCTGCCTGAATCTTACTGAAGATGAGATATGCGGTATTGATCAAAATCCCAATAGAGATAAGGATTTGATTACGGTCGTTGAGGACGTGCTTGACTTAATAGCTTTTGAAACCGGTAATATTTATCAGGGAGTTTATCATGTCCTGCACGGGAAAATTGATCCCCTGAATCATGTCGGACCGGAGGATATCTTTATAAATCAATTGTTAAAAAGAGTTAACGAGTTAACTAGTTTGTCCATCCGACAAGCTCAGGACAGGCGGGCTAACGGATTGAAAAAGCAAAATTTAAAGGAAATAATATTGGCGATGAATCCGGACATGGAGGGTGAGGCGACGGCTATGTATATAAGAGACAGATTAAGCGAAATTAAAACCAGAGATAACGTCAAGTTTAAAGTTACGAGACTGGCTTATGGTTTACCGATTGGCGGAAGTTTGGAGTACGCTGATTATATGACATTAAAAAAAGCAATTGAAGGCAGGAGTAAGTTTTAAAAACATCAGATTAATTTATTGATTTCGCGGGCAATAAGGGGGGCGACGGAGATTTCTTGAAGTTGGGAAAATTTCTGCCCGGTTTTTAATTCGATAGTGTTAGTGGTGAAGATTTTTTCAATTTTGCTTTTGCTTAAATCTTTTTCTGCCTGGGGAGAAAAATCGTGGTGAACAACACAGGCGAGAACACGACTGGCCCCACGTTTCAAACAAAAGTCGGCCGCATGAACTAGAGTTCCTCCGGAAGTGATAATATCGTCAACCAAAATACAGGTTTTATTTTTGACATTGCCATATAAATTCAGGGCTTTAGATTTATGGATTTGGCTTAAGCTTCTGCGTTTTTCAATCACCGCAATTTCCACATCTTTGTCCAGATTCCTCGTCGCTGCTTTGCTCATCCCGGGAATGATCTGGGTGGCGGTGTGGAAAAAATTTTCGGCAAAAATCTGCGCTCTTTCAACTCCTCCCTGGTCAGGCGATACTATTACGGCCTTTTCCCGGTTCTTATTATTTTTTAAATAATAAGCCAGTTGTTTGGCCAGGATCGGTAAAGCCGACAGATTTTTGAACGGTATAGAAAAAATCCCTTCGGTTGCTTCATCATGCAAATTAATGGTATGGATCTGGTTAAATCCGATCGCTTCCAAAAAACGTATTACCACATTTACCGATACCGCTTCACCTTGGCGATGTTCCCTATTCTGCCTGGCGTAGCCAAAATAAGGAATAATTGCAATAATATTTTTAGCTCCCTGACGTTTTAAGGCGTCAGCAAAAAAGAATAATTCCAGCAAATGGGTATCGGTAGGATTTGAGGTTGATTGAATTACCACGCAGGTTGAATCTTTGACCTTTTCTTGGATGGTCACTCTGACTTCACTATTGTCAAAGCGGACAACTTCTGATTTGGCGAGGGGAATTTTTAGCGATCTGCTTATTTCTCGGGTGAGCGATTGATTTGAAGTACCGGAAAAGAGCTTTAGCATAGTTAAAATCAGTCAAAAACAGTTGTACTCAGTTAAAATCAGTAAGAAATTTTAGCATATTTCAACCGATTTAAACCGGTTTCAACGACCTTGTTGTTGGGAAATTTCTATCAGTTTTCGTGCTGCCATCTCCTGGGTTTTCTTGATTGCTTCGTTTATGGCTTCAGCAATACGATTTTCTATTACTCCGTCGATCTCAATTACCTCAATTATTTGATCTCCTCTAACCTGGACTTTGACGCCATTCTTCTCAACAGTTACCTGTTCTTGCTGCAATGCAGTCTGCATTTGTTGCGCTTGTTGTTGAAGTTTCTGTAAATCGCCTAAACCGCTTAACGGATTTATCATAAAAAAACACCCCCCCGTATAAAATAAATTCTAAATTCTAAACCCTAAACAATCCCGAATTCCAAATGATTTAAATTAAGTGTTTTGAATTTGTTTAGTGTTTAGATATAGCTGCCGCAATACGAAATGTCATATTTGTCATACTGATGACATTTATCAAAACCGGTCATTTTGTTTTGCGCTGACTATATTATGATTTAGAATTTCTACTATTATAGAATTCTACTACCGCAATCTCAAGAGGTAGAGATTCAATGGGCGTTATTTTTAAATTTTTATATGCCTCGGTCAATAACTTCATTAATAATACTATATTTTCGGTAGAGATTTTAGCTTGTGCGGTGAATTCGTCGCTTTTTATTCCATTGTTGGCCAGAAGCAGAATGCGGAGTTCGTCTAACAGCTTCTCAATTAAATTTTTGAAGTTGCCACCCGACCGATTAAATTCTTCGATCCAGGTAAATATCTCATCCGGTTTTTTATTAATCAGAAGGGAGAGAAAATTTTCCCGTAATAAACCCAAAAATTTGATACCCTCCTCATAGGTCAATTTTTCTTGCACTACCAACTCTTCTAAAATTTTTGCCGCATCCCTAAATGAATGATCGGAATGTTCGGAGATCAGTTCTAATAATTTTTCGTCTATTTTTAACTTTTCCCTATGCGCAATTTTTTTCAACATGGAAATGATCTCCGTTTTTTTGGCTTTGGCAAAGTTGATTACACTGCATCTGGATTGAATTGTCTTTGGTATTTTTTCCGGATTGGTAGTCGCTAAAATAAAGATAACCGATTCAGGAGGTTCTTCGAGTGTTTTAAGCAGGGCATTGAAGGCGTCGCTGGTTATCATCTGAGCTTCGTCAATAATAAATATTCGGTAGCGGTTGTTCATCGGATAGAAGTTGGACTCTCGAATTAAATTTTTGATATCCTCTATTCCCCGATTGGAAGCCGCATCCAACTCTATAATGTCCGGACTGGAAAATGAATCGACGGCCAGACAATTTTTACATTTGTTGCAAGGTTCCGTATCTTTGCTTGAACTGCAATTGAGCGCTTTAGAGATAATTCTTGCGGTTGAGGTCTTGCCTGTTCCCTTCTGACCGATAAAAAGCAAAGCGTGGGGAATTTTTTTCGATTCAAGAATTTTTTTGACAATCTCCTTAACTTTTTGGTTGTCAAGATCTTCAATTGTCTTGGGCCGATGCTTTAAGTAATACATAAGAAAATTATGGGCGGGACATAATTATTTCATTGTCATTTTCGAGAGAGCGAAGCGGATCGAGGAATCCTTCTCAATCGCCGCTGTTGGAGATTTCTCGACAAGCTTGAAATGACATTTATGTCCCGGTTACAATAAAATCACGTCAATTTTTAATGATGTTTTCCACTCCATGAGTGATGAGTTGCGAGATTATGTTGTCGACCCTTTTTTCTCTTTCCGCGGCTAATAATACCGCCTGGGGATAACAGATGAAAATTTCGGCAAAAGTTTTATTATTTTCGTCAGGGTACATTCGATCAAGATAGCTAAAAGTTAAAACCGGCAAGGCAACATTTACTTTTTTATAATCTTTCGAGATGGTCTTCATTTTTTTCTTACCGATAAAAATCAAGTTAATCTCCGCATTGCTCGGTATATTATATTTAGAAAACAATACGCCGGCTAAGTTTTTTATTGTTTGCCTATTTATTTTGAAGCGAGATGAGGAAAAGATATTTAACATAAAGATTTATCTGTGAATGCTTCTTTTTGGGCGTTTGCTTTGATACCTTGATTTAAGTTGCTCTTTTTCCTTTTCCTGCTTAAGCAATGAAGGTTTCTTGTAAAAAAGCTTTTTTCTGACTTCGTCAACTACATTTTCCTCGATAAAAATCCTGGTAAATTTTCTGAATAAAGTATCCTTGGATTCGCCCTTTTTTTTACTTACAAAAACCATAATTAAGACCTCCCTTCAATAAAGCGATTCATATTCGGATAAGCTGTAATCCTCATCCTTATTTTATTAAATGCTTTTGATGATTTCAACGAGTTTTTTGACGGTTAATGGAGATGCTTTTTGATCCGGGCGTTTGGGACTGCCATTAAGAAGCATATGTTTTGAAGAATGAA
>Ga0209541_10018221_pt1 | contig 10185 bp, 10 predicted proteins | sample RifCSPlowO2_01_FD_184027 | JGI IMG/M metagenome (GOLD analysis project Ga0209541, IMG submission 184027) | Groundwater microbial communities from Rifle, Colorado - Rifle CSP2_plank lowO2_0.1 (SPAdes) (version 2) | ecosystem: Environmental > Aquatic > Deep subsurface > Groundwater | place...
CGGGGTTAAGGATGGCGGAGTAAGCGCCCAGCCGCATGGTGCCGCCGTAGCGCGACTCTTCCATCAGTTTCCGCTGCGCAGGAAGGATATCAATCACCGGGTAAGGGGTCTTCGGGTCTACCTCGGTCGTGTTGGCGTTCTGAAGATGGCAGACATTCCGTGCATATTCCACCACGGCCAGCTGCAGGCCGTAGCATAATCCCAAAAAGGGGATGCTGTGCACACGTGCATAATTAATGGTCTTGATCTTGCCTTCAACGCCGGATGAGCCAAAACCGCCGGGGATGATGATGCCGTCGTATTTTTTCAGGCTGGACAGGTCATGGCCTTTCCGTTCCATCTCTTTGGAGTTCACCCAGTTGATCTCCACACTGGCCCCGAAGCTTGCGCTCGCATGGATCAAGGCATGATTGATGGAGATGTACGAATCTGCCAGGCTGTAATCGCCGATGTCCACGTATTTCCCCACGATAGCGACTTTCAGGGTCTTTTTCGGATGCCGGATCTGCTCGACCAGCTGCTTCCATCTTTTCCACGCTGGTTTTTTCCTCGGCTGCATGTTGAATTTCCGTAGTATCTTCAACCCGAGCTTGTCGGCCTCCAAATCGATAGGGATCTGGTAGATGGTATCGATGTCCGGCTCTGAGATGATATGGTCCCGCGGGATATTGACGTAGGTCTCGATCTTCTTCTTCCGCACGTTGTCCAGGGGGCGCTTGGCACGGCAGATGATGAAATCCGGGAAGATGCCGTTCTCCGAGAGCATGCGGATGGCCTGCTGCGTCGGCTTTGTCTTCATCTCCTCGATATGCCCGGGCGTCGGAAGATAGGTGATCAGCATGTAGATCACGTCTTTTTCGCCCAGCTCGCGCTCCAGGCTTTTCGCGGCAAAAAGATAGGGGATGTTCTCGAAATCGCCGATCGTGCCCCCTATCTCAATGACCACAAAATCGTGGCCGTTGGCGGCACTGCGGATGCGGCGTTTGATCTCATCCGGGATATGGGGGATGAACTGGACAGTCTGGCCGAGAAATTCGCCTTTGCGCTCCCTGTCAATCACGGTCTTGTAGATCTGGCCGGTGGTGATGTTGTTGCGCTTGGGCATGTCGATGCCGAAGAACCGCTCGTAATTTCCCAGATCCTGGTCAATCTCGCCGCCGTCATCGGTGACCCATACCTCGCCATGCTCGGTGGGCCTCAATGTGCCCGCATCGTAGTTGATGTAGGGGTCAATCTTGATGGCCGTTACCCTGAAGCCGTACTGCTGAAGAATCTTGCCGATCGAAGCGGTAGTGACGCCTTTTCCGACACCCGACATAACGCCGCCTACCACTACAATGTATTTAGTCATGGACAACCCCCTTTAGGGCCTATTCCAGAAATCGCATTTAATAAATCTTTTGGTTGCCGCATTGACCGGGGATGTAATTATTGCTATTTAAAGTTTATGGTTTAGAAGAACGCCGCGAACAGTCCCCGGTACACCTGCCAGCCGTCGAAGCCGGGAATGGGCAGCATGTTGAAGATGAAGAGGAACATGTTGATGCGCGCGGTCAACGCAAGGAACTGGGCCCAGGATTTCTTTACTTTTTTGCTGCGGAGCAGGCCGGCTGCGACGAGCCATAGCAATCCGTTGGTCAATGGGCCGGCCAGCGCTGTCATGGAGAACTGCAGCGCCGTGGCGTTTCCGGTGATGGAGACATAGGCGGGAACGAAGAAGATGAAGCCGAAGTTCAGGAGTTTCAACAGCAGCCCAACGCCCAGAAAGAAATATGCAGCCTGAAACACGGCTTCCAGCCCGAAGGAGAGGGCCACAAATTTGTGCGCCAGCTCGTGGAGGATAATAGCGGGTGCGACGGCCTGGATAGCGAAGAGAAAATGGCCTCTGTCCGGATGGGCGTAAGCCTTCAGCGGGTCGTAATTTTCCTCCCGGGGCCTTGGAATAAAGCCCATGAAGAGGTAGCCCACGATCAGGCTCATCAGCACCATATCGATGATTTCCTGCAGTACGAAGAGAGGCATACCTGATTTGAAGTTTTGGATAATTTATAAACGTTTAGATTAATAAAATGAAACATTGTGAAAAACTCTTTTTTTAGCGTGTTGGATCATCACAAAAATTTCGGCACGAAATTTTTGGACTCGCACTACCATAAATAAAATGATTTCTTATTCAATGCGCCACAATAAATTTCATCCGTAGAAAAACTTCTCTGAGATACCCTTTTTGGCAGAAATCCTTTTATAGCATCCTGAAAATACCCCCCTTATGACAGAACTGATAGCCTGTTTATCTTCGGGAAAGGGAACGTGGGCCCATGTCGCCAAAGTCATCGAAGGATATCCGTGGGAAAGGGTCTTTCTTGTTGGAGACAAATTCGCCAGAGAAAAGTTCCAGGTGCGGCCCAATACGGAATTCATCGAGGTGGATTTCAGCCGGTTCCTGACGGAGCTGATTGCAGACGTGAAAAGCAAGCTGGAAGGAAAGATAAAAGGTCTGGAAGTCGGGGTAAACCTCATCTCCGGAGAGGGAAAGGAGCATATGGCCATCCTGGCTGCACTGCTGAAATTGGGAATTGGCGTGCGTTTTGTGGCCCTTACCCCGAAAGGGGTGCAGGAGATCTAACTATTCGCGGGCTGCATAATCCCGTAGAAGCCGTACAGCAAGCGGTCGGTGGCCCTGACAAGATCCGTGCCGTTTCCCTGGACAACAATGCAATTGCTGTCATAGATGACCTGGGCCGGTGATTTCTGCTTAAAATAGACAACCGGCCTGTCCGTGTTGTCGCACGTCATGATGGGACGGGTCTGGCACGGCAGGGTCTTGTTCTCGGAACAGGCCGCGACCGGCAGTTTCCCCAGCACCTTGATGATGTTCTGGTCAAATTCGCTCACGGCCAATGCGACGTACTGCAGATTCTCGCCTTCCGGATCGAAGGTGATGAAATACTCAATCTCTTCGTTGAATAACGGGTCGTCCAGCCTGCCGGCCGCCTGGATGCCCTCAAGTTCCCGCGGACCATAGTGCAGCGGGATGCTGTATTGCTCGGTGCCCGTCGGATTCTGGATCAGGGTGTACCATAGACCATCGAGTTCGACAAAACTGAATTGGTTGTACACATACCCCTCCTCCGGGTCCAGCTTGCCCTGAAGGTTAAGGGCATGAAGATCCTCAATGGTCTGCGGCCGCTCCACAGCAACATTCTTGAAAAACAAAAAGACCACGATGAAGGCCGCGACCACCGCAACCAATGCAAAAATGCTCCATAGCAGTATTTTTTCCGAGCCTTTTTTCGGCGCTTCCGGACTTTCCGGAGCAGCCTGCTTTTCAGATGGAATTTCTTCGCTCCCCCCGTGATCTGCCAATTCCTTTTTTTGCGCATCAAACTCTTCCCGGGTAATTACGCCCTCTTCAAGACTTTTTTCCAACGCTTTCAGCTTTTTTTCGTTTTTGGGGTGCATGGTCAGATGATACCAAGAATGCCGTAGAGCAGCCGGTCTTTCAGGCGCGTCATGTCAAAAGACTGGGAGGCTTCGGCAATCACGCAATTTCCGTCGGTGTAGATCCTGGTCTGATTTCCTTCTTTAAAGTAAAGCACGGGTACAAAGGAATTAGCATTTTCACAGGTGATTACCGGCAGGCTGAATTCATTCGGATCTGTAAGGCCCTGCCGCAGATAGATATTGTGGAAGTTCAGCATCTCGCCCAGCTGGTACTGCGCCAATGCTGCCTCCTGGGTCAGCGTTGCATTCTCGTCCAGCGTCGAATCGATCTGCAATTTGGAACGGAGCAGCGTGAATGCATAGGGATCTGCCTCAATGTCCAGCACATCGGCCGGAAGGTAGTCAAAGAGGGCTTCCCGCTTTTCCACAAAGGTGGACCATTGGCTGTTGCGCTGGCGGAAGGTGTAATCGTTGTATTTTACCGTGCTGCTCTGGCCGCCGCCGTAGCCGATAAAAATGAAGGCCACCGAGCTGCTCACCATGATAAAGGCCAGAAAGATGACCAAAGCTTTCTTCCTCCGCTCGACCCTGTCCGCGTCCATACGGCCCCGGATGAGGGAGGGATATTTAAACGTTTTCTTTGGCGCCGAAGCGAAAAGTTTTTATATCGATACCGATATAGAGTTAACAATATATCTTAATCAATATATCGTTAACGACATATGACACTATGATACGCGGACACCTGGGCACATTTGTACTGAGGAGCCTGGCGCAGAAGCCTATGAGCGGCTACTCGCTCATGAAAAGCATCGGGGCGTCCATCGGCGCTGCGCCCAGCACCGGATCCATGTACCCGCTTCTGGAGAAGATGAAGGCAGAGGGCTTCATCGATGTAAGGAAAGAGGAGCGCAGCAAGGTCTACTCGCTCAACGACAAGGGGAGAGAAAGGCTGCACGAGCTGGGGAAAAACCAGGACGAACTCCTGGACAAGATCAGGGAAGGGTTCCGGGCCTTCCATTGCCTTTCGAACAAGGATACGGGCTTCGCGGAGGAGCTGTTCGACAGCCTGAAAAGAGGGGAAGTGCCCTTCAAAGAGATCAACCCCGAGGCGATGGAGCTCAAGTTTACGCTTTTGAAGCTGCTCAAGGAGGGGAAGATAAGAACGAACCGGAAGGAAATCAAGCGGATCCTGCATAAGACCACCGGGGAGCTCAAGCGATTATGACGAAAAACAACACCGTCATACGGCTGGAGAACGTGTGGAAGATCTACAGGATGGGCGAAGTAGAGGTGCCGGCGCTGCGCGGCCTGAGCCTCGAGATCAAACGGGGAGAATTTGTGGCCATCATGGGTCCCAGCGGATCGGGGAAGAGCACGTGCGTGAACATGGTAGGCTGCCTCGATATCCCGACCAAAGGGAATATCTTTCTCGAGCACCGCAATATCGCCCACCTCTCTGAATCGGATCTGGCGCAGATCCGCGGAAAGCTGATCGGGTTCATCTTCCAGCAGTTCAACCTGATCCCGACGCTTTCGGCTCTGGAGAACGTGATGCTGCCCATGGTATTCCAGGGCATCCCGCGAAATGAACGCCTGCAGCGGGCCCAGCGGCTGCTGGAGATGGTCGAGCTGAAGGAGCGCATGCACCACCGGCCGTCGGAGCTGAGCGGCGGCCAGCAGCAGCGCGTCGCCATCGCACGATCGCTGGCCAACGATCCGGAAGTGGTCCTGGCGGATGAACCCACGGGAAATCTTGACTCCAAGACCGGATCCACCGTCATGGATTTCCTGAAGCGCCTCCAGAAAGAGGAGAAGAAAACCATCGTCATGGTCACTCACGATGCGTATGTCGCGAAACATGCGGATCGTGTTGAGATTTTAAGAGACGGACAAGTCGTCAAAAGCACAATCAACAGGAGGGAAAGAAAATGAACAAGAGAATCATAATGGTGCTGGCAATGGTATTGGTAAGCGTCGTGGCAGCCAAGGCAGCTTTCACGTCGTTCAATGTCGCAGATATCCGCGTCACCCTGGTCAATCAGGAGCCGGATCCCGTAAGCCCGGGTGACCGTGCGGACCTGCGGTTCAAATTCGAGAATAGGGGTTCTGAGAACGCAAAGGACGTGACCGTGGAGTTCATTGAGAAGTATCCTTTCACGCTGGAAAACAAGAATGACCGGAGCCGGAAAATAGGATCGTTGAGCGCCCAGCAGACCGGCGACGCGGGCGCGGTGCTGAAATACGGGGTCCGGATAGATTCCGATGCGATTGACGGAGAAAATGAGGTCACTTTACGGTACAGGATAGGGGAAGGGGAATGGATCCAGCCAAAAGCATTCAATATCAGCGTCCAGACCGCTGCGCCCTTATTGAGCATCCAGGCCATCACCATCGAGAAAGGCTATCTCGAGCCCGGCAGGCAGCGGGCCGTGAATTTCGAGATGAAGAACATGGCCTACTCGCTGCTGCGCAATGTGCGCCTAAGTCTTGATCTCAACAACATCCCCATTTCGCCGGTGGGATCCACCAACGAGCGGATCTACCGCGAGATCACGCCGCGGGAGGCGTTCAATGTCACCTACCTGCTGCTGGCGGATGCGGATGCCGCCTCGAAAGTGTATAAGGTGCCCCTGGACATAAAATATACCGACAACACCGGCCGAAACCAGACCCAGAAGCCGACGGTGGGCCTCATGGTGAAGGAAGTGCCTGATTTCAGCGTAAACCTGGAAGAGACCACGGCATATTATTCCGGCCAGAAAGGGAAAGTCGTCCTAAGCCTTTCCAACCGAGGGGCCAGCGACATAAAATATGCGTCGATGGAGCTGCTGGAGAGCGAGGATTATGAAATACTGTCGGCGCCGCGCATCTACATCGGAAACCTGGAGAGCGATGATTTCGAGACCGTGGAGTTTGACGTATTCCTCAAGGCAAAGAAAGGGGATGCATCGCTGCTGGTCAAGGTGGAGTACAAGGACAGCTTCAATCTGGACCACAGCAAGGTCGAGACGATTCCGCTGACGGTCTACTCAAAAGGGGATGCCAAGAAGTACGGCCTGGTCGCGGCGAGCAGCAAATCCGGATTCATCGTTGTCCTCCTGATCGTGGCGGGGGCGTATTTCGGCTATCGGAAATGGTGGAAGAACCGGAAGAATCCTAAGAAATGATCAGGGAATACCTGAAGATCAGCCTGGAGAACCTGAAGCACCGCAAGCTCCGGTCGCTGCTTACGGTGCTGGGCATCGTCATCGGCATAGGGGCCATTGTGGCGCTGGTCATCATCTCGCAGGGCCTCGAGAATGCCGTGGTGGAACAGTTCGAGAAGATCGGTACGGACAAGATCTATGTGACGCCCAAGTCGTTCCTCAGCGGAAATCTTCCCCAGGGGCTCACCAGCAAAGATGCAGAGACGCTGGAGCAGATGAACGACTTTGATTTTGTCACGCCATGGCTGGTCAGCAGCGGCAACGTGGAGTTCGGCCGAGAGACCGAGTTCATCTTTCAGATTGCAGGCTATCCGTCGGACGATACGGAGAAGCGGCTGCAGGATATTGACTTGGGATTGGAAAGCGGACGCTACTTCAAGGAAGGCGAAAAGTTCGTCGCGATTACCGGCAACCAGTTTGCGCACGATCTGTTCGACAAAGAGGTCCGGGTCAACAGCCAGGTGACGATAAAAGACCGGAAATTCAGGGTCATCGGCGTCTTCGAGTCTATCGGCAACACCGATGACGACACGGCGGTCTACATTCCGCTGGATACTGCGCGCGAAATCTTCGACAAGCCCAACGAAGTCTCGGTCATCGAGCTGAATCTCAAGGACGGCCTGGATGTCAACGAGGTGGCAGACCGCGTGGAGCGAAAACTGAAAAGGGCGCGTGACGATGAGGATTTCTCCATCCTGACGCCCGAGCAGGCGCTGGAATCGTTCGGCGTCGTGCTGGGCATCATCCAGATGGTCTTGGGAGGGATTGCGGCCATCTCATTGCTTGTCGGCGCCATCGGGATCATGAGCTCGATGTTCACCTCGGTATTGGAGCGAAGAAAAGAGATCGGCATCATGAAATCCGTCGGAGCCCGGAATTCGAACATCCTAGTCCTCTTCCTGATGGAATCGGGCATGATCGGACTGGTGGGCGGGTTTCTAGGGATTGTGGCCGGCAGCCTCATCGCAAAAGCTGTGGGCCTTATCGCTTCATTAGCCGGGTTCCAGCTATTGCTCATCAAGCTCAACCCATGGGTCCTTTCAGGCGGCCTTCTGTTTTCGATTATCGTAAGCATGCTTTCCGGCATTTTTCCGGCCTTCCAGGCCGCCAAGCTTCCGCCCATCGAGGCCATGAGGGAATGATATGATACACGACTACCTTCTCATCACCCTGAAAGGGATGCGGCATCGGAAACTGCGCAACTACCTGACTATCTTAGGCGTGGTGATCGGAGTGGCCACTATCATCGCTCTGTATTCATTGGGCGAGGGGCTGGAAAATGCCGTGGCTGCGCAATTCAGCCGGTTCGGAAGCGATTATATCATTGTCGCCCCGAAAGGCATCCGCGGGCCCCCGCTCGGCGTCCAGGGGATGACCGAGAAGGATTTCAACGCCATCAAGGATTTCCCGGAATTCGACAAGGTATACCCTGTCCTTTTCCAGAATGCGCCGGTAGAATACAACAACATCGAGGTGACTACGATTCTCCGCGCTTTTCCGCCGGAATTCTCGGAGAACGAGTTTACGGATTTCGGCCGGGACATCGCGAAAGGGTCGACGCTCGAAAGGGCGGGAGAATCTTCTATCGTCATCGGGGATGAGCTGGCCAAAGACGCGTTTGACAAGGAGATTAGAGTGAATAATAAAATCAAGGTGAAAGGGCAGGATTTCCGGGTGATCGGCATCATGGAACGGATGGGGTCTGCGGAAGACCGCGCAATTTTCATGACGCTGGACGCTGCGCGGGACATATTGGACAAGCCCGAAGAAGTCAACGTAATCATGGGCAAGGTGAAGGAAGGGGTCAGCATGGAGATTCTTAGGGATAAGGTCGAACGGAGGCTGGAAAAGCTGCGGGACGACGATGACATTCAGACCATCACCCCGGATGAGATCCAGCGGCAGATCAATCAGGTGCTGGGTGTCGTAAGGTATGTGCTGCTGGGCATCGCGGCCATCTCCATCCTTGTGGGTGGGATTGGGATCATGAATGCCATGTATACCTCTGTCCTGGAGCGCACCAAAGATATCGGGGTGATGAAGGCCATCGGTTCACGGAATTCAAGCATCCTCCTCCTCTTTTTGATTGAATCCGGAGCCATTGGGATGATCGGAGGGATTCTTGGGGTTTTAATTGGGTTGGGGCTGGCGTTCGGAATCGGATTTATCGCAGCTGCCACGGGCGTGCCCTTGCTTCTCATTAAAGTGAATGTCGGATTGGTGCTATTCGGGCTGGTGTTCGCGCTGCTGGTAGGAATGGGTTCAGGATTGTTGCCTGCTATCAGGGCTTCCCGGCTACAGCCCGTGGACGCGCTGCGTTATGAATAGGCATTCAACATAACTTTTTTATAGAGCGGATAGGTATGTAATTTCAGTGTGCAATTCCCGGCAGAGCGGGATTCGGGGGTAACGAATGGTGTCCAAAACTAAAAAGAGAATGATCGTTGGTGTATTGATTGTAGCCGTCATCGCGGCATGGTTCCTTATGTCCGGCCGCTCATCGGGGCCGGGCCCGTACGACGCGTTTGCGCAATGCCTGACCGAAAAGGGGGCTGTGTTCTACGGCGCCTTCTGGTGCTCCCACTGCGCCACGCAGAAGGAGATGTTCGGCAAATCCGTTGGGCTGGTGAACTATGTGGAATGCTCGACACCCGACGGCAGGGGCCAGACGCAGGCCTGCGTCACCAAAAACATCGAGGGCTATCCGACCTGGGAGTTCGCGGACGGGTCGCGGGTGAGCGGCACGCAATCGTTTGAGACGCTGGCGATACGGACCGGATGCACGGTATAAAACCGAGGTGAATCGCATGCATAAAAAAAGGAGGGGAATAGGTTTCTATCTGATGATCATCCTAGCAACGCTTTCGATTGCCGGCTGTGCACAGCCAGAGGCGCCTCCAGAAACGACAACAAATGTCGACATGCTGACGGAGGAAGGAACGTACGAAGTACAAACGCAGGATGTTTCTTATTTTGAAAATGCAAACGGTTTTTTAGCAAAGCCTACTGAGACCGGGTCGTATCCGGGCGTGATCATGATCCACGAATGGTGGGGTCTCAATGAAAATATCAAAGACATGGCCAAGCAGCTGGCTTCTGAAGGGTATGTTGTTTTAGCAGCTGATCTCTATGACGGCCAGGTGGCTGCGGATTCCGACGCAGCGAGGGAATTGTCATCGAAAGCCCGAGCCGAACCGGAAAAAGCAGTTGAAAACATGAAAGCGGCCGCGGCTTACCTGCGGGATGAACAAGCAGTCACCAAACTGGCTTCCATGGGATGGTGCTTCGGCGGCGGGCAAAGCCTGCAGCTGGCGCTGAGCGATGAAGATCTGGACGCAACGGTCATCTATTACGGCAGCCTGGTCACCAATGAAACGGAATTGGCCGGCATTGAATGGCCGGTATTGGGCGTGTTTGGCGATCAGGACACCTCGATTCCGGTCGATACGGTAAATGCGTTCGATGCAGCGTTGGATAACCTCGGCGTTGAGAACGAAATCTATGTCTATCCGGGCGTAGGCCATGCATTTGC
>Ga0209541_10018222_pt1 | contig 10184 bp, 10 predicted proteins | sample RifCSPlowO2_01_FD_184027 | JGI IMG/M metagenome (GOLD analysis project Ga0209541, IMG submission 184027) | Groundwater microbial communities from Rifle, Colorado - Rifle CSP2_plank lowO2_0.1 (SPAdes) (version 2) | ecosystem: Environmental > Aquatic > Deep subsurface > Groundwater | place...
CAAGCCGGACTTTTCCTGCCAGCTGATTGCGCGCAACATCGCGCTGCATCTCGTCAGGGGCGGGATTGCAGCTGAGGCTTTGGTCTCAATAGACTATGGCATCGGCCAGACCGCGCCATCCAAGGTGTCGGTTGACGCAGAAGGGTGCCAATACTCAAGCAAGGACCTGCTTGCAGCCATAAACAAGGCATTTGACCTCTCGCCCGAAGGCATCATCAATCAACTGAACATTTCCCACAAGGACTATTCCGCAATCGCAAGGGACGGCTTCTTCGGGATAAAACCCAACGGCTCGCACCAGTGGGAAAAAACCAGCAGGGAAAAGCTCGAAATACTGCGGCAGCACCTGAAAAAATGCCCGAAAATATCGCAGCATTCGGGCAACGGCGTTCGGATTGCGAAGGCAGCTACTCAACCTTCTTAACCCTTTTCACCTCTATTTCTCCGCGCCCTCGTGGTATAACCTGGATAGCATGCGAGCTTGCGGAGCTTGAGATCAGGGTTCAAATCCCTGCGGGGGCGTTGGAAATTAAAGGGGTGTAAACATGAAACGCGGAAGGCATTCGGCATCAGGAATGAGGCAGTCAAGGAAGCGCGCCAAGAGCAACTGAAAGTGGGAACCATGCACGCGACCGAATCAGACTTCCAGCAGTGCCGCTCCATACTCAGGCGCAGCTCCAAGACGTTCTTCCTGGCATCAAAAGTGCTCCCCAAAGGGCGCGAGCGGGCATTCTGGGCGGTCTACTCATTCTGCCGCTCAACCGACGACATAGCGGACGAGGACAGCTTCACGCAAAAGGAGCGCGCAGAAAAGCTTGGCGAATGGAAAAAGGACATGCTTGCAGCCTATTCCGGAAAAAGGAGCAGCCATCCGGCAATGCGGGCATTCGCGGACACTGCGCTCCATTACGGCATCCCAATCTCCCTTCCCCTCAAGCTCATCCAGGGCGTATCCATGGATATCAGCCGCACGCGCTTCTCCTCTTTTGGCACCCTCCGCCGCTACTGCTACTGCGTGGCATCGGTTGTCGGGCTCATGCTCCTCCATGTGATGGGGGTGAAAAGCCGCCGCGCGAAACGCTACGCAATCTTTCTTGGGATAGCAATGCAGCTCACCAACATACTCCGTGACATAGCAGAGGACTTGCGCATGGGCAGGGTTTACCTTCCTGAAAAGGAGCTTGCGGCATACGGGCTTAAGCAGTCTGACATCTCGCTTCGCATGGGAGTGCGAAAAGCAGCGCGCTTCCGCCGCTTCCTGCAGTTCCAGGTCCGCCGGGCGCGCCACTACTACAGGCAGGCGGTTTCAGGGATTGAGATGCTCCCAAGGGAACTCAGGCTCGCAATTGCTTCGGCGGCATCCCTATACTCAAAAATACTGGACAGGATGGAAAAGCAAAACTACGAAGTGTTTATCGCTCCCAGGAAGTGATGGTTGCCAGCGCAAGCGCGAGGCCGAAAAGCAGATTCTCAACAGGGATGACCGGGACGGCAATCCCGAGCGTCTGCGAAAAGTCAAACTGCCACAAGCCTGCAGCTGCCATAATATTGTCGAATATGAGCTGCGACAGGGCTGCGATTAAGGACAGTGCAAGCAATGGTCCGTGAGGGAGTTTTGCCCTCAGCGCAAGGGCTGCCGAGAGGACAAGCGCAACCGTTGCAAATAAGGTATATTGCATATCTTCACGTCATTTCCCGATTTTTTTCTTAACCGTCTCCCAAACCACTACGTAAAATAACGGCACCACAGCGAAGAACGCAATCTCCTCAATGGGCTGGTTGTAAATTACGACGCCGAGCATATGCTGCAGGCCGAACTGCCAGTGCCCAAGGGCAACCGCGACAACGTCCCAAAGGACAAAAACAACAAAGACCGGGAGGAGCGCCTTGAGGAACCTGCCGGCATTGATTTTCACCTTGGCGAAATTTGCAATAAGAAGTGCCGATGCAAGAACGACTGCCAGATATCCGATGTAATAGAACCAAGCCACCTATGTCATCCCCATTCGTGCCATCAATCAATCGCCATGCGCCTCTAAACTCCGTAATCCTCCACAAACCTCTGCTCCAGCAACTCGGCGGACATGAGCACAATCGGTATGCCGCCGCCGGGGTGCGTGCTTGCCCCGACAAAGTACAGATTCTTTATCTTGCGGTCCCTGTTTGGCGGACGGAAGGCAGCGGACTGGAAAAGACTTGGTGAAAGCCCGAAAACTGCGCCAAGCTCGACGTTGAAGGACGACTTCCAGTCCTCGGGCGTAAATATTTTTTCCATGATGATGCGCTTTTCGATGTCTTTTATGCCGACGGCTGACAGCCTCTCCAGCACTGCACCCCTCGCTTTCTGCGCTTCCCCCTTCCAATCGATGCCAGCGCTCAAGTTCGGCACAGGCACCAGTACGTAAAGTATGCTCTTTCCAGATGGAGCAAGGGACGAATCGTGCCTGCAGGGGTTGGCAATGTATATCCCCGGATTTTCAGGCATGACCTTCCTGTCAAAAATGTCCTCGAAAGTCCTGAGATAGTCGTTTGGCAGCAGGAAGCAGTGGTGCGGAAGGTCAATGGAACCCTCCACGCCCCAGTAGAACATAAGAGCCGAGCAGGACGACTTGAGAGAATGGATTTTGCTGTCCCGCATATGCGGGCGGTCGGATGGATTGATGAGATTAAGGTAAGTATAGGGCAAGTCCGCATTGGAAATGACGGCATCCGCCTCTGCCACAGTGCCGTCGGAAAGCACCACTCCCATTGCAATGCCGTCCTTCACCGTTATTTTCTGCACATTTTTGCCGGTATGTATCTTCACCCCGAGCTCTCCGCACACTTTCTCCATAGCCTCTGCAACGGAATAAAGCCCGCCCTCGGGGTACCACACGCCCTCGGTGAATTCCACGTATGGGATGAGCCCGTAAACGGAAGGAAGCTTTGTCGGCGCAGCGCCAATGTAGACGGACTGCAGCGAAAATGCGATGCGGACGCGCGGGTCGGAAAAGTAATCGCCTGTCTTGGAATACAAATCCCTCAGCGCCCCGCCCGAAATAAGCGATGAAATGCCCTGCGGCGTCATCATGTCAAGAGGCGAGTCGAAATTCCTCATGATGAACTGCTGCAGCGCATTTTCGTAATACTTCTTGTAGTCCGCAAGCCATCTCGAGTAACCAGCGGCATCCTTCTTGCTAATCCTCCCAATTTCCTCCATCATCTTCAGCGTATCCGAGGAAGGCGCGATGGATGAGCCGTCCTCGAAATAGATGCGGTAAACAGGGTCAAGCTTTCCCAGCCGGAGGTAATCATCAGCCCTGCGCCCAACGTCCCCGAAAAATTTCCTGAGCACCCAGGGCATCAGAAGCAGCGTTGGCCCCGCATCCACGCGGAAATTGTCCTTCTGGAAATTCGTCAGCCGCCCGCCCACCCTTCCGTTCTTTTCGTATATCTCAACCTGCACTCCCCGCTTGGCAAGCCTGCAGGCAGAAGCCAGTCCGCCCACTCCTGCGCCTATGATGATGGCTTTCATGAATAAGGCTAGGAGGAAAAGATGTAAAAAGAAAGGGGAAAAAGAAGGCGCCCGTTTTCAGACCGGTTATCGCTTGCCTTCCTCTTCAAATACTCTGCCAGTTCCGTGCAAAATCTTCATGTGGTTTTCTCTGGTTTCTCCGCGCACAAAGACCGTCTTTGACTTGCTGCTCTCCACAAAGTCAAGAATGAGCTCCTTAACCTGCTTATCGTTGAGATAATTGTTTCCCACGACATAAATCAAGGCATTAAAGCCCTCTTTGTAGCCTTCCTTTGCAAGCGCTATGGTCTGCCTGACCAGCTGCTCCTGCTCTTTGCCAGGAACCGAAAACAAGCAGTCAAACTTTTCGTGGCGCAGCCTCTCCAGAAGATCTGGCGGTTCTTCAACTTTGATCTTGCCTGCGTCGTTGAAAGGGCTTCCGCCTTTCCCTGCAAACTTTCCATCCCGCTTCCCGTCCCTTTCATTGACGAAATGGAGGATCACATGCTTTTTATGTGCGTCACCTTTCAGCTGATTTTCCCTCATTTTTCCACCTTATCTTATCTGGCGCCACAGCAATATTATAAGCGCATCGGTTTGCGCAGCTCCGGAATATGCAGAATCCCTACGTCAATATACGAACGTTTCATTTATTAATTTCAACTCGCAACGTAGAGGGGTGCGACAGTTGAAGGACTGATGCTGATGGTTGTAGTCAACAGGTTAAATTTCACAATCGGCGGGCCAGCGGGAAGCGGAGTGGCAACAGTGGGCGTGCTTTTCGCAAAGTGCCTGCAGCGGGCAGGGCTTGAGGCATACGGGACAAACGACTATCCCTCGCTGATCAAGGGCGGGCACAACACCTACATGGTGCGCGCCGCTCCGGAGCCAATCACAGCAATAGTCGGCGAGTTCGACATGCTGATTGCGCTTGACAAAAAAACGGTTGAAATCCACGCAGCCGAATTGTCCGAAGGCGCGGCAATAATATACGACTCCAACAAGGTAAAGGATGCCGAAACCCTCACGCACCGCGCCGACCTTGTGATGATAGGCGCTCCCCTTTCGCAGATGGCGGCAACTGCAGGTGGCGAAATAATGTTCAATACCGTGGCGCTGGGCGCGTCCATGGGTGTCTTGCACCTTGACTTTGCCATATTGCAGGACCTTCTCACCAAAATATGGGCGAGGAAAGGGCAGAAAGTGGTGGACGCAAACGTCGCGGCGGCAAAGGCGGGCTACGAATTCTCGCAAGCAGCGCTCAAGGCGCCATTCAAAATCAAAATCGAGCCCATGGCAGACAAGAAGAAAATGTTCATCAACGGAAACGAGGCTGCGGTAGTGGGCGCGGTGCGCGCTGGCTGCAAGTTCGTTGCCGAATACCCCATGTCCCCATCATCCTCCATACTGCACCTCATGGCTGGGCACGACTGGACATACGGCATAATAGTGAAACAGACTGAGGACGAAATAGCCGCGGCAAACATGATTTGCGGCGCAGGCGCAGCAGGCGTGCGGGCAATGACTGCAACATCCGGCGGAGGCTTTGCGCTCATGGCAGAGGCGCTTGGCATGATGGGGCTGATGGAAGTGCCTGCAGTGATTTTCGAGTCGCAGCGCTGCGGCCCCTCCACGGGCTTGCCAACCTATACTGAACAGGCGGACCTTCTCTTCGCGCTCCACGCATCGCAGGGCGAATTCCCCCGCGTGGTAATCGCGCCCGGCGACCCGACCGAGTGCTACGTGGAAGCAATAAATGCATTCAACATCGCCGAGATTGTGCAGACTCCGGTAATCGTGCTCCTTGACAAGTTCCTCTCCGAGTCCTCCATGACAGTGGACGACTTCCGCAGCATCCAGGTGAAAATAGACCGGGGAAAACTTATGAGCGACGAGCAGATGGAAAATTCTCCTGGCTTCAAGCGCCATGCATTCACAGACGACGGCATCTCGCCGCGCTGCATCTACGGGCAGAAGAACGGCATTTACGTCTGCTCCTCATACGAGCACGACGAGACCGGCTTCACCTCCGAGGAGGCAGCCATGCGCGTGTCGCAGATAAACAAGAGGGCAAAGAAGCTGAAAAGCATACCAGACTACGTGACTGCGCCATCCTTCCACGGGGCCGATGCTGCTGAAGCTGAAATCCTCATCGTTTGCTGGGGCTCAACCAAGCTGCCTGCGCTTGAGGCGCTCAAGCTGCTTTCCTCAGACGAAGCAAAGGCGCGCATGATGCACATACGCTATGCAAGCCCCTTCCCCGCAAAGGCAGTGCTTGCAGCTCTTTCGTCAGCAAAGAACGCCGTGATCTTCGAAGGCAACTCGGAAGCGCAGATGCGCACGCTGATACTGCAGAAGACGGGTTACTACATAGAGAAAACGTACCTCAGGTATGACGGCAGGCCTTTCACGCCCGAGGAAATAGCCAAGCATATCAAGAAACTATTGCAGAAGTGATTGACATGACAACCATTGCAGAGCTGAACTCCGGGCACATGCCCGACTGGTGTGCAGGGTGCGGGGACTTCGGCATACTTATCGCCATAAAGAACGCCTGCACCAAGCTGAACCTTCCCCCGGAGCAGACAGTGGTGGTTTCGGGAATCGGCTGCTCGGGGAAGCTTCCGCACTTCATCAAGACATACGGCTTTGAAGGAATTCACGGTCGCACGCAGCCTGCCGCAACCGCAATCCATCTTGCGAATCACGCCCTCAACGTAATCGCAGTGGGCGGCGACGGCGACGGCTACGGGATTGGCATGGGGCACTTCATCCACGCAATGCGGCGCAACCTGGACTACTGCTACATAGTCCACAACAACGAAATCTACGGGCTCACGGTCGGGCAGGCATCCCCAACAACCAAGAAAGGGATAGTGACAAAATCCACCCCACACGGCACGCCCGAGCAGGAAGTGAATCCAATGCTCCTCTCCCTTTCCGCAGGCGCAACCTTTGTCGCGCGCGGCTTTTCAGGCGACATACCTCACCTGACCGATATCATCGCACAGGGAATTGCTCACCGCGGCATTGCGCACATAGACGTGTTCCAGCCCTGCACCACCTGGAGGAAGGATTTGCCATACGAGCTTTACCAGAAGATGATTTACAAGCTGGACGCGGAAGGGCACGACCCGACGAACTGGGAATCGGCAGTGAAAAAGGCGCGCGAGTACGAGCGCTGGCCAATCGGGGTGTTCTACAAAGTTGAGAAGCCGATTTACACTGACGAAATACCATTCATAAAGGACAAGCCGCTGGTGAAGCACGACATCTCGAACGTGGACATCTCGAAATTCGTGGAAGAGTTCCTGTAAGTCAGTCTGCTTCTGCCACTTTTTTGTATATTTTATCCAGCAGATTTGCCGAGTGCCAGCGAACGTGGTTTGGCTGGAGGTCGTTGCAGTAGTCCGGAATCCTCATTTTCATGAGCGAGAGCCGGAAACCAAGGAGCGCCTCTCCGAAGACTTCAACGAATTTTCCCGGCATTTTTCCCCGGGCAGCCATTCCCTGCAGGCAGCAATCCAGGTTATCCATGTCAAATGGCAAGGGCTGAAAAAATGGCTTCCTCATCGCCTTCCAGAACTCATTCGCTTCGGCAAGCCGGATTCCGCTTTTTTCCGGCGTGCGCACAAACAGCTCTCCCATAAGATAAAACGACAGCTGGAGGTATTGCGCGTGGTTGTTGACGTATTCATTCGCTCCCGGCTTTGCCTCCATCATCACATTCTGCAGCCGGAACCTTTCCTTAATCGCGCTGAATTCCTCAAAATTCAGGTGCTTGAGCTTGGTAACGTCAGGGACCGGGAACCGTGCATTGAACTCCCTGGCTTTCAAAAGCGTTTTTTCCATCAGGATTTTCATCTGCTCAGCCCAGTTTTGCAATCTTCTCCAGCGTCTCTTCAAACGTTTCAATCTCCTTCTCCATATTGTAAAGGTAAAGCGAAGCCCTCACCGCGCCCTGCGAAAAGCCAAGCGAGTCAGCAGCCGGCTGCGCGCAGAATGTCCCGGACCTGAGGGCAATTGCTGAGAGGGAGTCGGCCATGAGTGCAACCTGGTGGTGCGGCACTCCCTTGAGGTTGAAGGAAACGAGCGAGGAGCGCTTGCCTGCGTCCCGGGTGCCGTAAATTGTGCTGCCAGGGATGGAGTTAATTGCATCCATCAGCTTCTTTCCCATCTTCTTCTCATGTTCCTCTATGTTCTGCATCCCAATCTTCGCAAGGTAATCGCAAGCCGCGCCCAATCCAATCGCGCCCGCATAATTCTGTATGCCTCCCTCGAACCTTTTCGGCGCCTTTTTCCATTTCACCCAGGTCAGCTTCACCGTTTCAATCGTTTCCCCGCCCACTATGAATGTATCCAGCTTCTCAAGCTGCTCGCTCTTCCCAACCAAGCAGCCGATTCCGGTGGGTCCGCACATCTTATGCCCTGAGAATGCAAGAAAGTCCGCGCCGAGCTTGCGGAAGTCAACCTTGCTGTGGGGGACGCCCTGCGCAGCGTCTATAAGGACTGCCGCACCGGCATCATGAGCAACCTTGATGATTTTTTCAATAGGAGCACGCATTCCCGTAGTATTTGTGGTGTGATGCACCACTACAAGAGCAGTATTGCGGTCAATTGTTTGCGAAATAGAGAATTCATCGAAAGTTCCATCCTCGTTCGTTTTGATGAGTGCCATGTCCGCAATGCCACGGCGCTTTTGTTCCATTATCGGAAGGAGTGCCGAATGATGCTCAAGGGGCGTGGTGACTATTTTGCGGCGGGATGAATAGTTGAAGGAGCGGATGACAAGATTCAGCGCCTCTGTCGTGTTCTTGGTGAAGATGACCTCGTCGCTTTTGGCATTGATGAATTTGGCAATCCTTTCGCGGCTGGTTGTGAAAAGCTCGTCCGTCTTCTTCGCCAGTCTATGCGCCGACCTTCCCGCGCAGCCCGAAACCTCCTCGTAGTAATTCCTTTCGGCATCAATAACGGCGCGCGGCTTGAGCGTGGTGCAGGCGGAGTCAAAGTAGATGACTGGCTGGGACTGGAGGACTGGAAAGTCATTCCTGATTTTTTCTGCGTCAAGTGCCATGCTCATGAGCTCCCAAGCAATTTCTGCACTTCTGCCTCAACCTCGTCCACTTCTGCAGGCCCCACAAACGGCTTCCCGTTCACGAAGAACGTCGGCGTTCCGTATATTCCGCACTCCTGCCCCTCCTTCTGCGTCTGCTGTATGAAGGAGGCGAACTTCTTCTGCGCATAGCACAGGTCGAATTGCGACGAAATATTGAGGCTGCGCGCAAGCTCCAGTACCGCAACGTCCCCGCGCTCCTCAACATCCTTCTGGGCAGCAAACAGCGCAGCGCGGTACTCCCAGTATTTCCCCTGCTCGTTCGCGCATGATGCAGCTATTGCCGCCTCCATTGAGTACGGGTGCGAGGGCAGCGGGAAGGGCTTGAAGACGAAGTAAACGCTGTCCTTGTAGCGCGCCAGCATCCTCTGCACGCCCTCCTCTGCCTGTTTCGTATACGGGCAGGAATAGCAGCCGAATTCGATAACGACAACTTTTGCGGACGCATTGCCCGCGGTTATCCCGTCAAGCGAGCCGGGCGCCTTCAGGAATGCCTTGTTCTGCAAGCCGTTGTAGATGCAGAACCCGCCCTCAGGCCCGTTGCAGTTCCCGTAAAGCACGAAGTTGTAAAGCCCCTGTGCCGTGATGAGGAAGCTTGCTATGAAAATGAGGGTAAAGAAAAGCGAGAACGCCTCGAAATGCCGATTAACGAATGCAGCAGTGGGCGCATGAAGCTTCATCAGTCCGGCAATGCTTGCTGCCTTCAGCTCCTCATTCAAGCCTGTTTCGCACGGGCGCAGCGTGACTTTCTTCACCACGCAGTTGAGCGCGCGGCGCGCAAGCGGGCGGTACTTTGCCGAAAAGATTGAAAGGAAAAGGAAAACAGGGAGTGCAAGGAGGCAAAGTACCATGCAAATCAGATGGGCGGTCCCAATTAAAAAGCGCAGCCCTTTCATTCGGCTACTTTATCCTGCAGCTGCAGCGCTTCTCCATTGCCTCAATCACGCGCTGCTCTGCAATGGCAAGCGCCGCGGCGCGCAGGTCGCCGTCCTTTGCATGCTCCAGCACCAATCGCGTGTTCGCGGTTATCTTCTCCTTTACCATGGAGAACATTTCCTGCTCGCTGCCGCCTATGAACTCGACATAGGAGGAAATGACGCCGCCCGCATTTGCCACAAAGTCAGGTATGACCAGTATTCCTTTCTTTGAAAGCCCGTGCTCAATCTCGGGCTTCATGGGGATGTTTGCAGCTTCCACTATTATCTTCGCCTTCACTAAGCCTGCGTTGCCCACGTTTATCACGTCCGGCCGCGCGCCTGGTATGAGCACGTCGCAGTCCGCGGCAAAGAGCTGCGCAGCAGAAAGAACGGTTGCGCCCGGGTAGGCAGTGACCGTCCCTTTCTCCTTTTTCACCCGCATGAGCGTTCCGTAGTCCAGCCCGGAGGCAAGGTGCGCCGTTCCCTTGGAGTCCGAAACCGCGATTATTTTTGCGCCCTTCTCCGACAGGAATTTCGCCGTGAACGTCCCAACGTTGCCAAAGCCCTCTATTGCAACCGTTGCGCCTGAAACAGGCATCTTCCGGTGCTGCAGCGCAACCTCGGTGGCAAGCGCAATCCCGTAGCCTGTCGAGCCAAGTTC
>Ga0209541_10018223_pt1 | contig 10184 bp, 12 predicted proteins | sample RifCSPlowO2_01_FD_184027 | JGI IMG/M metagenome (GOLD analysis project Ga0209541, IMG submission 184027) | Groundwater microbial communities from Rifle, Colorado - Rifle CSP2_plank lowO2_0.1 (SPAdes) (version 2) | ecosystem: Environmental > Aquatic > Deep subsurface > Groundwater | place...
TACCATCTGGTTCTCACCATCTGGTCATCTTCTACCTCCCCCAATACCTGGAATTCCTCGGCCTCCTTCTTCTCCCAATACCAATTATCGTGCTTGTCATGCTGAATTTACTCGCCTCGCTGCGAAGCGGGTTTCAGCATCGATCTTCAAAATAGATCCTGAAACGAGTTCAGGATGACAATAGTTCCAACCTAACAATTCTTTTTCCGTGATCATCCAATTTTTCTGCCTGGTGATCAGTCACCGTGTCAAGTTTCCTCTCAACCCTAGCAATATCATTCCTAACTTCAACAAACTCCTTCTTGAACCGCTTTTCCTGCTCCTCAGAGTACGGAATCATTACCTGATTTATTCCATCAACGACTCCTTTGATAATTGCCTTAGTAATCCATTTCTTATCATCAGTACCAAGTTCCATACCACCAATATACCAAAAAAATCCCCAGTGTGACGAGTGGAGAGCCTGCCCGACGCTCCACCCGCCAAACCGGGGACTTCTATTGACAGGCCCACCCAACAGTGTTATTTTTAAGGGGAATTCGCGTCACCTGTCCTGATACGAATTCATAAAAAATTAAAGAGCTTTGCTATTCGAGTTAGGCTACGGTAGTAAGGCTCTTTCGTTATCTACTCATCACCACCAAAGTCTGACCCAATCTGCCCATCTTGGCAAACTGCAATGACTCCAGATTCTTCAACAGACCTCTATCTCTACGTTTAGAAACTTTTATCCTGTTTGGGAATAAGACTTGAATCAAGGTTTTCATAGGTTTTTTTGATGTAAATATAATATATCATTTCTTGTCAAATTTTTCAACCTATAACGATTTCATATCCCAAAAACAGACAACCCCGTAGTAAATTGACCCTCCTTTTTACGCCCAAAAGTACGCGAAAAGGATAACTTTAACCAATTGTGGAAAACTTAACTATAAGACGAAAAATAAAATCTTGTACAATATATTTTATGAAACCTGCCCGCAATCGCTGAAGCGATAGCTTCTGCAGGCGGGCCCTCTACCTTATGGCTAAATCAAATACTTTGTTTATGTGCAATTCCTGCGGCAACGAGTTCGTCAAGTGGGCCGGCCAATGCCCTGCCTGCCACGAGTGGAATACACTAGTTGAAGTTACTAACTTCAACAAAGGTTCCAAGCGCACAAATCACAAATCACAAACATCAAGCACAAAACCCATCACTCCAAAAGAGGCCATCGAAAATAACTCCGGTAAAACATTTAGTACCAATATTACCGAGCTTGATCGTGTCCTAGGTTCCGGCATCACCCCCGGCGGCGTCTATCTCATCGCCGGCCAACCCGGTATCGGCAAGTCCACACTCCTAACCCAACTGGCTATCAAGCTAAACTCCCCGCTTCTCTACATTTGTAGCGAAGAAAACGCCACCCAAGTCGCCACCCGCATCCAGCGCCTAGTCACTACTAATACCGCGTCAGCAAATAACGCGAAGCAAATCACAACTAATAACAACATTCAATTACTAAACACCTCCTCCGTCGAACAAATTACTTCAGCTGTCAGCCGTCAACTGCCAACTGTCAACTTGGTCATTGTCGACAGTATCCAAAGCATCGCCACCGACAACAACCCCACCACAGCAGGCTCGCCCTCCCAAATCCGCGACTGCGCCAGCCTTCTCATCCAGACTGCCAAAGAAACCAATATCCCCATCATTATCGTCGGCCACGTCACCAAAGAAGGCACCATCGCCGGACCCAAACTTCTCGAACACATGGTCGACACCGTCCTCGAGCTTACCGGGGACCGCCAGCATGAACTCCGTCTATTGCGGGGCATCAAAAATCGCTTCGGCCCCACCGACGAAACCGGTATTTTCCGAATGACCGGAAACGGACTCGAAGAAGTTCCCGACCCGTCAAAATTTCTACTTGACGGTCGCCTCAAAGGTACTCCCGGCTCGATTCTGGCACTGGTGATGGAAGGCACTCGCCCCATGACCGCCGAAATTCAGGCCCTGGTCGTCGAAAGCGCCATCCCCATTCCTCGCCGCATCGCCAAGGGCGTCTCCACCAATCGCCTTCAGCTCATCTGCGCCATTCTGACCAAACATCTCAAACTCCCTCTCGGGACCAAGGATGTTTTCGTCAATGTCACCGGCGGCTTGACCATCAACGAACCGGGGGTCGATCTGGCCGTCGCTCTGGCCATCATCAGCAGTGTCAAAGACCGCGCCCTTCCCGACAGCTCTATTTGCTTTGGCGAGCTTGGCCTCCTTGGTGAAATCCGCTCCGTTTCCTTCCAGGAAAAACGCCTCAAAGAAGCCAAAAAGTTGGGCTACAAACATATCTATAGTCCCTCCACCCACCCCCACCTCTCAAAAATCATCTCCAAAAAATAATCCCTGAAGCGGAAGTATCAGCCAAAATACTGGCCTAACAACTGGGTCATTGGCTCACATAGACCTTTGGCCAGCGGGTCGTTCTTTTTCAGATAGAGACAATAGTAAGGATCCATATCTAGATCATCGGCATGCATGGAAATAAAGGCTAGGCTATCTTTGTCAATTTCAAGCCGAATCACCCCACCAAGTTGATACGGCTCAACCCTTCGATTGCCCAAAGGCCGAAGTGCTTCATCTAGCCTGACTATCCCGTTTCCAAAACGATAGATAACATCTCCCATCCAGAATTCCTTGTCATTTTTTGGTTGAATTGTTATCGTCGTATCGTCACCAGTCCTTTTTATCTCAACTTTCCTATGTTCACAAATCTTGGTAAGACCCACCATTTCCCATTTCTTTCCCTGATCGTTCCAAAGAACATGTACTTCCAGACCGTCCCAAGTTAGCAATCGATGGCCCATCGGCAAAAACTTAAATCTCAAATCGCCAAATCGTAAATCGACCCAATGAGTATCTTTTTGCCAATAGTTCGCAAGCCCTTTGAGATTTTCGGACTTTGCCTCAAACAATGAATCCACAAATTCCTCCAAGGATCTGACGCTTGGATCAGCCTCAACCAGCCTAGGTCTCACCGTTTCTTTCTTCATAGGGACCTATATTACCACAAATCTTTGGGGTAAAACTTGTCAAAAGACAAAATCTTATCAACTTTATGTTTTCTCGCTGTGGCTAAATTGGCGCAATCGACAAACGAGGTTCCTTTCTTTGTCTGTTTCAAAAACACCTCCCACCCCTCCTCCATCAACTCTTGATCCACAAAAATTATTTCATCCACCAGATTCTTAACGATACCGTAAAATTTCCTTGCTCCCTCCATACCGCCCTTGTGACTCATTACGGTAGTGGCTTCCATGAGAACCAACGACGTAATCTTGATCTCCCCAAAACTCACCCTTTCGGAAAATATTTTCTTCGCCAATTTATGAGAAGCGTCTTCTTTCCGGGCTAAAGCGATCAGGAAATCAGAATCAACCAAACACGATTTACTTTTCACCATACAATATCTTATCAATGTCACGAGAAAGATATTTTCCTCCTTTAGATTTATCCGATCCAATAAATGCCTTCCACGCCTCCCGTCTCTCTTCGGGTGTCCGAAACGTTCTCTTCTCTTCCAGAGCATTTGCCACAATTTCCCTCAAAATTTCAGAAAACCTTCTTTTTTCGCGCCCCGCCCAAAGTTTCAGCTCGGCATAATGCTTATCATCAAAATACACTTGCGTTCTCGTCATGCTCCCAGTATATGTCGTACGACATACGTTGTCAAATTAACAATCCCAGTCTATTTTTCCTTCATCGACTCGAGGTACTTGCGAAACTCCTCGCGGACTTTCTTCCAATCCCCCTTCGCCTCCTCAATCTCCGAAAAGATTAATTCGACGTCGACCAAGATCTGGTCTTCCTTCACGATCATTTTTGTTTTTGCCATATTATCTATATTCTACAGGTACTTCTGTTAATACAACTCCGAGACTCATCCGACGACTCTTTGAGTCGAGCATCTCAACATAGACATCGACGCTCTCTCCCACCTTGAAGTCCTTGCCTTGTGGTTGTTTGGAGACATGAATCAAGCCATCAATTCCTCGGTCGAAATTCACAAATACTCCATAAGCGGCGATGCGAACGACCTTGCCCACGTGTTTTGTTCCCACGGCATACTTGGTTTCGATGTCACTCCAAGGATCACCAGAAAGTTGTTTGATCGAGAGGTTCAGTTTTCCAGCTTCTTTTTCGATGCCGATCACCATTACTTCGACTTCCTGACCAACCTTGAACATCACATTCGGGTCCTCGACCTTCTCCCAAGAAATCTCACTGATATGGACCAAGCCCTCAATCTTCGCCGCCGTTTCTGTCGCCTTCCCCTTCACCGGAACGCTAACAGTCACAAAGACACCAAAAGGCATGATTCCTGAGACTGTGCCCACCAATTTTGTTCCGGCTACGACATCTGCCAAGGCCTCATCTTTCTTGGCCAATCCGAGGGCGTCGGAAACCATTTTCTCAGAGAAGATCAGTCGGTTCTGGGCCTTATCAACCTCAATAACCTTGACTTTGAAAGTCTTCCCGACCAGTTCCTCCATGTTGCCTAGGAATTTCTCGCCAAATTGTGAGGCGGGGACAAAACCGCGGATTTCTCCGGTCTTGACCACCATGCCGCCCTTATTGACTTCCAATCCGGAAACCTCGACCTCGTGATCCTCATCCATCCATTTCTTAAAGACCGACCAACGTCCCTCTTCCACCGCTTTTCGGAGTGACAAAAGGATCTGACCTTGATCGTTCTCCGGGTGTTTGATAAAGACAGAGATCGAGTCTCCCACCTTCAGAGTTTCAATGATATCAACGGCTTCCTTCGCCTCGGCATCAGCCACAATTCCTTCGGTCTTGGCGCCGATATCGACCAAAACCATCCTCTTGCTGACAAAAGAAACAATTCCGGTTAGTTGCTGACCGCGCTTGGGGGTAACGAGGCTCGTTCCCGCCTTCGCCATCAACTTATCCATCAACGACTCCGCTTTGAGTTCTATTACCTCCTTGAGAACTTTGGTTTCTTTTACAGTCTTTACCTTTACAACCTTTTTAGGTTCTAGATTCTTGCTTTTGCTTGCCATCAATCATAAATTCCTTTCGTGTCCATTCGGACAAAGCCTATTCTACCATCCCCACGGCCAAAATGCCAAAATCAATCCAAATCAATCTTATTCAAAAGCTCAACCAATCGGCCTCTTTCCCCGCTTGAAACATTGATTTCTAATTGTCCCAACAGTTCATCCAAAAACTCCGGCTCCTGCTGTACCGATCTCAAAACAACTATCTGATTCATATATTCCTCGCGGTCTCCACCTACCATCGCCATCACCGTCGCTTTCAGTGCCAATCCAACCAACGATGTTCGCTTGTATTCAATCTCTTCCCAAGAATCGCTTTTCTTTAACACCCGTCCGATCATCGCTTCAAAACTATTCCTCCCATCAATATTCCAAACACTTCTTTTCCCCGCCTTAATTATTTCCATTACCTCATCCGTCACTACTGTACTATTTACTCCGATATTACCCAACATCATACCAACCCAACGAGGATTATCTCCCCATCTGGACATTTTCCAGACATCCTCCCCCAAAACCAGCCTCATGACCACCGGCACCAACAACGACGCTTCTTGGAAACTATTTTTAATTTCAATCCTTCTGGCGGTCTCAACCGTCAACATCTGTTACTAATATATCACAAGACTGCTGTCATTCCGGGCTTTGACCCGGAATCTATACAAATTGAGTTATCTCAAACAGTCAGGGGCCAGCGTAAATCCCGCCCTCACCGCCTCTGCCTCACTACAAAAATAATTTTCAGCCGTATCCAAATCTAAAACGATTTGTGAATAATGGCGGCAGTTCGGTAAGTGATAATAATGTTTAGCAGTACTCTTATCGATGTTCCCCTTAATCACACACTTCGGCTCTGGCGGAGTCTTGCTCCCTTTGCAAATATCACCATAAACGCCGGTTTTATTTTGTGAAGCCAAGCGACTGGCATTCTTTATGTCCTCTGACCGGGAATTGGGAGTGTAATCGGGTTTTGCGAAGCCCGCCTTCATAATTTCGAGATTAACCAAAGTCTCCCCCACATAAACCAAGCTCATCTTTCTACCCCATTCATCCCTTTTTTCTTCCTTCAAATCAATTACTTTATCAAGAACCAAATCACTTAATTTTTGTTTCGCCTCGTCAGCCAAACACCTTCCAATTTCCGGGGCATTTACTCCAATTAATTTGACCCTGTCTCCCGATTTCAGCCAAATGGTATCACCGTCATAGACACTCGTCACCCGAAATTGTTCACGATTATTTAGCCACCAGTACCCATTCGTCCCCACCAACAAAGCCGTCAGCAACCCCACCAACAGGTTACGCTTCATTTCTATATCTTCCCACAAAAAAACCAACTTTTTACAGTTGGTTATTTTGTTTGCCCGGCGACCTGCCCGCAATCGCTGAAGCGATAGCTTCTGCAGGCGGGTGATCTACCTTCGCAACTAGACTCGTCAAACTACAAAAAACCCTCCAATTACGGAGGGTTCTCTGTAGTCCGGCGATGATCTACTTTCGCACGACCTTGCGGTGGCACTAGCATCGACGCTGACTCGTTTCACTTCTGAGTTCGGAATGGGATCAGGTGGGGCCAAGTCGCTCTGATCACCGGACAGAAAAACACCCATACATAGGTACTTTTCTTTCCTGCGATCACTATTATTTTAACGTTCCCGTCATTGCGAGAAGCATTAGCGACGAAGCAATCTATCTAAATAGATCGCCACGCTACGCTCGCGATGACATCGGTTGTTCCCTGAATAGTGAATAGAAATGTATCGACAATATTATAAATTGCATCGGAAAAATTTGATTTATTCTTCGATCATTAGTGCGAGTCAGCTAAACAACTCACGTTGCTTACACCTCTCGTCTATTAACGTGGTAATCTTCCACGGATCTTTCGTTATCTTGCGATAACATGGGTTTCTCATCTTAGGAAGAGCTTCCCGCTTAGATGCATTCAGCGGTTATCTCATACCAATGTAGCTACTCTGCCATGCGCCTGACGGCAACAACAGAATCACTAGGGATTGGCTCACCTTGGTCCTCTCGTACTGAAGGCAAACTCCCTCAAAAACCCCACGCTGACAGCGGATAGAGACCAACCTGTCTCACGCATAATTAATCCCCTATTACTAAGGGTATGGACTATATCACCATCCCGATTATTCATCGGGAGATCGACGTGTTGACCACGCACTTTGCGTAGCCCCGTCCCGGAGTCAATCGGAACAAGTCTCTACGGGGTTAACAACCCTATATTTTTCAAGTGGCGACAGACCACCTGACTGTCTACAGTTCTTTTCTTTGAATAATTAAGATCTCTGAATTGGTCAATTAACTTGGTTAAAGAAATGAATCTCTTAATCGAGGTCAATTTATCCATCATATTCAGTATCCTAATCATCAATTTAGCCTGAGGTTTCTTCAAAATCAGATATGGTTTGGTTTCGGTCAACAATTTTCTGATCGACTTACGATCATTAATCACCAACTCCATCATTCCATCTTTTCGATTTCTCAAATAACCCAGTGCTAATTTTTTCTGAATTTCTGGCAAACCGGCTTTTTCCGTTTTCTTTTGATAGAAAACCACCGATGGTGCGATCTGAAATTTATATCTATATGTTGAATTTTGCTTCAACTGGACATAAATACTACCATCTGCATCGAGAAAACCAGCAATGTAAGGCCAAAAACTCTTCTTCACTGTAGACAAAAAGTTGTAACTTCCCTCGGTATTATCCTAGCATACGACAGGTTGAAAATACAACTGTACGTTAGGACTTCACCGATATAAGTCGATTTTGCAATTCACCTTACGGTGAAAGGCCGCCGAATTGACGGTTTGAACCCAGCTCATGTAGCACTTTAATGGGCGAACAGACCAACCCTTGGGACCTTCTCCAGCCCCAGGATGTGCTGAGCCGACCTATTTTTATTTCCATCTATTACTAAATGGTATGGACTATATCTTTCGTTTGAACAACTTTATTATTTCACTCGTTATTCAATCTTATTGGCGTGTTATACATTCTTACGAACATATCCATTCTTCTCTGAATGAGTCTCTACGGGGTCCCGCTAAGCGGGACTTCCCTCGGTATTCCCCAATGATGTTCATCTATTGGTAGTTCACCGATATAAGCCAAATTTATTTCCTCGACATTCGTTCTAGGTTCATCGAGGTAGCGAACCGCGTCGTCGCTGTGGACGCTCAGACGCGACTACTCTGTTATCCCCGGGGTAGCTTTTATCCGTTAAGCCCGGTACTTCCCACGAAGTACACGAGGATCACTTAGACCTACTTTCGTATCTGCTCGACCTGTTTGTCTCGCAGTTAAGCACCCATATACCTATATGCTTCCGGTTCCGTTTCCATCGGAACTAAGGGTACCTTTGTACGCTTGCGTTACTCTTTAGCAAGCAACCTCCCCAGTTAAACTATCCACCAGACAGTGTCCTCGTCAACGTTTGCAGTTGACTTAAGTGAGAAATGTACGTCACAAAGAGTGGTATTCCACTGACGTCCCGAGCATAAATGTTCGGGGCTCCCTCCTATTCTCGACAGTTGCAACGCACATTTCAGTGCCAAATTGTAGTAAAGCTCCACGGGGTCTTTTTGTCCTGCTGCCAGTAGGCCGCATCTTCACAGCCATTTCAAATTCGCCGAGTCCCCTCTCAAGACAGTTACAAAGTCGTTACACCTTTCGTGCAGGTCGGAACTTCAATATTCTTTATATCGCTATAAAGTTTAGACTATATCTTGTCCCGCTAAGCGGGACTCTGGCGTATAGTCGTTGAGGATTCTCCGATTTTTGAGGTCGGAGTCTTTCCTGCTGATTGACTCCACCGAACAGATTTTCAGTCGCCTGAGGCGACTACTGTCGGATACATGAGTTGTTCCAGCATATAGCCAGATTTTCACTCACCTGCATAAAATATTCTCTGTTTAACTTATTCGGTAACGTTTCCCGAGTGTCCCGATATTAAATCGGGATCGGGCAAGTTGGTATTAACCAACCCGACACAATTTTGTTAATCTTATTATCGCTAATAAGTTCAGACTATATCATCACCCGCATTTTTGCGGGGTTTGGCGTATAGTCGTTGAGGATTCTATCAATTAACCATTAAGCATGGTTTTATTATATAGTCTTTCCTGCTGATTGACTCCACCGAACAGATTTTCAGTCGCCTGAGGCGACTACTGTCGGATACACGAGTTATTCCAGCATACAGCCAGATTTTCGTTTCCTTTTCACAAAGGAATGTCCCCTGTCGAGGAATTTCGCTACCATAGACTATTTCGTTATCACTCCAGAATTAATCTGAAGATCCTTTATGTCGCCATAAAGTTCGGACTATATCATCTCCTCAATAATTTGAGGAGTTTGGCGTATAGTCTCTGAGGATTCTGTCAAAGAATCGTAAATTTCTTTTTTTGTTATTTTTCTGTACTTGCCATTTCTATTCATTTGAAAGGCAAGATCAGTTAAATATAAGAATCCGTCTTTGGTTTTATGTGTTTTTCTTTCTATTTCGACTACTATTTGCTTAAAAAGCAGATAGTTTTGATATTTTTCGCCAATGAGGCGGTAAATATCAAAGAAAGGTATTACTTTCTGTGTTAAATCTGAAATTTTATCTACACAAAAAGTAAAACACGAAGGATTGCCTCCTTTTTTGGAGACATATCCACAACCAAAAACATCTTTACAAATAAACAGTACTTTAGAATTTGATTTATGTTGATAGACTTGGAATAAAGGATTAATGGTCCATCTCAAATGAGCATATTTGCTCCTTCGAATGGAAACACTAAAACATCCCTCACCATCAATAAAACCAGCCAAGTACCATTTAAGAAATTCAGTCACCTTTGGCAGTCTTTCCTGCTGATTGTCTGCACCCATCACATTTTCAGTATGACCCGAACATAATCCGAAATCAACTAGTGTGGGATACTCAGATATTCCAGCATATAGCCAAATTTATTAACTGCCCTATAGTCGACAGTTATAGTTACTGCTGCCGTTCACCGGGGCTTCAATTGCAGGCCTCTTTGATAAATCAAAGTCACCCACGCATTTAACCTTCCGGCACTGGGCAGGTTTCGGCCCATATACTTCAGCTTTCGC
>Ga0209541_10018225_pt1 | contig 10183 bp, 13 predicted proteins | sample RifCSPlowO2_01_FD_184027 | JGI IMG/M metagenome (GOLD analysis project Ga0209541, IMG submission 184027) | Groundwater microbial communities from Rifle, Colorado - Rifle CSP2_plank lowO2_0.1 (SPAdes) (version 2) | ecosystem: Environmental > Aquatic > Deep subsurface > Groundwater | place...
ATATCTTGCTAATTTGTAAAGTAAACCTTCTAACGTAACATGGTTTACACCGAAAATTAGTTCTGCTTAATCTTCTTCGATAATGAAAAGAGGTAGGGCGGTTGCCCTCCCAAGTACATGAGATTAAATCCAGTAGAACGTAAACTCATGAACAAATCAGTAAAACAAGGAAACCCTATAAACCTTGTGGCGAAGGTGTTCGGAGTCAATCGAAAAACAGTTTGGTATTGGAAGGATGAAACGTTAAATTCAAATTTTGAAGATTTACCGAGGATAAAACAAAGTAAAATCACCGTCGAGGTTGAGATAGCAATCTTGTTTATGAGGTTAACATTTAAATGGGGAACCGCAAGAATTCAACAAGGTCTAATTAATCTTCCGGATTTTCAATTAAAAGAAATGGAAGTTGTTGTGCAAAACTTCCGTTTGTCGAGGACATCGATAAATAATGTTTTGAAAAAGCACAAATTAAATGGATATCATAGTAAAACTAAATCGTGGAAATTTTTCAGAGCTAAATATTCAAATGAACTTTGGCAAGTTGATTTAAAGGAATTTAAATTTGAAGGAAAAAAATATTTTATTTTTGTTTGCATTGACGATTACTCAAGATTTATTTTGTGTTTGAAATTATTTGACCATTGTCCGACGACAAGTGAATTAACTTCTGCAATGCAGAAATTAAATGTTAAGCCAGAGAAAATATTATCTGACAACGGAGGACAATTTAAAGAGCAATGGAAAAAGTGGTGCGTTGAAAATAAAACTGAACCGTTGTTTGCTCATCCGTATTATCCGCAGGACAAAGGAAAAGTTGAACGGACAATCAGAAATTTGGCAGAAGAGTTTGTTAATCTTTTATCCAAGTTCAAACATTGGATTCATGGAAGACTGGATGAATGGAGAGTTTGGTTTAACGAGAAGAGATTTCATCGGGGAATTAAAGATTGCCCAAACAATCTTTATGTTACGTTATGAAGCGGACTTAACATAATTCATGAATAAACTATAACCCTGCTCTCCCAATTAATATGCAACTCCAAATTTCAAATAATACAAATCCAAGTCTTAAAAATGATAATCTAAATTTTGAGAGAAACAATTCTCATTGACATCATGCAACTAAAAAATGCAACCTTGGATTTCCTCGGGCACTCAGGTTTTTTAATTGCCTACAAAGACAAAAGAATAGCAATAGACCCGTACAACGTCTCGGAAAAAACACCAAAGGCAGATATAATTCTTATAACCCACGCGCATTACGACCACTGCTCAATTAAGGATATAGAAAAACTGTCAAAACCCGGGACAACTGCAGTCATTCCGGCAGACTGCCAAAGCAAGATAACAAAAATAAAAGACCTAAAAATGGAAATAATTGAGTCTGGCGACGAGATAGAAATAAACAATATAAAAATAGAAGCAATTCCTTCCTATAACATAAACAAGCAATTCCACTCAAAAAAAGAAGGCTGGCTCGGTTACATAATAAAAATAGAAGACACAATAATTTATCACGCCGGCGACACAGACAAAATCCCAGAAATGAAAAAACTAACGGGACACGGAAAACAAGGAAAACAATTCATTGCTCTCCTTCCTGTCTCGGGAACTTACGTAATGGATGCTGAAGAAGCGTCGGAAGTCGCCTCTTTAATCTCGCCTGATTTGTCGATACCAATGCACTACGGAGCAGGAGTTGTAGGAACAATAAAAGACGCCGAAAACTTCGTCGAGCTCTGCACTTCCCTCGGCCTTGAGGCAAAAATTCTGGAGAAGATTTAATGGAAAACAACACACTCGAAGAAATTTGGAAAAAAATCAGCGAAAACAAAAACATTCTAATGAGTCTCCACTCCGGACCAGACGGAGATTCTTTTGGAAGCTGTACGGCAATGAAATATATACTGGAGAAAATGAACAAAAAAATAAGGCTAATCAGTAAAGATGCCTTATCAGAAAACTTAATGAATATGCCTCTAACTTCTGAAGTAGAATTCGGAAAAGACATCGAAGAAATAAATCTGCAGGAATTCGACCTATTACTTTGCCTTGACACAGCAGTAGAAAAAATGATAGGAAAATACAAAGAAAACTATAGAATACCAAAAGACATCTTCACAATCAACATAGATCATCATCCGACAAACTCCCGCTATGGAAACCTCCTCTACATAGATGAAAAAGCTCCTTCCGCTTGCTCAGTTTTGATAGATTTATTCAAATATGCTAAGATAAAATTTGATTCTGAACTATCAACTCGCCTGCTTTTAGGGTTATGCACAGACAGCGGATTTTTCACCTTCGCCGCTACTGGAGAAAAGGCTCTCGAAGAAGCCGGATTTCTGATAAGCCATGGTGGAAAATATGCTAAAAAAATAATGGCTCCAATCCTGCACAACCAACCTCTAAACTTGTTAAAATATTATTCCCTTCTCGTTATGAAATTAAAGATTAACGAAGAAAAGAAATTTGCATATTCTATTACAACAGAAGAAGAGGTTAAAATACTAAAACTAAACAAAGCAGATATTAGGCTAGGCGCCAACCATTTACAATTTGTAAAAGAATTTGATTTTATCTTCACATTAACAGATTTAGGAAACGAAATAAAAGGCTCGTTCCGTTCTCAAAAAGGAGTTGACGTCTCAGTATTTGCAAAAGCCCTTGGAGGCGGAGGGCACAAAGCAGCCGCGGCATTTGTCCTACCAAAAATGCCCCTCGAAAAAGCAGAAAAACTCGTTCTTGAAACAATAAAAAAGTCAAAAATAATAAAATATTAACTTTCTTTCAAAAAACGCCTAAAATCCCTCTAATCTCTCCTTCAATGGTTTAAACTACCACCACAATTGCTTAAACTATTGTTTGGAGAACTTTAGTTCGCCTCCACCACAATCAAATATATAAACAGAACCTCATTTAAAGGACAATTGAAAGGAGGTATCCAAAAAATGGTGCTTGATTTTGCAAAAGAAGCAATAAAAAATGCCGAGACACATAGTATAAATTTTGACGAGTTAAGAGCCGGAAAGGCAAACATCAAAGTTTTCGGTGTCGGAGGAGCAGGATGTAACATGGCAACATGGCTTTTCAACAAAGGAATCAACGGCGCAACAGTTTACGGAGTTAACACCGACGCTCTGCATCTCTCAATCACAAAAGCAGACGAAAAAATTCTTATCGGAAAAGAAATGACGCGTGGTTTAGGAGCAGGCGGAAAACCGAGTGTCGCAAGAGAAGCAGCAAAAGAATCTCTGTCTGAATTAAAAAAAGCCGCAGGAAACGCTGACATGGTCTTCGTTCTTGGAGGTTTCGGAGGAGGAACAGCTTCAGGAGCGGCTCCAGTAATAGCCCAGCTGGCAAAAGAATCCGGCGCGGTTGTTATAGGAGTTGTAACAATGCCGTTCGAATGTGAAAAAGCAAGGCAGGAAAAAGCGGAATTCGCTTTGCAGGAACTGACAGAAGTCGTTGACACAGCAATCATGATAGACAACAACAGATTAGTGGACATCGCAGGACAACTGCCGATGGAACAAGCATTTGCGGTCGCGAACGAATTGGTTAGTACAATGATAAAAGGTATAGTCGAGACTATTACTTTGCCTTCATTAATTAACCTTGACTACGCGGACGTCTCAGCAATCATGAAAAACGGAGAAGTCGCGGTTATTGGCGTCGGAGAATCCGACTCGACAAACAGAGTTGACGAAGCAGTCAGACAGGCCTTGACACAGCCTTTGCTCGACGTGGATTACAGAGGAGCAAGCGGTGCCCTGATTCACATAACTTGCGGACCAGACTTCAAACTTGAAGAATTCGCAGGCGTCGGAGAACTGGTAACAGAAAACATCTCAACAGACTCACAGGTAATAATGGGGGCAAGAATCAACAAGGACTTCGCAAATAAAGTCAGAGTTATAACAATTCTGACAGGAGTCAAATCTCCTTATGTCCTTGGCAGAGGCTCTCGCCGCGAAAGTGAACAAAAAAAATCTGAAATGTCAGATCTCGGTATAGAAGTCTTCAAATAAACCAATATTATTTTTTTCTTTTTTTCTTTCTTTTTTTCTTTCTCAGTCCTTAAATAAAATAACTAACCCAAAGATAAATCAAAAACGATAAAGCTAATACAATAAAAATAAAAGAAACAATCCTTCTTTGCTTCTTTTCTAAGGGAAAAGGTTCTGTCAACACAGACCACCAATTCAATAAATAAGAATCATCTTTTCTGCTCGATATAACCACATAAATCATAACCAATAAAATAAAGGTCAAAATAATTCTCACAGTTAAACTTTCATCCATATACAAAAAAGAATCAGATAATTAATATATTTTTCCCCACAACTTATCAACACAACACAGGATTTAGTTGTTAATTATTTTAGAAGACAATTAGTATCTTTTCATTGAATGTATACTTTCGAATGTTTTCTCCCCAATTTTCTTCGTCTCTTCTTCCATCAAGTTAGTCCTCCCGTCTTTCCCCCATTTGTCCCAATACAAAACACTCTCCAGTTTTTTCTTCCCCTTCCTCGGAGAATTATCGTCGCCATATCCAACGGGAACAATCGCCTCAACCTGAAAATTATTTGGAATTTCCAAAATCTCCCTAATCTCGTCGTCGTCGTAAGAACCGACCCAGCATGAACTCAAACCAAGGTCAACCAGCTTCAGGCAAAAAGTATTAACGACTGCTCCTGCTTGCTGTCTTGAATAAACTCTGCCCTTATCTCCGAAAATATTCTCCAAATTCGCGTCATCAGAACAAATCAAAACCAAAGTTTTGGAAGTTCCAATCCAATCCTGGTCGCAGGCATCCGCAATCTTTCCGATTTTATCATTATCCTCGACAATCAAAAATTTAAAATTGTTTTGGTTAGCCGCAAAGGGCCCATTTAACGAAGAATCTATCGCCTCCAAAACATCACGCCAATTAACCTTGCCAGACTTGAATTTCCTGACTGACCTTCTCAGGTCTATAACTTCATCAAAATCCATAATAGTAAAAAGAAATTCAATTATAAAAACTTACCTCAAAACCAAATAATCAGATTATCTTTTTTAAGAAATAAATATTAAATCTGGCGATTAGTGGTTTAACGCACCATTTTTTTGGTAATTGCCGACGATAAATTATACAAAAATATGTCTTGCAAATGTAAATGCGAGCTTTTAATATTTTCAAATTAGTGAACAACCCTATGGCAAGACCATAGGGCATCGTTAAACAAAATCCACTAACTTGAGTTGCTCTTCTTTTCTCCCCTGATTCCGAATATAGTTTCTAATAAGATTTGAATATTGGATTGTCCATAACTAAGCGGAATGTTTCTGACTTAAAGCTTTATCCCTAAGGCAAGACCTTAGGGTATTGAGAACAAATAAAAAAAAATGAACCTTTACCGAAGATAAAAGATAATTCTTTAATTAATTTATTTGTCTTATCATTTAATTTGTGACTTTTTGGTGCTAAAATGCCTTAATCACCTAAATCTAAATTCTTCTTGAGATAGAAAACCGCTCAAACATTTATTTATAATAAAATTATCTTCTCCCTTTTTTCCCGCGACTTTCTGTTAAATACCTATCAACTTCTTCAAAAGCTCTTTCGTATCTCGCTATTACTCCGCCTACATTTCTAATGTAATCCTCAGAACCAACTTTGATTGGAAAGCCAATTTCTGCCCCATCAAATTTTCCTCGACTCATTAACGCGACTGCCTTTTTATCATCGGTTAATCTTTTTACTTGTTCAGCAACTTGCCCTATATTCTCTTTTAAACCAATATATTTGTCATGCAATTTTTTGTCACCCCAACCATAATCCGGTCTGTCACCCTTGTCTCCACCATAAGGCACCAAGTCCAAACTCATTACTTCTCTCCTAATATTTTCAAATTCAGCACCCAATCCAATTAATCTGTAAAATCTGCTTGCAAGTTCATTTCTCAAAGTCACTCCTCTGTTGTCTCTGTAACCTGTAATCTTTTCACTTAAGTCTCCTGATTTTAACAACCTCACCAAGTTTTGTTCTCTAATGCTGGCTGGCATCAAACAATTCATCTCGACAATTCCTCCAACTTCTTTATCACCGATGCCTAACTCAAAATGACTAAGATATAGACAAGACTGAGTTAATTGAACACCTAATAAAGGGTCTGAGGCATTAGCTTCTGCAACAAGTTTTCTCAATGTATCAACTTCTGTCAAACCAAAACCAATCTCTCCTCTGTCTTCTATAGAATCTAAGAAATCATTTTCTAATTTGGCTTGGAACAAACCTCCTGCAACTAATCTTCTCTTAACAGGAATTAATAAATCTCTGCCATAATAATATTCACCAATGGCATGCTCAAGACTTTCTTCAAAAGTAGCTCCCTCGTTAACAATTAAATCTCCTCTGATAATTCCAACTTCTAAATGAGTGTCTTCTGTTTGTCCATGTCCGAAAAATCCTCCTTCATCTTCTTCAATAACAATTCTTCTATAAACAACAACTGCATTTCCGACATTTGTTTTAACTCTTTCGTCTACTTCAGCAACATATCTATTGCGTTCTGCCATAAATTTCTCGCCTGTTTTCTTAGCTAAAGCTTTTCTCAAATCACCTTCGCCGACTTCATTTAAATCTGCTCTTTTTCCCATCTTATCAAAAAACTCCGAAGCTTTAAAAATAATTATATCCTCCAAAATCTATTTCACTCTAATCTCTCCACTCGCGACCATCTTATCTCCTCGGTAGAAAACAATGCTCTGCCCTGCGGCAACACCTTCCTGCCCCTTCGCAAACTCAAAAACCCATCGCTCATGCGTTTTCTCACTGATCCTTCGTCTCGCTCCACCACCATCTCCAACCTTCCGTAAAACACCTCCTTCCAAGCCGCCCAAATGTCTTATTCTTGCCTTCAACCCTTCTGTCTCCAGCTTTTCCCGAGGATTAATCAGCCTAAAACCTTTAATGAAAACACATTTGGTCCTCAGGCTCTCATGTCCTTCGGGAGCAATTAAAATCTTATTCCCTCTTTCCTTGGCCGCAACATACAATTTCCCGGAAAATCTCTTTCTAAAATCTTTATTCAAAACAAACCCTCCCTTATCCCTGACTCTCTCCACTATTGTAAAAAACATAGCACCAGGATGCGTTCCGACTTTCTCTCCTTCAAAAAAAATCTCTCCTTTCTTCTCCTCAATCCGCGACTTCAAAAACTTTTTAACATCAATTTTTCCCAGATAGCAGATCCCTCTAGAGCTCCTCTTGTTCCAATTCCCAAAACCATTCTTCCGCGCAATCTCTCTCACTTCTTTCTTAGTCATCTCGCCCAAAGGAAAAATAACCTTGGATAAAATTCTCTGATTCAGGTCGCACAAAAAATATGACTGGTCTTTTTCTTTGTCTGCACCCCTCAACAATTCATAGCCCCGGTCACTTTTCTTCACACGGGCGTAATGTCCGGTCGCAATATTTTCAGCGCCAACCTCTCTAGCTAATTTCAGCATCTTAGGGAACTTGCCGATTTTATTGCAAAGAGTGTCAGGATTCGGTGTCAACCCTTTCCCGTAATCCTCTACCATCTTTCCTATAACTTTTTTCCCGTAGCCGACTTCACAATCATGAACATGCAATTCAATTCCAAGTCTGTCGCAAATTTCCCTTAAGGCTTTCTCCTCTTCTTGCCAGTCAATGCTACTTGGAAGTTTTGAAGTCCCCCTCACATCGCAATTCATAAAAAATCCTACGACCTCATAACCCTGCTTCTTCAGCAAAAGAGCGGCTACAGAAGAATCAACCCCTCCCGACATTCCCAGGACAATTTTCTTTCCCATGATCAAATCTAAAAACGAAAACTTTAAAGTCTTTCCCATCCTAAATAAAACATGGCAGAAACTGTTCAAACCGGCGGAACAAAAAATATAGTCTACCCGAAAGGATATAATCCAAAACTTGACAAAAAAAGAAAAGAAGATATAAAAAAAGGTTACGAGCAATACTATGAAAGAAAACGCCGTGAAAAGAAAAGGAAAATTGTAATTGTCACAGTTATCGTCGCCATAATAATTATCGCAATACTTTTCTTCACATTAAGATAACTACAATAACGTTTAAATAACACTCTTTTCTTTCAAAACAATTATGTCCCGGTAGCTCAGTCGGTTAGAGCGCACGGCTGTTAACCGTGATGTCGGAGGTTCGAGTCCTCCCCGGGACGTTAAACTGACTCCAGCACGAAATTCTCCGTCAATAAAATAAAAAATCTTAAAAACAAAAAAATTCGGGATAAGTTTATAAACAAGCGACGCATAATACTTACAACTAAAATAGGTGAAACTAAATGCCTGCAAAAAAGAAAGTGAAGAAAGCAGTTAAGAAGACAGCCAAGAAAAAAAAGAGAAGATAATATTTCTAAAACTAATTTTTATTTATTTTAATTTACGGAAGAAAAAAATTATTTCTTTCCAAAATTATTTTAAGCCTAAATCAAAATCGCTCTTTTCTTCTTTGTTCATCCTTTCCAGATACATGTACATATTCGCTGTCTTGCTTCCTTTAATTAAATTTACAATCGCTACTTCAACGTTGTCGACGTCATCCGCGTAGCCGACAATTCCCACCTCTCCTTCCTCAACAAGCACTTCACATCGCGAAATATCAGAAAGTGTCTTCCTTGTCTTCCCGTGTTTCCCAATCAGCCGAGCCATAATATCCTTTAAATTTCTTTTAGTAAACTCCTTGATATGCACTTTCCTAAAAACAAAATTTTCCTGCTTCAGCAAAAGCGCTTTCTTAATCGAAAAACCAAAATTAAAAGCATCAAAAACTTTTAAAGCAGAATACTCGTCCAAGGAATTCCCCTCGACGCTGATTTTATTTCCGACAAAACCAATCTTAACGTTCAATTTTTTCTCCAGTTCTGCCCTAAGCCTTCTTATAACTCTCGCATTTCTGGCATAAATAACTTCCATTTACAAAAGCACAAGAGCAAAGGGAATTCCTTTAACTCTCATAACGCCCTCCTCATTAACAATTCCCGCATCAATCGCCGCTTCTACGGATTTCTCGCCCGCAATGCTGAAAGTCGCATCCTCTAAAGCCAGACTCTTCAGCTTCTCAACAGCTTTGCCGTCGCCAATTTCCTCTCCTCTGTAAAAATCATCCCGTACATCAAGCTGAATCTTTCCTTCCTCAAATTTCTTCCCAACTAGCTCAGAATCGCACAATGCGACAACTTTCCTGTAAGACTCATGAATTTTCAGATACATATAAAACAAGAAATAAGAAGGTTTAAATAAGTTTTCTAATCAAAACCACAATGGATGGCTCTGTCCGGAATAACAAATTCTCTCCAATTATGACAAAAACTTTTTAGCATTGTTCAGAATTAACATGGCTCTGCTAACTTATTATAATCAAAAAAATCTATTCTGGACAGAGCGACAATGGATAATGAAGAATTAATGTCCAATCTTGAAATCTTTTTAGACAGATACGAGCTTCCAATTGATCGCAGTCAAGTTTATGACGATAGCGCAAACGATGCCAAAAGATTCATAAGAGATACTTCTCGTTTAGTTAATATGGAGAGTTCCCATCTAAAAGAGTATATGAAGGTTTAATAGAAAATATGAGGGCTGAAGCACAACACACTTTAGATGCCTTCGGACTAAGTTTTATAATAAATTACCTGCATTCTATGGCAACTAACTCTGGAGCAACCGTTCCGGAAGAAATCAAAAAAAGAATAGAAAATATGGAAAAACAACAAGCAAAAATTCATATAAAGTTAATACAAGCCAGAGCAATCGATCAGTTCAGATCACAAGATTATAGCAGATAATCATCATAAATTATACTTGACTGGTGAGCGCGCCCCGCATGCAAGACAATGTTTATTCTTCACACCTTTATCAGAAACAATCTCCGTATCGGGCTTCCCGCAAACGGGGCAAACAACAAACTCCTTCGCATATCTTTCAACCTTATCATTGACTTTGGAAGAATTCAATTTTGTCTTCAGAACTAATCTATTATTCTCTAATCTTCCGGCAACCGCCAGCTCCTTCTGTAAAAATTTCGACAAATGGTTGACATCCCTTCTCAGATAATCAGCAATCTGGACAATATTTGTAATCACAGTATTCTTTCCCGCAACCTGCCCCTCAACCTTCGGAACCTCAAATCTCT
>Ga0209541_10018227_pt1 | contig 10183 bp, 8 predicted proteins | sample RifCSPlowO2_01_FD_184027 | JGI IMG/M metagenome (GOLD analysis project Ga0209541, IMG submission 184027) | Groundwater microbial communities from Rifle, Colorado - Rifle CSP2_plank lowO2_0.1 (SPAdes) (version 2) | ecosystem: Environmental > Aquatic > Deep subsurface > Groundwater | place: Rifle...
TTTATAGGAAACCGCACTCGCCCGCAGGCGATTTTTTGCCGCAGCAAAAAACCTTTAGGGTGCGGAGGATGTCATATAAATCTCATTAGGGATATTGTAATTAGTATTCGTGCAGGACAGAGATATCTTTAAACACAAGAAAATCTTTAGATTTTCTGTGCCGAAAAACTTTTAGTTTTTCTTGCCTACAAAATTTTCCGAAATTTTGTGGCGCCAAAAACCTCTGAAAGTTTTTGTGTGCATCAAAAATTTTGAGAAAAATTTTTGTGGCTTAAAACTTCCTTAGAGGAAGTTTTAAAAAATAGCATTCTTTAATAAATAAACTAATGGAAGAATCAAAACAAAAAGAGGATGAGAATCTCTTAAAAGAGAAAACTAAAAAAATAAGCATAATTGAAGCAAGCGCGTATAGTTTTCACGACGGGTTTGGTGTAAGATTCATAACTCCTTTTGCTTTGGCTATTGGAAAAACTAATCCTAATGTAAACGCCTACATAGGACTTTTGACTTCTCTCCCTTCGCTTATTGGAAATTTGTCACAGCTGTTTACAATAGAGGCAATTGAAAGATTTAAAAGAAAAAATATTTTAACAGTCGGAGTAATTATTCAGGCATTGTTTTGGTGGTCAGTAATATTCGCAGGAAGTCTTTATTTTATTTTCAATTTTTCTTCAACAACTGCATTAACCCTTCTTGTTTTATTTTACACTCTTCTGGTTTTTTCAGGTTCATTTGTAGCTCCGGTTTGGGTTTCTTTAATGAAAGACATTGTAACTGATGAAAGAGGCGGATATTTTGGAAAACGAAACAGAATTGCAGGGTTTTTTGGAATAATAGCGTCGTTAATTGCGGGATGGCTTTTGGATTTTCTTTCTGTAAAAGATGTTTTCATTGGATTTTCTGTTCTCTTTTTTATTGCATTTCTTGGAAGATTTATTTCAGGACTTTTGTTTGCCAAGCACTATGACCCTCCTATGAGTTTTGATAAATCCAATTATTTTAGTCTCTATAAATTTATGAAAAAAATTCCAAAAAGCAATTTTGGAAAATTCACTTTTTTTGTCTCTCTTTTTATTCTTGCAACTTCAATTGCATCTCCATTTTTCTCAGTATATATGCTTACAAATCTTGGATTTAGCTACAGCAAATGGATGAGCATTGTTATTGTTGGATCTTTATCGTCGCTGTTTTTCATGCCCACATGGGGAAGACTGGCTGATAAATATGGAAATATAAGGATATTAAGAATTACTGGATTAATGATTCCTGCAATACCTTTATTATGGATTTTAACTCCAGAGCTTAGCCCAAACCCATTGAATCTTTTTATTTTTATAATAATAATAGAATCTTTTTCAGGAATGTTATGGGCAGGATTTAATTTATCGTCTGCAAACTTTATATACGACGCAGTTACAAGACAGAAAACTTCTTTATGCTCCTCTTATTTTAATATTCTTCAGGGCATAGGGATTTTCATAGGTGCTATTGCAGGAGGCTTGATTTCTTCTCAAGACTTTGTTTTCTTAGGACTCTCTCCAATATTATTTGTTTTTGCACTTTCAGGAATTATGAGATTCTTTGCTTATGCATTAATGATATCGAGGATAAAAGAGGTAAGAGATGTTAAAACTTTTTCATTGACAAATGCTTTTTCTGAGCTGAGCGAGATTCATATTAAACCTCTTTTAGATGTTTTTAATAACAAGATAATTAATCCAAAACCGACTCCGACTTAAACTCTTTAGAAGATTTTTTAAACACAAAAGCTTATTCATTCAAATGAAAGTTTTAGGAATTGATGAAGCAGGAAGAGGGCCTGTAATAGGTCCTTTGATAATTGCAGGAGTAATGATTTCAGACGGAAAAGAAGCAATGCTCGGTGCAGTCAAAGATTCTAAATTATTAGCTCATAAAAAAAGAGTTGAATTAAACGAATTAATACAGAAAAATTCTGTTTTCAAAATAATTGAAGTTTCTCCAAAAGAAATTGATGAAGCATTAAATCCAGAAAATAAATTAATGAACTTAAACTGGCTTGAAGCTCATAAGCAGGCAGAAATAATAAATGAGTTAAAACCTGATATTGCAGTAATAGACTGCCCTTCACCCAACTGCAAAGCTTATGAAACTTATTTGAAGAAACTTTTGGAAACAAAAAAAATAAAACTGATAATAGAGCACAAGGCAGATGTAAACTATCCTGTTTGTTCAGCAGCATCGATAATTGCAAAAGTCCGTCGTGAAGAGGCAATGGATGAAATAAAAAAGAAATATGGAGAGACAGGGCCTGGATATAGTTCAAATGAAATCACGCAAAACTTTGTAAAAGAAAACTGGGAAAAAACTCCTGAAATTTTCAGAAAATCCTGGGCAACTTTTAAAAATCATGAGAAGATGAAGGGGCAGAGGAAGTTGGATGGGTTTTAAGATTAATACGCGCCCATAGCCATTTTTGTCTGGATTTCAGCCAGTTCTGATTTGAATCTTGCACTATGATTATGCATTTTTACTAAACCCTCTAAAACTTTTTTTTGAGTTTCTGGTAATTCACACTCTATATTCAAACCCCATTCAGTTAATTCTTCTCCCCTCATAAAATAAGTTCCTGGCAAATAAAAATCATAAATAAGTCTATTATGATATTCTTGAAGTTGATTTAATATTTCATAAAAATCATCATTTCTGCCAAATTCTCTGGTTTCAGTATCGTTGCTTACAGAAAAATGATACCAGCCATTTTCTAATTTCAATATAACAATTTCTCTTTCATTAGCCATAACTAAAAACAATAATAATTTTCTTTTAAAAAGTTAATTATAATGGAGTGTTATATTAAAGCCCCTGGCTTCTTCCTTTTTTAGAAATCTTTTTCATTAAAAATTCTCTTATATTTTCTGCTTCTTGTATTCCAACCGCAGGAATATACCCTTCAGAGCCCAATCCTCCTCGAGGAGAATAAGAAAAACCAGCAGTCTGTATGTTTACAGTTGAGAATCCAAAAATTCTTGCAATTATTCCTCTTGTTATGTCAACATTTTGAATTCTCTCATAGGGGATATTAGAATATTTCTTCCAGATTATCCCTTTTTCTTTTCTTAATTGGTTGTCCGTAAATTCATAAAACCATCTGTTGTAAGCCATTCTTGCATAAATTTCTCCAATGACTATAATCAGGAGAATGTAAAAAATTACAGATAAAAAAACACCAACTATAACTCCTTGAACTGAACCAGGCTCAAACATTAGAGTAGAAACAATAATAAATAATGGAGCAATAATCCAGCCAACAAAAAATGCAAGGATAATCATTGCTAAATAAGCATTTATTCTAAATATCCATTTTGCTCCTTGATGAAGTTGTTTTTTCATAGAATTATTAATTATTTATTGTTTAAAAATGTTGACATTATTCTGCAAACTATTCAAACAAACCTTAAAAACCCATTATTCTTTATAATTAATTAAAAGAAGTAATAATACCATGAGGTTAGGCAATAATAAAATATACGAGAAGAGCATATCTAATAAAATTTCACACTCACAAGAAATAAAATTTTAAAGTTGGCGAAGCCACTTTAAAATCGAAGATATAACATGACGCACATAAAAAGACTTTCAATGAAAGGTTTTAAAAGTTTTGCAAGAGAAACCGTTTTAACAATGGATAGGCATATGAATACCATTGTTGGCCCAAACGGAAGCGGTAAGTCAAATATTACAGATGCATTATGTTTTGTCCTGGGCAGACTGTCAATAAAATCCATAAGAGCAGCAAAAGCAGCACATTTAATTTTTTCAGGAAACAAGGAATACAAGCCCGCAACAATCGCTTATGTTGAAATTGTCTTTGACAACGAAGACAAAACTTTTGCACTCGACACTCAAGAGATAATTATAAGAAGAATAGTAAAAAAAAGCGGCGGCTCAATATATAAAATAAATGACCAGACAAAAACAAGACAGGAAGTTCTTGAGCTTTTGTCTCAGGCAGGAATTGACCCTCATGGTTTTAATATAATTCTTCAAGGTGAAATCCAGAGATTTGTAGAAATGTCTGCTGAAGAAAGAAGAAATGTAATTGAAGAAATTGCAGGAATATCTGTCTATGAAATGCGAAAAACAAAATCTCTAAGAGAGCTTGACAAAACCCATGAAAAATTAAAGCAGGTAAATGCAGTTCTTAGAGAAAGAACAAATTATTTGAAAAACCTTGAAAATGAAAGAGAACAGGCTCTTAAATATCAAAAACTTCAGGATTCAGTAAAAAGATGCAGAGCATCAATCCTAGTCAAGAACGTTCAGATAAAAGACAAGGAACTAAAAGATGTCAACGAGAAATTAGAATTATTTAATAAAGAAATTTCAAAAAAAGATGCAGAAATAAAAAAGACTCAGGATGAAATAAGCCGGTTGAACCAGACTATTGATGAAATTTCCAAAACAATTCAAAAGTCCTCTGGATTTGAACAAGACTCTTTGTTAAATGAAATAACAGAGCTAAAACAGGAGATTGCAGGATTAATAGCAAGAAAAGAAAATTATGAAAATAATCTCAATGGTTTGGAGAGAAGAAATCAGACACTTCAGGAGTCAATAAAGACTGCAGAACAGGAAATTCAGGAAATGACAAAACAAAAAGGGAAAAACAAAAAACAAGAGCTTGAAGAAAAAAAAGCAAAACTCGAAGAGCTTGAAGAGACTAAAAGAAAGCTGTATTTATTCAAGTCAAATTTATCGTCGTTAAACACCCAGATTGAGGATAAAAAAAGACAGCTTCAATCGCAAAAAATAGAATCCAACTATCTTCTTAGCCAGATTGAAGACACTGAAAGAGAAATAAAAATTAAAGAACCTCTTGAACAGCAGAAAAATAAATTAATAGAATTAAAATCTTCAATTGAGAAAAACAAAGCGCATCTTTCAGATTCTGAACTTCTTGTTCTTGAAAAAGAAAAAATTCTCGCAGTAAACAGTCATTCAATAAAAGACGCTGAAGAAGTTAAAAATCAGGTTTCAAAACTTGACATCTGCCCTTTATGCCAGACAAAAATAACTAAGGAGCATATAGCTCATGTTTTGGAAAATTCAAACAGGCAAATTTCTGAGGCAGAAAAAACAATTAGGGAAACTCAGAAGGAGCTTAAAGAAATCGAAGAGAAAATAAAAACAATCAAAGAAACAATAAACAGCCAGCATAGTGAAATAAACATAAGAGAAATCTGCATTATAAAACTCCAGACAATTTCAGAAAGAAAACAGCAGTTAAAAAGACTCTCAGTTCAGATAAAATCTATTGACGATGAAATTAAGGATTTAGAAACAAAGAAAAAATCTCTTGAAACCAAATTATCTTCTGTGAAAATTTCAGAGGAGCAATATGAAAATCTAAAGCTTGAAGTTAATGAACTTCACAGAACCGAAGAGAGAAATCTTGGAGTTGAAATAACTTCCAAGCAGAGAGAACTCGACAGAACAAGACTTGCAATAAAACAAATTCTAAGGGACAGGGAAGATATTGAAGAAGAACTGAAAGAAATAGGCGAGAATCTTGAGTCCAAACAAGAACAGTCTGAGGAAAAGGAAAAACAGGCAGATATTTTAAAAAAGAAATATCAAAAAATGTTTGAACAGAAAAACGAACTTCAGGACAAAACAAGAGTTCTGGAAACGCAGCTGCTTGGACTTCAAAATGATAAGAGAAACAAAGAAAGCGAATCCAACAATACAAAAATAATAATTGCTCAGATTAATGCGAGAGTGGATACATTAAACGAAGAGCTCAAGGAGTTCAAAAATACTGAAATAATAAATCTTCCAGTAGACAAATTAAAACAAAGACTTGAATTTTCAGAGATACAATTATCAAGAATCGGCAGTGTAAATCTTAGAGCATTGGAAGTTTACGACGGAATAAAAGAAGAATATGAAAAAATCAGAGAAAAAGTAGAACAGCTGGAAAAAGAAGAACAGGAAATCCTGACAGTGATTGCACAGATTGACAGAAAAAAGAAAAAGACATTCATGAGCACTCTTGAAGAAATAAATAATTTATTCTCAAGAAATTTCTCGCAATTATCTGTCAAAGGAATTGTAACCATAGAGCCACAGGATCAAAAAGAAATTTTCAATGCAGGATTGGACATAATTGTCAAGACAGGGCCTGGAAAAAGATTTGATGTTACTTCTTTATCAGGAGGAGAGCAGACTCTTGTGGCACTTTCACTAATTTTTGCAATCCAAGAATATAGTCCTTATTGTTTTTACATTTTCGACGAAATCGACGCTGCATTAGACAGAAGAAACTCTGAAAAGCTCGCTTATCTTTTGAAAAAACACATGAAACAAGGGCAATATCTTATAATAACTCACAATGACTCAATAATCAGCGAATCAACAAATTCTTTGTATGGAGTCAGCATGCAGGAAGGAATTTCAAAAGTCCTGAGTTTGGAGTTGTGATTGAAAATATAAGTTGGGATTGAAAATATACATTCTCTTACATTAATATTTAAAAGATATCTTTTTCTAAAAATAAAATGAAAAGCTCAAGATTAGCAGGTTATGCAGGATTAGTTCTTCTTTCTTTGGCTGGTTGTGGAAATAAAGAAACTGAACCTCCAAGAACTTCTGAACCAGCAGTAATTTATGCAAGAGATGTTATAGTAAGAACAGAACAAGGCAATGATAATCCGAGTCAGTTCCAAAAAGTAAAAAGTTTTTATGAGATGGAAGTCACTTATGAAGAAAATGGAATAGGAAAAAAACAAAAAATGAGATTCCCAATAATTCCATACGATAAACCCCAAATACCTTCTGAAAACAGCCAAGAATCAGCTGTAAATCAAGTTAAAAATATTCTTGAAAACCAGTTGCAACAGCAATTAACTGAATTTAAAAAGATTAGAGGTGATAATATACAGCAAATGGAGCGAAGCAATAAAAGAATAGAAGGACTTTTAGAACAAAGAACAGGCCCATACTTTCCACAGGTTCGTTGATTAAATTCTAAATATAATTTTTTATTGTATTGTCATTAGTCAAAAATACATTATCTCTGATGAGACTTTATTACTATCCATTTAATTAATACTAACAAATCTGATTTCCCAAAACCTCCTCATAAAATTATTGTGAGTTCACAAAATTAAATAATAAAGGGTGTGGAAAATAAAGTTTTGCTGCAATGGTTTATAACTATCGAAGATATTAAAATGCCCAAAACATTTATAATCCTTTATTCCCTATTACAAAAATGAAAAGAGGAAGAATTGCATTAATAATTTTTATAGCAGTTATTTTGATTAGTCTAACTTTTTTTTTAGTTCAACAAAACTATAAAGAATCTCAACAATCAGAAAGAGGAATACTAAATCAAATCTTCTTAAAGCCAACAGAATTTTTATTAAATTTATTTCATGCAGGAGATATTTTTGGAAATACTGACGAATATGGAACATGTCTTGATGACTGCTGTTCTGATAATGATTGCAATGAAGATGAATTCTGCAATTTAGATTTAGGAATCTGTGAATCTCTTGAAGAACCTTTTTTTGAAATTCCAGAAGGAGACTGTTTTCAAGACCCTAGTCTTTGCGGATATACTAAGACATGTGTTCCAATAGAACAAACAGGACTTTCAACAACTTCCTCAGATTTATTACAAATATTATTACAAATTTTTACAACTGCAAATTCAGAATCTATTCCTCAGGAAGGTGCAGTCTTGATAGACTTTCATGCTAGTTGGTGTCCTCCATGCCAGAGAATGCACTCTGTTATTGACAAATTATCTGCAAGTGGATATCCAACTAAAAAAATAAATGCAGATCCTCTGTATAAACTGCCTGGAGAGCCTGGTTATGATCCTAGTTATCGTCCATATATTTCAAGTCCAACAGCAAAACAATATGGAATTGGTTCGCTTCCAACTTTTATGATTTTTGTAAATGGAAAACCTGTTGAAACAATAGTTGGAGCTCAATCTTATGAAAGATTAGAACAGTCAATAAAAAACGGAATTGCAATATACAATCAAGAAAAACAAAAACAGCGTCAGCCTCTTGTTCCTCCTCTTGTCCAGCCGCCAATCCAACCGCCAGTTCAGCCAGTAATCCCTGAAAAGCCTGCAAAAAAACCTACTCTTCAAGATATATTGAATCATTTAAACTTCTTTAAACACTTACTTGAAGAAAGAGCAGAAAAATCTAGGGAAAAGATTTCAGAAGAAACTCCTGAAGAGGCTATTGAAGTTCCAGATTATCCAATACGAGTTCCAGAAGACAAACTAGTAAATCCTGGAGCAGGAGAATTAGTTCCTGTTATAAAACCCAAACCTGAAAAAATTTTAGAATCATGCACATCAGATGACAACGGAAAATCATGCGTTTGTCCTAAAAAAGTTTCAGGGCAATACATTGGCGACGACAAAAAAGTAACTAATGAGGAAATTATTAAGGCAAGTGTAAAAATAAATATTAAATACCACAAAGGAAGCGGAGTTGGTTCAGGAACAATAATACATACCCAAAATGGAGAAGCATTAATTGCTTCAGCATGGCATTTATTTAGAAATTATGATTCTAACTCTGAAATAACAATTGAACTTGAAGGTTATGGAAATGTAAAAGTTAAGGGAAATCTTCTTAGATATAAAGCAGAAGAAGATGTAAGTTTAATAGCAATAACTCTTCCAAAAGAAATAACTGTAACACCTGCAAAAGTAGCTCCAAAAAATTATGAAATAAAAAAAGGAGATATTATTTATACTTCTGGATGCAGTGAAGGCAAGGACTGCACAGTAGAACAGAGTTTAGTAAATTCAATAGGTAAATATCTTGGTGCAAAAAACTTTCAGACTCAGGGGGTTCCTATTGAAGGAAGAAGCGGTGGAGGAGTTTTCTCAGATGGAGGTTATTTAATAGGAATAATCAATGCAGCAGACCCTCCAAACAATGAAGGAATTATAAGTCACTTGGAAAATATTCAGATTTTGTTAGATTATCAAGACTCAAAAAATCCTGCTGCAGCACCTTCTTTATCTTGGGTTTATAACACTCCAGAAACTTCTGATGACAAATGTCTTTGCAAAGATGGAAGCTGCATAACAGAAGAAGAATACAACAAACAAACTGATACAATAGTTCCGCCTAAAGAAATACCTCAAGGAGAATGTATTCCTATTGATTCTCTTCCCAAGATTCTCAAGGACAACTAAAGAAGATTTGACAAAACCTGAATAAATAAAGCAACAAACTAACTTCTAAAGGACATCCGATTTTATCTCAATTTTTTCATCCGCCCCCAGTAGCAAAAAACCCCCAAAAAAACTTAAATACTTTTCATTTGTGATATTTTTATGAAATTTTTTAAAAAATCAATATTTTTAACAGTATTTTTTCTGGCAATTCTAACAGCAGCTGCACAGGTATCAGCAGATTTATGCAAAGACAGCGAAGGATATTTCAAGGATTGCAATAGTTGGATATTAAACAGCAATAATTATCAGAACACTTATACTCCTTCTTACAATTATCCAACAACTGCAAACTATTATAATAATTATAATAATTGCATGAATGACTGCACTAAACTATACAGAAGTTCAAGATACACCAGTTCTCAAAGAGACAAATGCTACAATGCCTGCAAGCAAACAAGCACACAAGTCCAGAAAATAGAAACAAATCAAAAAATAAAAGATACTAACAATTATTACAGGGAATCTTATGAATATGAATATTCTGATTATATAACTTACGACGATTATTGGAGAAGCGACACTTCTGATATAGTAATCATAGACTCAAGAGAATATGAATATCAAAAACCTTTGAAAACAAAAGATACCGTAGTTGTTTATCTTCCTTATCAGCCAACTTATACTTATCAACAGCCTAAGCAATATTCAGTAGATTATTATCCAGTTTCTCAAATCAGCAAGCAGGGTAGATATGATAATTGTTATCCTTATGATTATGACTATTACAACTACCGGCAATATGATAGTTCTTACTGGAGATACAAAGAACCTTATCAGCCGTCAAAATACAAAGATGCTGATTACGACGAATATTATTACTCGCCAAGATATTCAAACTGCGACGGAACTTTTAATTGGAGATATTGAATTTATCAACATCCAATGAGACTTATTTACTATCCAATTAATTAACACTAGCAA
>Ga0209541_10018233_pt1 | contig 10180 bp, 12 predicted proteins | sample RifCSPlowO2_01_FD_184027 | JGI IMG/M metagenome (GOLD analysis project Ga0209541, IMG submission 184027) | Groundwater microbial communities from Rifle, Colorado - Rifle CSP2_plank lowO2_0.1 (SPAdes) (version 2) | ecosystem: Environmental > Aquatic > Deep subsurface > Groundwater | place...
TATCGGCATAGAATAGTGCATAATAGCTGATCCTAACAACCTTAATAAGATGACATTTCTAATGAAAGCGGGGGTGACGTTTCTAAAGTAATCTAAGAACCTATTTTTGCCACTTGCCAAGGTTTTTAAAATTCGTTACATTAAAAAGCACCGGTATGACTGCTCAAGACGACCAAAATTTACCGCCAATTGAAGAAGCGACAGTTGTGGAAGATGTAGCTCAAGAAAATGTAAGTACTTTAGTTGGTGTTGAAAACTCCATTAAAGCTAGGTTGTCCCACGTTGAAAGACAAAAGGAAGAAATAAAATCTTTGCGTGAGATGGTTACGTCCTACCTTGAGAATGACCCATCTTATTTGGAACTTGAACAAGCTGCAAAAAATGCTGCAAAAGAAAAGACAAAAGTTAAAAAAGAATTGCTTGCAAAACCAGATATTGTTCACACTGTTGAAAAACTGAAAGCAATGAACGACAACTTAAAAGAACTAAAAGAAGGTCTTTCGTACTTCTTGGCACAATATCAACAAATGACGGGCCAAAGTTCATTTGAAGACGAAGACGGTGAAGTTCGAGATATTGTCTACGTTGCTAAACTTGTAAAGCGCTCCGCTTTTGATAAGTAAGTTTATTCGCACAAATCTAAATCTGTTATACTTCTTTAAATGGAACTTAAGATTAAACCTCGAGTACGCTTGGTAATTATTAAAGACAGTAAAATACTTTTAACGTATACAAAAGATGGAGACTTTTATTTCTACATTGGTGGGAAAATGGAATTTGGAGAAACGCTAGAAGAAACGTGCATTAGAGAAGTTCATGAAGAATGTGGAGAAGAAATAAATTTCAAATTTGAAAAAGTACTTTATATTAGGGATTACATTGACTTATCAAAAGATGAGCATAGTATTGAGTTTTATATGTTGGGAGAAATTGACAAAACTGATGGGATTGAAGAGAAAATCGACGAAGAGTACCCGGATTTCCACAAACAAGTTTGGGTTGAGTTAAACAATTTACCTTCAAATCTTTACCCAAAATCATTATCAAAGAAGCTTAAAAAAGATTTCGAACAAAATTTTCCAGAACAAGGCCAGTATTTAGGTCCGATCGACTAGTTATTGTAGGTTGATTCTGTTAGATCAAAATCACTGTCTTGGATATTGTGAACATCCGCACAGCCTTGACTTGTGCAATACATACCCTTCCAATCCCCTATTCCGTAAACATAACCTCGGGCAAATGCAACGGCAGTTGATGAGCCGTCTCCGTCTGCAAGCCTCACCAAATCACGGACCAAACCTCTTGCATCAGCAGGGTTTTGGAGACGTCGAGTGTGCCACCAAGCGTGAGACAATTCGTGGATGGTGGCCTCATGTTGTGCACAATTTGTTTCAACAGTTTTTTCCCAAGGAATCCAAAACCCTCCACCACAAGTTCCGTTCAGGTCTTTAACCCGAATTGATGAGTTTGACTTGATGAAATTTTGCGCAGTTGAGGTAAAGCCATATGTTGAGAACATGTAATCTCTGTAGGTTGCTGCATCGGTTGTTGGTTGTGGAACAGGTTGTGGTGATGGTTGTTGAGGAGACGGGGTTGGTAAGGGGGTAGGTGACCCGACAACTGGTGTTGAAGCTATTGAAGGCGTAGGTTTGGGGGAGACTTGGGGAGTTGGACTTGCCCCGATTGAATCAGGGCTGGGCTTTGGTGATTTTGCAACCTCTGTTGCATTAGGTGTGGGAATTGTATTAACTTGAACCAGTTTGTTATTGTTTCTAACAACAAGCGTAATTCCGCTAAGAATTATTCCTAATAAAACAATGACTATCAAGGGCGCAAATCCACGTTGTTTAAATTTTATAATATCGGAGTTTAAACATATCCCCTATAAAGCAGACTTGGGTTTAAGAAAAGTGCTTTTTGGGTTTCCTCTTTTGATTTTTCTATCTCCCCCAATGAATAATCGCAAAGTGCCATTCCTAAAAGTGCATCAGCTTGGCTGGAGGGATAATTTAAAACTTCTGTGTTAATTCGCAAAGATTCTGCAAAGTTTTCTCTTGAAGATTTAAGGTCATTTTGTTCAAATTTTAAGCGGCCCAAAAGTAAATGGTAATAACCCAAAACTCCGCTTCCAGGTCGTTCTTGAACGGTTGTTTCGAAAAGCTCTTTCATCTTTTCTAAGTCTTTCTCAGTTTGAGTGTGATAGCCTTGCATTATATGTACCCTTGCTAGCCATGCGTATTGAAATCCTTCGGCTGCGTCATCCTTTTTGCCGCGAGATCTTAACTTCTCATAAATTTGAATGCTTTCGTTAAATCTTTCAATTGCCTTTTCTGTATCTTTATCTGTATCTGTTTCATTAGCCTGCCAGGCAAGAATGGTGTAGAGACGTCCTAAGAAATGATTTGAAGTTTCATAAATCCGCAAAATCGAATCGTCTTTATTTGCTTTTTCTGATAGGAGGTCTCTGGCTCTGGAGAAATTAGAAATGGCCTCCTTTGTTTCTCCTAAGTAATCATTGATCCAACCAAGTTTTTCAAATACCCGAGCTTCAAAAAATGTTTTGTCAGGTTCTGAAAGATTTGCAAGAACATTGTCTTTGTTTTCCAAAAGAAACCCCCGAGCCTTAATATATTTGACCAGGTTAATTAGGGTTTGGGCAAGTTGAATATATGATTCGGCTTTTTCTAAAGGATCGTTTGTTGTTGTGAAGATGGTGTAGTAGTGATCAGCAGAATCTTTCCACTTACCATTATTGTCCAAATTTTTCGCTTCTTCGAAAGAAGGATTATCAACAATAGTCGGTTCAAATTCTTCTACCTTGTCTCGTGGAGGTTTGGATAAATATGCCTCGAGTGCAAAATCTTTAATAAGTGAATCTAGTTGCTTTTTTATCTTCATATAGGCTATTTCAACAAAATGACAAACAATCCCGGTGTTTGTTGTGGGTTGTCCAGCAATCGACGTTCGAACCAACTTTAGCTTCTGCTAACATCAGGAATTGAAAACACACTGACAGATTCTAGCGTAATAAACGATGTAAGCTCTCGCTCATAGGAATATACATTACTGATAAATTGAGACTAATCAACTACCGCAATCTAAATATTGACTTTGACGGTTGCCAGTATAACGAAATGTTCCTGGATGGGAGTAGGCTTTTTCTAATGCTGAATCAAGAACATTAGTATTATTTCTCCACTCTTTTACAGTAATTCTGGAACCAGAGAACAAGCCACCTTTGAAATGGAGGGTTCCTCCACAGTCGCACTCTACCGTGAATGATTTTGCTTTTAATATATCCCACGTTGCCCAATACGAAATTCCATCAGGTCCTCCGTCTTTGCCTATTTTTATTGCTTCCCAACGAATTCTAATAACTTTACTATCTGGATCAGTTTGAAAATACTGATCACCGTTAATAACACCAACGACAGATCCGCTAATAACTGAGGCAAGTCTTTCAAGCATATTTTCTACATGGCTTTCTTGGAAAAAATCTGTTGCTGCTTTATGTCTTTGCTTATGTAGCGCTTCTGCTTGAACAGCCAACTGCCGTTGCTTTTCCTGGTCGGCTTCCAATTGTGCCGCATATTGTTGCCTTCTTTGGAATTCTTCCTGTTCTTTTGATTCTAATTCCGTTTTCAATCTTTCTATAAATCCCATATTTGGTATGATTTTATCATTTTTAAATTCCAAATCAAATTTTAGAAAGCCTAATTTGAGACAGTCTAGTATTTTGTCATTTTGGGGTGGATGACGGGAATCGAATACTAAAGTACCTTCGGCCCTCAACGTGCGGCCTCTCATTCTGCACAGTCATAAAAAAGCCAATCTGAGTTAGATTGGTTGTAGCAAGAAGACATATAAATCATCCAGATGATTTGAAAGTTATTCATCTTGTACAATAAATCTTGTATGTTATATAAACTTTCTCTACCTAATCGACCTTTTGAGGCTATTAAAAATGGCACCAAGAAGGTAGAGGGTCGGACAATTACTAAAGATGACCAAACTCCATATACTTCGCTACACGCCGGAGACATTATTCAATTCAAGAATGAAAATACAGGCAAATTGATGAAAACTCAAGTTTTGTTTGTTCATCACTATAAAAGTGTTCGGGATATGTTAGAAAAAGAAGGCCCAGAAAATGTGTTATCAAGTTTTCCCAAAACAATAGATCACGGGATAGAAAATTATCATTCTCTTGCAGGTTACAAAGAATCCATAATTAAAAATGGACTTTATGCGATTGGAGTTAAAGTTATTTGAAATGAACTTATTGGGGGTGACTGGGCAGACACAGTTTGTATCCAAACGAAAGAATTTCTGCCTATTTATATCATTCCAAACAATTCCTCTGCTATACTCTGAACATGTCTAATAATTTAGTTAGAGAAGGATATATGACAAGGCCGCAGAGAACTATTCAGCCGAAAGAGATGTATTTAAAAATCAAAAATATTTGGACAGGTTATCTGAACAATTAGCTCCTGGTTCAACTGTTTTAGATATTGGTTGTGGAGCAGGCATCCCTGTAGATAAATATCTTGAAGGGCATAGTTATAAGGTAATCGGATTAGACATATCCGAAAAACAAATTGAATTAGCGAGAAAAAATTTGCCTAATCAATCCTTTAAAGTCAAAGACATGTCGGAGCTTGCTGAAGGAGAGTTTCAGGTAGATGCCGTAGTTTCTTTTTATGCAATCTTTCACACTCCAAGAGAGCAGCACCTCGAGTTATTTAAGAGAGTCATTTCTTTTTTGCCTCAAAGTGGATTCATCTTGGTAACGATGGGGTCAGGGGAATGGGAGGGAACTGAGGATGATTTCCATGGAGCAAAAATGTTTTGGAGTCATTTTGGAGCGGACAAAAATAAAGAACTTATAGAACAAGCAGGGTTTAATATTTTATTTGATGAGATAGATGAGAGCGGCGGAGAGAAACATTTAGTTATTTTAGCTAAGAAAAAAGAGTATTGGGTTCAATAATCCCATTAGCGGTAAGAGAGTTTGAGGCTAAAAAGGCTTGGGTGGTGTACGGGAGTCGAACCCGCTAAAATCGCCTCCACAGAGCGACGCCTAAGCCATTCGGCACACACCACCATGTAATGTTACTTTTTGCTTGCTTTATCCATTAACTGTTGTTTTAATACTTTGTTGTGGTGAACTAGGTGATGACAGTTTAAACACAACCAGGTTAAGTTATCAAGGTCATTATTGTTTCTATTGTGATCCATGTGATGAGCTGTTAATATTCTTTCGTCAGTGATTCCACAAAGAGTACATGCTAAACTTTTACTGCTTCTTTTTAAGATCTTTCGATAAGCATGCTCACCGTTTTTCCAGTTAGGACTATTATTACCAACATATATGCCATTCCTCCAAAGTGTTTGACATGATTTGCTACAAAAATATTTACCACTCTTTGCTTTGGTTAAACTTTTAGGCGAACGGTATACCGTCTTTAGGCAAATAAAGCATTTGACGTCTTTGCCTCTAAATTGTGCAGTTGCTCGACATTTAATTGAACAATATTTACCCCACCCTCTTTTTAGATGACTGGGTTTGATGTAAAACTCTTTTTGGCAAATATTACATTTTGTAAGAGCCATACGGGCACAGTACACCAAACAACCACATTTTACTAAATTTTCCCCCTTATATCTACCTTTCTTAACTCTTACGTTTTTCTTGTTCTCTTCCTACGTTTCAAGGCTAGCATTATATGTGCGCTAGAAGTTTACTTCGCAATCTAATTTCATGCATTTGGTTAAACAAAGAAAGGAGGGATAAATCACGGGTATTATAAATGTGGCGGTGCCGAGTTGGGAAGACAGCTATATTTGCTTTGGGATTTATAAAGATGAAAGGTCGCCTCCGATGAAAATTCATACATATTTCTTCAATACAGTATAATTCCACTAGTATATATGGCAAGTATTATAGAACGAATAAATATAGCTGCTCTAAAGTTTTTAGTTCCACTGACTCCCGAAGAAACATACATTGCAATAGTTCACGAAGCTACAAGGTTGATTGGCGCGATGTATGGTTCGATTGTTTTGGAAGAGAGGGGCAAATTAGCAAGAGTCTACTCATCTTCCCCAATTGCCTTTAAAACTATCAACAGAAAATTTGGCAACACTTATACAGCTTTTAAAGAAAAGAAAGTAATTATTGCAGATATTTCAGATGTTTCACACGCTCACCCAGAGCTTAACGAAATAGGAGTCAAGACATCTGTTTTTATTCCCCTTTCTTACAGAAACAAATCGATCGGAGTATTGACTGTAAACCTTGATAGAAAGCCACGTGGGCTTGAGGAGAATTTGGACGTTTTGAAACTTTTTGGGTCTATGGCCTCACTAGCGATAAGGAAAGCACAGCTTAATGATGAGACCAAAAAGGCGCTGGAGATAAGGGACCTATTTATCTCAATGGCAGCTCATGAGTTTCGCACCCCACTTACAACAATCACGGTTTATCTTCAACTTTTGAAAAGGAAGGTTGAGCAAATGGGAGATCCAGCATTAGTTCGTTGGTCGGATGAGCTTACTTCTGAGGCTGTTAGACTGAATATTCTGATTAATGAACTTTTGGTTATCAACAGAATAAAAACTGGTGAGCTTCAGTATTTTTTGAAAGTCTGCAGTCTTAAGGACATTATAGATAGAGCAATTATTAATTTTTCCTCAACGTACCAGGGACGCCTACTTAACTATAAAGATTGTGTTCTTGAAGACCGAGCCTTGGTAGTTGGAGATTTTGACAAACTTCTTCAAGTTTTTACTAATGTTTTCGAAAACGCCGCAAAGTATTCATCTCCGGAGACCGATGTTGTGGTAGAATTGGACCTGCAAAAAAATTATTTTGTAGTTCAAGTAAAAGACCGAGGACGGGGAATTCCAAAAGAAAACCTTGCACGGGTTTTTGAAGAGTTTTATAAAGGATCAAAGGACCCCCACGAAGAAGGCATGGGATTAGGACTTTATTTGTCAAAAAATATTGTCACCAAACACAGAGGGACAATTGACATTCGTTCCCGAGTTGGTCGAGGAACAGTAGTTTATATTAGGCTGCCCAAAGCTAAAGCATGACACATGAACGCGAATATTTAGGGTTTAACTTGGAGGAGATACAATCTCCTTTAATGCATCTTCAAGGTATTGAGGTTTTGGATAACCTTGAAGGAATGGACGAATTTATAAAACGAATAATTCGTCAAGTAATATCGGCTCCTCATGACAAACCTACAGTTATTATTTTGAAAGCAAAATCTGTTGGTGGAAAGAATGTGGTGGAAACACAATTAAGGCAGGTTTTCAGTGCATACCCGCTACTTCAAGACTGGATGAAAGAAACAAGTGAAAGACTTCCTATTTATACTGTAAATTTTGCCGACAGCGCAATTGCGGCTCAAGTAGCTGGAATAATACCTCTGACTGTTGTTGAAGGAAAACCTCAAGTTGCCCACAGAGCATACAAGGACTTTGAATATGAAAAGATTGTTGACCGGGTAATGAGGAAGGCATTGGTTTTAGGAGTTGATATTAAAAGAGGCGCAAGAATTATATTGTGTCAACCTTCAACAACGTTGTCCTTTATTGGATCAAGAGGGTTGGAGGTGCTTATTGATAGAGGTGACAGCCTTGAGGAGTGGCTAGTTAAACATCCAGAATATTCAAAATATGTAAACTGGATAGCAATAACCACGGAGGGAAGAGATATTCAAAAACCTATTAATTTTAGAACAGAGGTTGCAAATGCGAAGACCCCCGGGGAGTTTAGGGAAGTATGCCGCAAATATGGAGAAAATTACCACCTTAAAACTAGCGCCGAGGACGGAGTTGAGCAGGAAGAGCTATCTGATGAAGAGATTCTTCCATTAATGAATGCTTTCAAATACATTGTGGCTCCAGCCTCTTCTGTTCGTCGAAGCCATGAACAACAGGACGCATTAATAAAAGTTTTGTATTTGTGTGGCATAATAAGCGAACCCACTGAAAAAGCATTTTATGAACATTTCAGAGAAGCGTGGGGAGTCCATGAAAATCGTTACATAATTAGGCCAAACCCAGAGCTGGATGTACCAAGAAGTTATTACTACGAAGTTCCCTACACTGTAAACAACTTGGTTATAGAACTACACCCTAACGCCGCAAAGTATCTAGAAACTACTTCGTTTTCTCCAATAATTCAGCCTTGATTTGCCTCGAAATATTGTCTTTTAGTATTCATACGTTTATTACATTTTTCTTTTTTTTCTCTTATTGGTAAAGAATATTATAAAACTAATGAACATATTTAGTTGGATAATATTTGGACTTTTAGCTGGAGTCATTGCACATTTGATTGATCCCAATCCTGCACAAGGCGGGATAGTCGGAACAATAATATTAGGAGTTCTAGGAGCCTTGGTTGGAGGCTTCATAGCAAATCTTCTTTTTGAAATTTCGGTAACAGGCTTCAACTTTACTTCATTTGCCATCGCTGTTCTTGGTTCATTATTATTGCTCTTCTTATCTCGAGCGTTAAGGAGAGTTTAACAATTCCGTTTTAATATTCGGTAAAATCAGGTTTGGGGGTAGGAAATAATAATATTTTTGTGGGAGGTAAACAAGATTTGCCTTTTAAACAAGGCGTTTAATAAAAACAATCAAATACTTCTCGCTCCTACCCTACAACTGATTTTAGTAACTTCTCTTACTAAATTCATACAATACTCCGGTTGACTTTCTAATAATCAAACGCTGTCAGACGACAATAGAAATGTCACCCCCTTTTAGATGAGAATTTGAATTGTCTCCAGGGATGATCTGCCGGTGGTTTCCAGTTTAGGGGATGGTTTGTCAGTATAGCCGGCTGTTTTAACAGCCTCTTGGGTTTTTCAGGCAGGATAAAGTATTTTAGGTATTTGTCTTTGTACATTAAGTGGATGGTATTATCGATCCACTCTTCAACCAGTATTTTCTCTTTAGGCCTTAAAGTGACAGGCTGGATCTCTTCGAGTTGGTAGAAATGGTTTTTAAACTGGATAGTAAAATCCAGATTAACTCTTCTTAAATGTTTGATGGAGAAAATGCTTTTTAGATGAAACCTTTCACTTTGAGTTAAGGCCCTGTGTACATCTCCCGGCTTGGCAGGCAAGACTGAGAATTTACTGTTAAATTTAGGAATAAAGACTTCTTTTAAGAAAATATTTCCTTCAATTATGGAACTAATGTTTGCTAACCTGAGCTCTTTGACTAGCCTGTCCTGCAGGGTGCCGAACAACCTCTCAATCCGGCCTTTGGCCTGTGGAGAGTTGGCTGAAATAAGCTCAATGCCCAGGATTTTCATGACTTTTTGCCATTGAGTCATAAGCTCAGAGTTGTCTACTGCCATTTTGTGGTTAATCTTGTAGGTGGAGAATTTATCCAGGTAGATTCCTAAAGGTTTACCTAAACTTTTTACATACCCCATCCAGAAGAGAAAGACAGGGGTAACCCCCTCATTAAAATCAAAATATGCATGGGTAATCTTGCCTGTTGCATCATCTATTGAGGCAAGGAGACATACTTCCCTTGGATTACCATACTCATCAAGTAGCCTTTCTTCAAACCAGAGGTGGTATGAACCATCAAACTGTTCCAATTCTCCAAAATAGTCCTTTCTCTCCCTCCAGGCATGATATTTTGGCTTTTTCTGTTTTTGTATCTTCCATAACCCGGCTTTGATAAGCCACCTCCTTAGAGTCTGGGGATGAACAATAAGGCCATCAACTTCTGCCAGTTTTTCTGAGGCAAATTTAGGTGTAAAGTCTGAATATTTTTCTTTAACTAAAAATATAGCCTGAAGTTTGGTAGCCTGATTTAACTGATGGTTGCTGGGTTTACCCTTAAGTCTGTGGGTCAGTGCCAAAGACCCATACTTTTTAACTTCAATCTTTAACCTCTGTACTTGCCTGATTGATAAGCTCAATTGCCTGGCTGCTTCACCATTGGTAATTTTTCTCTTTAAGAGGCTGGTAATGATTGAAAGCTTTTGTTTCTCTTTCTCTTTAAGCGGGAAGTCAGGCATATCGGCATAGAATAGTGCATAATAGCTGATCCTAACAACCTTAATAAGATGACATTTCTAATGAAAGCGGGGGTGACGTTTCTAAAGTAATCTAAGATCTAAAATTTCCTCCTTGAC
>Ga0209541_10018235_pt1 | contig 10180 bp, 9 predicted proteins | sample RifCSPlowO2_01_FD_184027 | JGI IMG/M metagenome (GOLD analysis project Ga0209541, IMG submission 184027) | Groundwater microbial communities from Rifle, Colorado - Rifle CSP2_plank lowO2_0.1 (SPAdes) (version 2) | ecosystem: Environmental > Aquatic > Deep subsurface > Groundwater | place: Rifle...
TCTAAAAGGACAAGTACTACTATGAGAACATAGAGAGTCGCTCTGGCTCTATAACCCCACATCCTAAACTTTTGCTGACCAGATTCGTAAATTTTCCATTTGAGAGAATAAAAATTGGCTATCAATAGAATAATTGTAAATATTGTACCGAGGGCTATCCATATTCCCGCATTTGGTGAAGTTTTATCAGGACTTTTCAGTATTGCAAGTAGTAATGAACCAGCAAACGGTAATGGCACAAAAAGAATAAATACCCAAAACGAGTCCAGGATGGCCTCAAGCGCCATCACTAAACGCCGCAGTTGCCCAATTGAACCCCGCACGGCTACCCACGATTGTGCGCGTGTCTGGAAGCGTGATTCGATCTTAGTCCAAAAATAATGGTATAGAGCGAGAACAACGACACTTATCAACAACGGCGCCATAGCTTTGAAACTGCCGGTTTGTATTGATGAAGTGATTGTAGCTACAAAAATTACCGCGACCCCGATGATAATAATTGTGGGAGTAGATAATGTATAATGTCCGCGCCCTTGAGGGTGTCTCTAAACTGGCCTTGGTCAATCTCTCTCAAATCCATATTCTCGATTTTGCATCCTAAACTCTCAAACGCTTTTCGATCACTCTCCACCCACCCCTTGTCTCCTTTGTAATTATCGGCGGCGTTGGCAACAAAAACCACCTTCCCTCCGCGGATCGATTGTCCGAAAGCTTTTAATATCAGGGGCACTGTCTTATCCAAAGAAGACGCGAGAAATAGTTTCATAACTTAAAAGGCGCGGCCGACCGGGCTTGAACCGGCAACCTCTCGCGTGCACGTTCCCACTATTTTCATAATGGCGTGGACTATATCTTTACCTTACGGTTTGATTCCTCTCCCCGCTTAGGTACTCCGGTATCTAGTCTCTACGGCGCCCGAGTTCTCGCTTCGCGAGGACTCGGTTCCCACGGTATTCGCTTATCTGCTTTTAACAGACTTAGCCTCCACCGTTATCCCAGAGAGTTTCAAACTGCCTTTCGGCAATAAGCTGCTGTTTTCACAACTCCCAATAATTAACATCCGACTACCAACAAAGATGTTGGCTGTTTGTGGTCGGTAGTTAGCAGTTGCGAATGCTACAGGCGAGTGCTACTAACCAATTGAGCTACGGCCGCATTGCTATGTAATCATCAAAAACAATCTTCTTCCTCTCCAAATAAGGATGGAGTGTTTCCATGATCACCCCATGATTATACATAAAATTGTATAATTTCAAAGAGCTAAGAATACTATATGTTAAACGATAATAATTTCCTTTACCTTTTCTGACGACACCATTACCAATTCCCGACTGTTCCAATCGAATCCTTAAACCCTCTAGAAAATTGTTCGAGCATGAGGTGAATACGGTTTGAATTGCCAATAGAGGTGTTGCCCTGTCTTTGTGGACATAACCTGTCCATACATTCCCATCCCCATCAAAATAACCCCTCACAAAATGACTCAAATATTTTTCGGGGATCTTGGGTAAAGTCATATTGAACGTCTTCCGCTCACTAAAACCCAAAGACCTCAAATCTTCACACATTTCTTTACTGCCTATCTGCATGCGATATACTCTCTTTTTCGTTCCAAAATCATTAGTTTTCTCCCGTATACTAATTTTGTGGTTAGAAGATACAGCGTGTCGAATTTTTCTTAAAAGGATCTCATCTTTTATTTGTATGCTCCAATAATAAGCACCCCTTTCGTTGAAAGTCATATTCCCATCGGCTGCAAAAAACCCGCACACATACGCCATGAGCGAGTTCCACTTTTTGAAGAAATTTAAATTAACTTTCTTTGGAACAGGCACAAACACTATTGTATCCGGTTACAGGTCGTTTACCTAACCATCTATCAACAATATTATTCGCCTTTGGCAATTTTGGAGTGAATGGCTTTGATTTCAGCGACAAACCAGATTAAAAAAGCGGTCAAACCAATGACAAACAAACTCGCGGCCGCTCTAAACCATTCTTGCGGCAACTCCTCGGCGGCAAAAACAAAAGAGTAAAGAACGATCGCCGCGCACGCAAAGAGGCAGGTAAAAAATACGTATAGAGATATTTTCTTTGTCATACTTGGTGAAACTTAAAGACTGCTAAAATGTTACCACGTGAATGCCGGAGACAGGACTTGCACCTGTGACCTTAGCTTTATGAGTGCTATGCTCTAACTACCTGAGCTACTCCGGCGACAAACTAACACGCAAAGTGTAGATTGAAAAAGCAGAAGTGTAAAGTATCAGTCTTGTCCAACGCAAAATGAGCTAAAGGGAGATATTGCCCGCCATCGCCAAAAATGTATAATAATTGCGCGGGGTGGAGTAACAGTAACTCGCAAGGCTCATAACCTTGAGACTCTGGGTGCGAATCCCGGCCCCGCAATTGTAAACAATCGTAAACAAAAAAGCCGATCTTAACGACCGGCTGGTTATCTATAGTGCCCTATTCGCAGACAAATCTGACCGCGAGCAGTGGAATGTATGTTGCCAATGTGAAGGGATATTTTCGCAGTTCTTGAACCCAATGTCCGTGAAAGAATATCTCCCGAGGAGACGCCACACCCAGAACAACAGCGATACGTCTCCGTTTTTCCGCACTCGGATCTTGATTTTGTCCGATAAGATACCGGAGAATTTGGTGATCTCTCGATCCGATCGAGCCGGAAAAAACGAAAGCGTCCACCTCTCTACTCGCGACAACATGTTCGTGTGAATCTTTTTCCGTGAGCTCCACCAACTCCATCCCCTCTTCACGGAGAAGGGTTTTAACCATCGCCATCGAATCGTAATCAAAATCCCCGAGGACGCCATCATGGCGACCAAAACAAGCAATTCTTTTTGTTTGCATAAGATCTATCTGTGTCCAATTCCGTTATAAAGGCTACCCCAGAAAAAAAATGCGTCAACCCCACCGCGTCACGAAGAGAATCATTCCGTCTTCATTTTAAACTCGGAAAAAACTTGCCTGTATAATTCGATGACACGCCTCGCCTCTCTTTGAGTCACCATAAAATCCCCGCCGGAATGGGCAATCCTGTTCCGAATTTTGTGGGCTTCCCACGCCAGTTCGATGGTCGTAAAATCGCTTACCTCCACGTTCTTTAGCCGGTCTCCCATAGTTTCTCCGTGGTAACCCATCTTCTGCAACATTTCATCAAGCACGACATCCGCCTCCAAAATCGCCAAACGCCAATCGCTCGGATTTTCGGATTCAATATGATTGTTGATGCGTTGCCAGCGCGGATCAATTTTATCCCCAACCAGCTCTTCGACAGGCCGATCCGCCGAAAAAACGTCTGCCTCATCCTTCCTTAACTCAACAAGACGAATATAAGCGTATATCGCTCCCGTAAGCCCGATCAAGGACACGATGATCGCGATAATCTTCCATACGTCTACGATTCTCCTCAACAAAGAATTACTGACAAAAAGCAAATCCCCCTCGGCCACATAACCGTCCGCGCCTTTTTCAAAATCCACAAGCCAGTATCTCTCACCGCCAGAAAAAATCGGACCGGCGACAATTACGCCGCGCGCTCCCCCGCTTCTGCGCGCGCTCCCTCCCCAGTCAAGATCGGCGTATGATCGGGTGTCTTTTTTTAAAGCGACTTCCCTGCCGACGGGAGAAGCGGCTTTGCGGCTGTCTCTGCCATCGTCAAAAGAAATTCCTGAAGCGGCCACGAACCCGTTTACTTGAACATCTATCCTGTCCATCTCTACCGGCCAAAATACCTCTCCGCCGTAGTACACGGGATTCCCCGTGATTACACCCGCGACGCCACTGCCGATTTCGATGATAACATCGCCTCCCGGAGCATCAAACAAATAACTTATTCCTTTTATCGAGATCGGTTCCCCCACAGCCGTCACCCCCGGGTCAAAAGGAGTTAACCCATTAAGACTGAATATGCCCGACGAGAAAATATCCGAAATATCTTGTCTCGAAAAAAACGAAGCGACCCTCTGGAACAAAGTTCCAAAAATAAGCAGGACTGCGACCAGCCCGACTATTTGCCAGATCGGATGTTCATCGCTTGATTTTGTTTTCTCTTTATCTTCGTCCATAAAGAACAAAACGAGGATCCTGTCAAAAACCGAGGGAAAAAACACAGCCACTTCAAACTTAGCGAGTTCCACTCTCCCTTATTTTCTCAAATTCCTTGCCGATTTGGAAGAGCGTCCGCTCTTCCGCATGCGACGCCATAAATTGAATGCCCAGCGGCAAACTTTTACCGCCCACGGATAAATTCCCAGAAGGAACCGATATGGCTGGCGCCCCGGCGATATTGGCGCTCACAGTAAAAATATCCGCCAGATACATCTCGAGGGGATTGGTGATTTTTTCTCCCAGTTTGAAAGCGGGAAAAGGAGATGTCGGCATTGCCACAACGCATACCTCGGATGAAAACACTTCGTGAAGTTCTCTCTTTATCATTTCACGAACAGCAATGGCTTTACTATAATAAGCGTCGTAATACCCCGCCGACAGAACATACGTTCCGAGCATAATACGCCTGCGAACCTCCATCCCAAGATTCCTGCCCCTCGTCAACATATAATCCGCCATTAAATCCGCCCCGTTCTCTCTAACCCCGAACTTCACGCCGTCAAAACGCGCCATGTTTGAAGAAACTTCAGCCGGCATAATAACATAATAGGAAGCCAGAGAATGCCGAAGGGACGGCAACTCGACGTTTTTAATTTCATAGCCGAGTGATTTCAGCCTCTCAAGGCCGTCGTCGAAATTCTTTCTCACTTTTTTATCCAACCCGCCCGACTCCAAAAAATCCAAAGGCACGCCGATTGTCTTTCTTGCTTCATTGTCCGACTTACGGTCTGTGTCAATCGAGATCGTAGTCGAATCGAAAGGATCTTTGCCTTTTATAGCGTCAAAAATTATTTCCGCGTCCTCGACGGTTTTCGCCAGAGGCCCGATCTGATCGAGAGACGACCCCATGGCGATCAAGCCAAATCTTGAAACGGCGCCGTAGGTCGGCTTAAGACCGACAAGTCCGTTAAAACTGGCCGGCTGACGAATCGAACCGCCGGTATCCGATCCTAAAGCGGCCAGAGCCATACTGGCGGCCACCGCCGCCGCGCTGCCGCCGGACGACCCGCCCGCCACTCTATCCGAAGCCAAGGGATTGCGGGTGGGGCCGTATGCCGAATTTTCCGTAGAACCGCCCATGGCAAACTCGTCCATATTGGTTCTCCCTAAAAATACCACCCCTTCTTTTTTTAGCTTAACCGCGACAGTCGAGTCGTAAGGAGCGATATATTTCCCCAAAATTTTCGAAGCGGCGCTCGCCCTTCTGCCTTTTATCAAAATGTTGTCTTTGATCGCGAAAGGGATGCCCGTCAAAAAGGACAAACCTTCTCCTCTTTTTTTGTATTTCAAATCAGCTTGGCGCGCCTGATCCAAAACGTCGTCAAAAATTTCCAGATAAGCGTTGATGTCTTTGTTGTGTTTTTCGATCCGCTCGATATACGCCCGAGAAAGTTCCACAACCGAAAAATCTCCTTTTTTCAAATGAGTATGGGCTTTTTTTATTGTGAGAGATTCCAGTTCCATTTTCTTGCCAAACACGGCGGTTTTACAGGATCTTCTTTACTTTGACAAAACCATCCTCTCTATCAGGCGCGGCGGACAGCAAATCTTCTCGACCGCTCAAGCTGGAACGCAAAGGGGTGTCTTCACGCATGACATTCCTCGGATTCCCGGCGCTCTTGACTTTATCTTTTAACGATTTAGCCGAAACGACCGATCTTAATTCCCCCACATAATCGAGGATGGAATCAACTTCTTTCTCCATGCGCGTTTTTTCCTCCGGGGAGATGTCCAATCTGGAAAGTTGGGCGAGATTGTCTATATCTTTTTTCGACAGCATGATGAAATACTAACACGTTGAACGTAGTTGACAATATTACCTGCGTGCAATACTCTTGTCCCAGTATGGAACATCGAAAACCTCTATTCCCGGATTTCGGGGAAAGGGATGGCGGCGACCGATTGCCGGAGGCAAAGTATTGGGGATGCCCAAAGTGTGTTCGATTACAACACCCCATGAACAGCATTCAGGCCGACATTATGAGCTTTTATGGACATGTGATTGGTTTCGACAGCGCGTACAAAAAGTCCGCAGAAGCATCCTCGGACATGGAATACGCTGGCGCATTCATTATGAGATGTCCCCATTGCAATTGTACCTTCGCCTATCCGGTTGCCACCACCTTCGACAGATCGCTCTTCCAAGAAATTGAGAAGAAATGTAAACACAGCTAACACACCCGTTATGGTTAAACCATGACGGGTTTTTTGTTGAGTATATATAACCACGGCACTCGCAAAAAATAAAAATCTATCTGCGTTTTTCGTTTTCTTGTGATTATAGTTTTAACACGCCGAGCAATTTTACAATTTTAGAAATTCAATTTTAGAAATTAAATATTTCCCCACATCGTCTCTTTTTTATCTCTTTATCTCGTTTTTCACAAATAGCTTCTAGCCGCCATGGTGAGTTAATGCTAAAATCCCTTAAACTCACAATAAGATGTCTTTGATACCAAAAATACATAAAAAATTCCGTGTCGGGAAGATTGAACAAAAAATCCTGCTTATTCTCAGCGCGGGGATAGCTATAGGTCTCACGCGTTCGTTCAACCGACAAGTGAAAATATGCAAGGAACTCTCTAAAGAATGGCGCGACATAAACCGACAAACCCTGGAACGATCCATAAATCGCTTATATCAAACCAATATCCTGGGAATAAAGAGAAACGCTGACGGGACAACCACTTTAATGCTTAATGAGTATGGGAAAAAGCTCGCGTTATCTTTCGACCCAAACAATATAAATGTAAAAAAACCGGAATTATGGGACAAAAAGTGGAGGATAGTTATTTTTGATATTCCTCACAGACTAAGATATGCCCGCGACGCTCTCCGCCACATGCTCAAACGATTAGGGTGCGTCCAGATACAAAAATCGGTGTACATTCATCCTTTTGATTGTGAGAAAGAAGTTAAGTTTATCTCATCGTGGCACAACGTCGGAACATTCGTTCGATTTATCGTGGCCGAATATGTAGAAAACGAAAAAGAATTGCGACAGCATTTTCGGCTTTAATCTTTTATATAATCATACAAGGTAGTTGCTTAACCAAAGAATTTATTTGTTTCCAATTTAGCTTTTAGTCGCCATAGCGACTAAAAGCTAAATTACACTTCCTAATCCGATTATCCTCTACTCCTTCATCAACCAAAACTCTCTTATTTACCAACGATGGAGTTACTATTTTAACGGGTGGCGATTGATATGGTAACGATACGAAACTTATTCCTCAACCACCGCCAAGAAGACAACCCTTCGGCCAAATTCGTTACAACATCCGCAGGAAATCGTCTTCGGACACCACCTTTACTCCGAGATGTTCGGCGTTATCGAGTTTGGAACCGGGATTTTCTCCAGCGACGACAAAGTTTGTTTTGGAAGAGACCGCGCTCGCTACATTTCCTCCATTTTCCTTTATTCTGCGTTTCGCTTCGTCGCGCGAGAGGGTCTGGAGGGTCCCGGTCAAGACAAAAGTCATTCCGGATAACTTGCCCCGACCGGCAGATTTTTCAGGATTTTCAACCCTGACCTCTTTCAATAATTTATTCAGCGTCCTTCGATTTCCCGATCCGGCAAACCAGTTTGCCAAAGACTGCGATACCACCGGACCCACATTTTTGATGGCGTCAAAGTCATCGCGCCCGGCAGAGAGAATTTTATCAATGGAGCCAAAATGCCGCGCCACCTCCTCCGCCGTTTCTTCGCCGACCTGCGGAATCGAGAGGGATACCAACAAACGCGCCAAAGTTACATTCCGAGCTTTTTCCACCGAGGCCAAAAGATTGTCCGCGGACTTCTCTCCAAAACGCGGAAGTGAAAGCAAATCCCCTTTTTCAAGCGAGAAAATGTCCGACGAAGAAGAAATTAGATGGTTTTCCAAAAGTAAATCAATATTTTTAGGCCCCAGATGCTCAATATCAAACGCCTGCTTCCCGGCAAAATAATAGAGTTTCCGCCGCTCCGCCGCCCCCGACTTTTTGTCCGCGCACCTCCACGCCGCCTGTCCGGGTATTCTCTCTATGCGTCCGTCCCCGCCGCACTGCGCCACGCGCGCAGGCCAGACGAACGGCTTTTCTTTGCCCGTCCGCAACTCCTTGAGAACTTTAACCACGTCTGGAATCACGTCTCCCGCTTTCTGTAAAATCACCGTGTCACCCACACGGACATCCAGCCGTTTTATCTCATCTTCGTTGTGAAGAGTGGCGCGTGAGACTGTCGTTCCGGCCACGCTGACCGGGCGCAAGATCGCCACAGGAGTGATGACCGCCGTTCTGCCGACTTGGAAAATAATATCTTCAACAATCGTAGTGACCTGCTCGGGCGGAAACTTGAAAGCCACACCCCACCGAGGCGCCTTTCCGGTGTAACCTAAAAGCTCCTGGTATCGGCGGCTGTTGAGTTTGATTACCACGCCGTCAATCTGATAATCTTGTTTTTCCGAAAGTTTCTGCCACTTCTTCCAGTAGGAAATCACCTCATCCGGGCCGGCGCAATGTTCGAAATTTTTGTTGACCTTGAAGCCCAAGGCCGACAATAAACCCAGCTCGTCCTCCTGATTCTCCGGCATTTTGCCGCTATACATGCTTAAATCGTAAATGAAGGTACTCAACTTACGGGAGGCCGCAATTTTCGGATCAAGCTGACGAATTGAACCGGCCGCCGCGTTTCTGGGATTGGCAAAAGGTTCTTCTCCCTTACCCGCCCTTTCATCATTCAATCTTTTGAGCTGTTCCCGCCCCATCCACACCTCGCCCTCGACGATAGCATCCGCTTCCTCGCGTAAACGCAACGGCACCGATTCTATCGTCCTGATATTGGAAGTTACGTCCTCGCCGACGAGACCGTTCCCGCGAGTGGCGGCAGTCCGCAAGAATCCTTTTTCATACTCTAAAATAAGTTTGAGGCCGTCTATCTTGAGTTCGCAGACATAATCGGGCCGGGCATTCTCTTGACCGGCCTGTTTCAAAAACCTTTTCACCCTGGCATCGAAATCGAGGAACTCTCCTTCGTTAAAAACATCATTGAAGGACCACTGCGTTACTTTGTGCTTTATTTTCTTAAATTCAGGGAGCGGCTCTCCAGCTACCCGCATCGAAGGAGAATCTGAAGTTAAAAGCTCCGGGTATTCTTTTTCCAGAGATGAAAGCTCGTGTTTTAGCGAGTCCAACGCTTCGGCAGAAATTTCCGACTTGTCCAACACGTGGTACTCATAACGGTACTTTTCGATGGCTTCTCGCAGTACTAAAACACGCTTTTTTACATCATCTGGAATAAAATTGGCCATGATATCAGTATACAGCTCAGATTTTGATTGATCAAAATCAAGAAATATTTGTACTGAAAATTCTAGTGCCGTCACAAGTTAATTTTCGTCACTTCATACCGTAAAAAACGACAGTGGTGTAAGGATTGTGAGTCGTTATGCATGCTGTGATTTAACTTGTTACGGTACTAGTCTCCTATCTCTTATCTCGTCATCCCCATATACTTATACTTTCCCCATATACCCGTTCTCAGTACGTAACCCTGATAGCGCGTTCAACCCTCCTAACGTAGGTGGGGTCGCAAGAATTATAGCCGCGGGATTCTATCATGGTCTCGATGTAATTGTCACAACCCCCATTTACGACACCGCACCCCGTCGGCGGGGCGTCCGAATCGTTGACAACAGGATCATCCACTTCAGCCTTTGAAACCGTAACAACCGCGGAATACGACGGCTGGAACGGAGCGCCCATGGTGGTGCCGGCCGAGTCATTAAAACAAAGGGTGAATGTGCTTGGTTGGGGCGTTATAGAGTAGTTTGTGCCAGACACATCCGAGCTGACAGTACCGCCCACATTAAAAGTCTGTCCATTACAGCTCATTGTACGCGCTGGACTTTCGACAAATTGACCGTCTGCAGTTGAAGTGGAAAAAGCCCCCAATAACAAACCTGGGGCCTTCAAATCATACCAGAGAGCGCAGTTTATACCCGCATCGGCGGCAAAATAAGCGGCCTGCGACTCGCGCGAGAAAGATGACAGCGTTACTTCTCTGGCG
>Ga0209541_10018236_pt1 | contig 10180 bp, 9 predicted proteins | sample RifCSPlowO2_01_FD_184027 | JGI IMG/M metagenome (GOLD analysis project Ga0209541, IMG submission 184027) | Groundwater microbial communities from Rifle, Colorado - Rifle CSP2_plank lowO2_0.1 (SPAdes) (version 2) | ecosystem: Environmental > Aquatic > Deep subsurface > Groundwater | place: Rifle...
AGATCTTGCATTTCCGGCAGAATAAAATCGCATTTTTCAGCTCCCAGTTTTTCCCTTACTTTTCGGTATTATTCCTTTTTATCGCTTGGGGACTGATCAATGGTCTTATCAATAATAATTTATCAGGAAATATTTTTTTTGACTTTAACGGCTGGGCTTATTTCGCTTTGATTTTCCCGATTTATGATGTTTTCTTAAAAGAAAAGGGGGAGCAAATATCGACTCTTATCCAAATTTTCATAGCCTCCGCTTTGTGGCTTTGTTTAAAGACTCTCGCCTTGCTTTATTTGTTTTCCCATAACATCGGCTTGCTAGAGATTTATAAATGGATCAGGGATACCGGTATCGGAGAAATAACGCAGATGCAGGGCGGATTTTATAGGATATTCATCCAGTCGCATTTGTTTGTTTTGATCCTATTTTTCCTATCTCTCGTTTTGATTTTTAACAGCTTGAGAAGTAACGCTTTTAACAATAAGAGAAATTTACTTATTTTATTTTCATCATTTTTCAGTTTGACAACCATCCTGATCGGTTTTTCAAGGACATTCTGGGTCGGGTTGGTCGTCGGGCTTTTAGGGCTTTATTCGTATTTCATAATCAATAAGGCTAAGTTAAAAGAGTTGGCCAGTTTTACGGGCGTCTTGTTGGGGGTGGGGGTTTTAAGTGTAGGGCTTGTCGCGCTATTGGTAAAATTTCCATATCCTGATCCTTTGGGCGGATTCAATACCACAGACCTGTTTTCAGAAAGAGCGAGCCAGTTCAGCGGAGAGGCTGGGGTTTCATCGCGCTGGGCATTGTTGCCGAATCTAGCGGAAGAGATCAAGGACGCGCCTATTTTGGGCAAGGGATTCGGTTCGACTGTCACCTATATATCAAGTGATCCAAGAATCCTTTCCGCAAATCCGAGCGGAGAATATACGACTTATGCTTTTGAATGGGGATGGTTTGATATCTGGTTGAAGTTGGGTTTATTGGGATTTCTGGCATATGTATTCCTGATTTTCAGGGTATTTGTTTCCGGTTTGCAGTCGAATAATTTAGTCATAACCGGATTTGCGTTCGGCCTTTTAGTTTTAAGCGCGGTCAATTTTTTCAGCCCTTATTCTAATCATCCTTTGGGTATAGGGTTTTTGATTATAATTAGCGTAATAATAGATAATCTGAGGACGGACGATGTCGCATCTATTGCATAATTTTACTATTTCCTGTATATTATGAACTATATTTATTTAACTTATATTAATTAAAGGGGCTTATTTCAAGGCCCGTTTTTTGCAAATATGAACGATCAAATCATCTCTAAGGAGGGCTACGAAAAGCTTAAAAAAGAGTTAGAGCTTTTAACAACAACAAGAAGAAGGGAAATCGCTGAACGCATCCAGAGGGCTAAGGATATGGGGGATTTAAGCGAAAATGCTGAGTATTCAGAGGCCAAAGATGCGCAGGCGTTTAATGAGGGAAGGGTCGCTGAAGTATCTGCCTTATTGAAAAATTTGACAGTTGTTGATATTGGCGGATCGAAAGACAGGGTCGGCCTTGGCTTGGATGTCGTTGTTGAAGTTAACGGGGAAGAAAAGGTTTACAGTATTGTCAGTTTCAACGAAGCTGATCCGTTGGCAGGAAAAATTTCCAATGAATCTCCATTGGGCCGATCATTGCTTGATAAAAGGAAGGGTGATCAGGTTAGGGTCGTAACTCCTAAAGGTGAAAATACTTACAAGGTCAAAGAAATAAGATAAACTCCAAGTACCGATAATAGCAAAAAAGCTTCCCCTGGGGGAGGCTTTTTTGCTTATCTTTTCTACGCCCTGAACGCCGCACCTTTTACCCTTGATTCCTTTGACTTTAATCGAAAAATGGCTTAAAATAAATACATAATTTATTGGCTGCATCCAACTGTAATATGGGCCAATTTTTCATGATTTTTAGACCCCTAAGGGGCGTTGTAAAAGTTTAACTCTATGGAGAATAAAAAAGTAAGCGAAAGAGACGAGCGTATCAATAAGCTTGAAGAATTAAAAAAGAAAGGAATCAACCCATATCCTGCCAAGGTGAACAGGTCGCATTCAGTGAATGAGGCTTTGCTTGATTTTGATGGATTACAAAAGAATGAAACCGCCATCGATTTAGTCGGAAGGTTGAGAAGTGTCCGCGAGCATGGAAATTTAACATTCGCGCACCTGCAAGACGGCACAGGCATGATCCAGATTGCAATATCTAAAAAAGAAATCGGCGCTGATAATTATAAGGACTTTTTAAAATTGATCGATACCGGAGATTTTATCGAAATCAAAGGCGTTTGTTTCGTGACGCATAAAGGTGAAAAGAGTGTTATGGCGAAAGAATGGAAAATCATATCGAAGGCTCTGAGGCCTTTGCCGGACAAATGGCATGGCTTGCAAGATGAAGAAGAGAAATTCAGAAAGAGATATTTGGATATCTTATTTAATCCGGAAGTGCGTGAAATGTTTGAAAAGAAAGCAAAATTTTGGCGTGCCATCCGCGACTTCATGCTTGAAAAAGGCTTCATGGAGGTTGAAACTCCAGCGTTGGAAAATACGACCGGAGGAGCTGATGCAAGGCCATTCATAACTCATCATAATGCCTTGAATATCGATGTGTATTTGCGTATTTCCATGGGTGAATTATGGCAAAAACGTTTGATGGTTGCCGGTTTCGAAAAGACCTTTGAAATCGGACGCCAATTCAGGAATGAGGGCATGAGCCCAGAGCATTTTCAGGATTACACTCAAATGGAATTTTATTGGGCTTATGCAAACTATGAAGATGGGATGAAATTAGTTAAAGACTTATATATATATACGGCGGAAAAAGCTTTTGGCACGCTTAAGTTTACGATTGGAAAATTTGAAGTTGATTTAGGCGGAGAGTGGGAGATATACGATTACACTGAAACAATCAAAAAGTTTACAGGAATCGATATCAATAATACCGGTATAAAAGAAATTGAAAGCAAATTAAATGAACTAGGCATTATTTATGATAAAAAGGGATTCAATATTACTCGTGCTATCGATAATTTATGGAAATATTGCCGCAAAAATATCGGTGGCCCTGGATTCTTGGTTAATGTTCCGATTATCATGGAGCCTTTGGCAAAGAGAATGGATGAAGATTCTGAATTAGTTCAGAGATTCCAGGTTATTTTGGCCGGCTCAGAAATGGGCAAGGGGTATAGCGAATTGAATGATCCGATTGATCAGGCCGAGAGATTTGCCGGCCAGCAGGCTCTACGCGAAGCTGGAGACGATGAAGCGCAGATGTTTGACCATGAATTCGTTGAGGCCTTGGAATACGGCATGCCGCCGACTTGCGGATTTGGAGTCAGTGAGCGCTTATTCTCTTTCTTGATGAATAGGCCGGCCCGCGAATGCCAGATTTTCCCATTAATGAAACCAAGGGACGGCCAGGAGCCTAAAGATGAAAAGAAGGAGCAATAATATGAAGATAACTATTTGCGGAAGCATCGCATTTTATGATGAGATGTTAGATGCTAAAAATATTCTTGAGGGGATGGGGCATGAGATTGACTTGCCACCAGCAAAAATAAAAAATGAAAATGGAGAAGAAATTGATGTTAAAGAATATTACAGAATAAGAAAAGAAAATGATGAAAATTGGATTTGGGAAAGGAAAAGAGAGGCGATAAAAAGACATTTTGATAAAATAGTTTGGGCGGATGCAATTTTAGTCTTGAATCATCCTAAAAACGGAATTGAAGGATACGTTGGCGCAAACACATTAATGGAAATGGGATTGTCATTGCATCTGAGTAAGCCAATATTCCTCCTTAATGAGATTCCGGAAATATCGTATAAAGAAGAATTATTGGGTATGCAGCCGATAATAATTAATAATGATTTAAATAAAATATGTTAGATCTAAAATTCATCCGTGAAAATGCAGAGCTAGTAAAGCAAAATACAAAGGACAGATTGTCAAATGTTGATATTGATAGGTTATTGGAGTTGGATAAAAAGAGAAGGGAAATGGAGGCAGGGATGGATGAATTGCGCGCTAAAAGAAATGCCGCCTCAAAGGTAAAGCCTACTCCTGAAATTATTGAGGAGATGAAAAAAATAGGAGACGAAATCAAGCAGATCGAAGATGGGATCATCCCTGTAAATACTGAGCTTAAGCAATTATTGCTGGCTGTGCCTAATTTAACTCATCCGGAAGTTGTCGTGAGTGACAATGAAGACGAGAATCCTGTTTTGGAAATTTTTGGCGAACCGGCTAAATTCGATTTCGAGCCCAAGGATCATGTCCAATTGGCTCAAGAGCTGGATCTGATAGATTTTGATCGCGGCGCAAAAGTGAGCGGCGCAAAATTTTATTATTTGAAAAATGAATTAGCCTTGATGGAATTTGCCTTGATCCAGTATGCACTAGAGACTGTCATGAAGCGCGGATTCACTCCATTTATAACTCCGGACTTAGCAAAGAAAGATGTCTTGGAATTAGTGGGATTCAATCCAAGGGGCGAATCGACCCAGGTTTATAACATTGAAAATTCTGACTTGAGCTTGATCGGCACTGCGGAAATCACGATGGGCGGTTATCATATGGATGAAGTTTTGAATGAAGAGGACTTGCCAAAGAAATATGTAGCTGTTTCCCATTGCTTTAGGACAGAAGCGGGCTCCTATTCTAAATTTGCAAAAGGGATATTCCGCGTCCATCAGTTTACAAAAATTGAAATGTTCCAATATGTGATGCCGGATAAAAGCGAAGAGGCGCACAAGGAATTGCTAGATATCGAAAAAGAGGTCTTTAAGGGCTTGAACATCCCATTCAGGGTAGTCGATCACTGCACAGCTGATTTGGGCGCGCCATCATACAGGACTTATGATTTAGAAGCGTGGATGCCGGGCAAGCCAAGCAAGGAAGGCGGAATGGGCGACTGGGCGGAAATTACCTCTACTTCAAATTGTATAGATTATCAATCAAGAGGATTGAATATCAAATATAAAGCAAAGGATGGCAAGAAAGACTACTTGCATATGTTGAATGGTACCGCTATCGCCATCACACGCGCCATGATCGCGATTCTAGAGAATAACCAGCAGGCAGATGATTCAGTGGCCATTCCGGAGGTTTTAAGGAGGTATATGGGCGGTAGGGAGAGAATTAATAAAAAGTAAGTGTCATTTCGAATGAGCGAACGCGAGTGAGAAATCTCGGTAAGCGCATCGAATGAGATCTCTCGCATCCGCTCGAGATGACAAAAAAACTATGGATTTCAAAGATCTAGAAAAAGCTAATTTGGAGAGATGTAATAAATCATTTTTCGGGATAAATGAATGGTCGCCGACTGATTGGGCGACTGCTTTGGCCGGCGAGTGCGGGGAGGCATGCAACCTGATCAAGAAGATGAGAAGAGGGGAGAATATTGATATAAATGAAATCGGGAAAGAATTGGCGGATGTTGTCGGTTATGCTGATTTGCTCGCGACCAGATTAGGATTGTCTTTGGGTGAATGTGTTAGGGATAAATTCAATGAGGTTTCTGATCGTGTTAAGAGTGATATAAGGCTTTAATTAAACCGCATATGCGGAGTTAAAATAAAAATATGGAACAACTGATTCAAAACCCATGGCTTATTGCCATTCTAGCTCTTTGGACTCTACCTTGGAAGGGCTGGGCCTTGTGGATTGCCGCCAGAAAAACTAATAAGATCTGGTTTATCGTATTATTAGTTTTAAATACTTTGGCGATCTTGGATATATTGTATATTTTTTTATTCAGCAAGGAGAAAAAGAACGAAGAAAAGAATGGAGAGAATGATGTTGATCAGGAAGTGAAATAAAAAAGACCCGATTTTAAACGGGTCCGGTTTTTGGAGATTTACAGTCTTTCTGTAATGATGAGTATTTGCCTATGACCGAAGTTCATTTCAGGGCTCCTTGTATGCGGGTTTAACGCAAGGTTGCAGGTTGATTCAAGAATGATGTTGAAGTCAAGTTTTTTAGGCCAAAAATCTTTATGTTTATTTGTAATAGCTTCTCTTCTGTAACGTCTGTCTATATCCATAAAGAATACCCCCCTTTGATTATTTGTGTGTAGTATAATATAAATTTGCAATTTTGTCAATATGAAAGGCTCATCACGGACAAAAACTGGCGGCAAGAAAGGGAATCCGGCTTACAGGACGCCGTCTGTATTCAAATATAAGAAGGCTCTTAATAATATTAAATCTCGAACCCCGAAAAAGCGCTAAGCGCTCTCGGGGCTGTAGCAAATGAATAAAATAATCCAACTGATCCTAAAGATATTAGCCAAGGCTATTATTTACAAGCATAAGCCGAATATAATCGGCATTACCGGTAGTGTCGGGAAGACGAGCACAAAAGAATTCGTTTACCAGGTGCTTTCTAGGAAATATAGGGTCAGGAAAAACATAAAAAACTATAACAACGAAATCGGCTTGCCTCTGACAATCATAGGAATGGAATCGCCAGGCAGATCCATTTCAGGCTGGCTGAATTTGTTTTTCAGGTCTCTTGAGGTTTTGTTTAAAAAAGATTACCCGGAAATTTTAGTTTTGGAGATGGGCATCGATAAGCCTGGCGATATGGCTTATCTTTTGAGTATCGTAAAATGCGATGTCGGTATTTTGACAAGAATCGGTTATTCCCATCTGGAGTATTTTAAAACTATTGAAAAAGTCGGAGAGGAAAAGGGCTTATTGGTCAAGAGTTTGGATGAAAAAAGTTGGGCTGTCTTGAATCATGATGATGATAATGTCCGCAGCTTGGCAACGGAAACACATGCAAATGTTTTGACTTACGGCAGCAATGATTTAGCAACAGTCAAAGCGCAGAATATCCGATTTGAGAAACATGGAAATAGCTTTGGGTCCGAATTCGATGTGGTGTATAAAAATGTTGTTCACGTTTCCTTGGATGGTCTTGTCGGTAAACCAATAGTTGAGGCAAGTTTGGTTGCTGCTTGTGTCGGGATGATTTTTGATATTGATCCAAGTGAAATTCCACTCGCCTTAAAAGAAATCAAGCCGATTGCCGGCAGGATGAATTTTATTGCCGGGCAGAATGGTTCAATCATAATTGATGACACTTATAATGCATCTCCACAGTCGACAATCGCTGCTCTGAATACGGCTAATGAAATCGATGTAGAAGGAAGAAGGATTGCTGTCTTGAGTGATATGTTAGAATTAGGAGAGAAGGCAGAAGAAGGGCATAGAGAAGTCGGAAAACGAGTTGCGGAATTAGGATTTGATATCCTTATCACTGTTGGCAAGGATTCATATTTTACCGCGCTTAGCGCAAAGATTGCGGGTATGGATCCGAACAATGTTTTTTATTTCAAGGAACATGGTGAAGTGCCAGAATTCTTGTTAAAATCGATACAGCCGGCTGATTTGATCTTAGTCAAAGGTTCGCAGGGAATGAGGATGGAGAAAATTGTAAAACAAATAATGGCCGAGCCGGAGAAAGCGGCAGAGTTATTGGTAAGACAAGATGCAGAATGGTTAAAGAAATAAGTTAATTAGGGATTGGTTGATTAGTGATTAGGTTTTTCTTAATTAACTAATTAACTGATTAACTATCAAATGTTCAACAGGACAAAAGATTTAAAACTTTCAATAATAAAACAGATAGAATTAAGGGCTTCAAAATATACTGATGTCGTTTCTTTGGCGCAAGGAATCCCCAATTTTGATACGCCTCAAAGCATAAAGGGGCGCGTGGAAAACGCTTTAAGAAGGGGCGCAGTCGCTAAATATTCCCTAAGCCCTGGGTTGCCTGAGTTGCGTGAACAGATTGAAATTTCTTTAGCGCGCGAGAATATGTTTTATGATTGGGAAAAGGAGATTCTGGTTACAGCCGGTTCAATCGAGGGCATAACCGCAACGATTTTAGCCATTACTGAGCCGGGAGATGAAATTATCATTCCGGAGCCGACATACACCAGTTATCGCGAGGTGATTATTTTAGCCGGTTGCAAGCCTGTATTCGTTCCGTTGGATGAGGAGAGGGGATGGGCATTTAATCTGGAGAAATATGAGAAAGCAATCACTCCGAAAACTAAAGCGATTTTTTATTGCAATCCGAATAATCCGACCGGAACCATCTATTCCAAAGAACAGCTATTGGGATTAGCTGAATTGGCTAAAAAGCATAATTTATTTTTGATTTCCGATGAGGTGTATAAAGATTTTATCTACACAGAAGATAAGGATAGGATTTTTTCTTTGGCTGAAATCCCGGAATTAAGAAAGAAGGTTATCAGGATTTTTTCTTTTTCAAAGGCCTACGCTTTGACCGGTTGGCGTGTCGGTTATGTCCATAGTGATGAATCTATCATTAAAGAGATAGTAAAGGTCCATGATTGCCTTGTTACTTGCGCGCCGACAATTTCACAATATGCAGCTTTGGGCGCGCTTGAGATGGGTGATAGTGATTTGGAATATTTTATAAAAGAATTCAAAAAGAGGCGCGACTTGATCTGTGATAGATTGGATAATCTAAAACATATATTCAGCTATGTAAGGCCGAATAGTGCTTACTATGTGTTCCCCAAGATAAGCGCTCAATATTTAGAAGGCAAGAAAGACCCGTCTTGGGATTTTGCCTTGGAGATATTAGATAAGGCTCAGGTTGCTGTTGTTCCAGGATTCGCTTTCGGACCGAATGGCGAGGGTCATATAAGAATCAGCTTTGGCAGGAGTGAGGATGATATCAATAAGGCTTTTGACCGTTTGGACAGACACTTTAAATTAAAAATGTAAATATCAAAATTAAAATGTGTTGTCATTTCGAATGCAACGGAGTGAAATGAGAAATCTCGGTAAGCGTGTTGGATGAGATCTCTCGCATCCGCTCGAGATGACAGATTAAATGTATGAAATTTGTCTTTAAAAAACTATTACAGCAATATTTAAAATATCTGGCTAAATTAACCTTATTAATCCACCGTCCGCAAATAATTGCTGTTGCCGGAAGCATTAATAAGACTTTTGCCAAGGAAGAGATATGTCGCGTCCTGAATGAGGCTGGGCTAAGCGCTAGATCGAATCCAAGAGCGTTTAATACGGAAATCGGCTTATCTTTATCCATTTTAAATATTTCCAGCGGATATAATTCTTATTTGAAATGGTTGCCCGTAATTTTGCGCGCGCCATCAAGAATCTTCCAAAAGAATTTTCCTCAATTTTTAATACTGGAATTCGGCATCTCTGATCCCGGCGACATGAAATTCCTTTTGTCTGTAGTTAAGCCGAACATAACCATAATTACCGATATTACGCAAAGATACATTGAGGGTTTTGATAATGTTGAAGAGCTGGTCGGCGAGTATGAATACCTGGTGAGCCACGTAAAGGGGCTAATAATCTTGAATTATGATAATATGAGAGTGAGGGAACTGGCAAAGATCTCGCGTGCTAAGGCGGTATTTTTCGGCTTAGAAGACGGGGCGGATTGGAAGGGGGAGTTGGTCGGCAATAATATTTACCAAGTAGTTAAGATACAAGGACAAAATAAGGAATTCAAGCTTATACGCCACGGGATACATCATGTCTATTCCTTGCTTATTGGTCAAATAATTGCTTATGTTAGCCAAAAAAAGGAGGTTTAGTTACCGACAAAGACAATATTCGAATCCATTTTTTTCCAGAAATAATAGGGAAGTGCGGTCAGGAAGAAAATGGCTTAAAAAAGCCATATTTTTATTGATTTTAGCGGCTATCTTTGCCCTGGTCTGGTTATTTTATTTTTCTCCCTATTTTGAAATAAAAAATTTTAAAATAAACGGCTTAAGCAGGATTTCCGGTCCTGAAATTGAAAATTTATTTTGGAGCCAAACCGATAAAAAAAAATTTTTCAGTTCGCAGAAAAATATATTTTTATTCGATAAAGATGGATTCAAGGCATCAATAGATGGCAGCTATAATTTCACCTCTATTGAGCTTAAAAATGATCTGCCTGACACTTTTATCTTGAATATCAAGGAAAAAGAGCCTATCGCCATATGGCATGAGGATGGAAATAATTTTTTGATCGATAGTGAAGGTTATATCGTAGTTCCGGCTGCACAGGCTGATTTTGACCAAAAAATGCCGATTATTGAGAATTATGGCAGCGATAAGATTGACAACAGAAAAATAGGCATCAGCCAAGAAAAAAATAA
>Ga0209541_10018237_pt1 | contig 10180 bp, 14 predicted proteins | sample RifCSPlowO2_01_FD_184027 | JGI IMG/M metagenome (GOLD analysis project Ga0209541, IMG submission 184027) | Groundwater microbial communities from Rifle, Colorado - Rifle CSP2_plank lowO2_0.1 (SPAdes) (version 2) | ecosystem: Environmental > Aquatic > Deep subsurface > Groundwater | place...
GTAAACGCATCTAATCCTGCCCATTTCATTCCTTTATCATGAGCTGCTTTTAATTCTGTTAAACTATCAATAGGATCTAATCCTGCATTTTCTGCCAACGTTATAGGTATAACTTCAAGTGCATCAGCGAATGACTGCACTGCTAGTTGCTCTCTTCCACTTAATGTATTTGCATAATTTCTTAGCGTTCTTGAAACTTCTAATTCTATTGCTCCTGCTCCAGCTACTACCTTTTTTACTTTTAGTGCTGCTGCAATATCTCCTATTGAATCTTTTACTGCTCTTTCTACTTCATCAACTACATGTTGTGTCCCGCCTCTTATTAATATAGTGACTGCTTTTGCTTTTGGACATTCTGTTATGTAAGTCATTTCTTCTTCTCCGAATTTTCTTTCTTCTACTAATCCTGCAATACCTATATCTTTTGGTGTTAATTCATCAATATTAGTTAATAGTGATGCTCCTGTTGCTTTTGATACTTTTTCCATATCTGATTTTTTTACTCTTCTTACAGCATATATTCCTGCTTTTGCTAAATAGTGTTGTACTAAATCATCTATTCCTTTTTGGCATAAGACTACATTTGCTCCAGATTTTATTATTTTGTCTGTTATATTTTTTAGCATTTTTTCTTCCATATCTAAGAATGCTTGCATTTGCGCAGGGTCTGTTATTTGTATTTTTGCATCTATTTCTGTGTTTTTTACTTCCAATGCTTCATCTAATAATAATATTTTTGCGTCTTTAACAGATAAGGGCATTGAATCATGTACTCTTTCTTTGTCCAGTAATATTCCATGTATCAATTCTGAATCTTCTATTCCTGCTCCAGTTTTTTTCTCGATTTTTAAGTTATCTGTATCCAATATAAGTTCCCCATCTTTTTCTTCTGCTATTTGTTTTATTGCTGTAACAACTATCGTGCTTATTCTATCTTTTGATATTTCAGCTGATTTTCCTGTGATTGCAGTTATTGCTATATCTTTTAGAAGTGCAGTATCATTTAGTGATACATTTTCTGCTATTTGATTTAGTATTTGTTGTGACTTTTCTGCTGCTAATCTATATCCTTTAGCTATTACTGTTGGATGTATATTTTTTTCTAATAAGCTTTCTGCATTTTTTAGTAATTCTCCTGCTAATATTACTGCTGTTGTTGTTCCATCTCCTACTTCTTTTTCTTGTGTTTTTGCTACTTCCACTATCATTTTTGCTGCAGGATGTTCTATATTTATTTCTTGTAGTATTGTTACTCCATCATTTGTTACAATTATATCACCTAAGGAGTCGACTAACATTTTATCCATACCTTTTGGACCTAAAGTTGATCTTACTGTTTCTGCAACTAATTTCGCAGCCATTATATTATTTCTCTGTGCCTCTTTTCCTGTTGTTCTTTTGCTATCAGGAGCGATAATATAAATGGGCTGCTGATTTTGACCTGTCATATGCTTGTTGTATAAATGAAAAATTTATAAGTGTTTCTATGATTCTGTTGTGTGATATAATCCTAAATTTAATATAAATTATTGTAATTTACAAATATTGGCATACAATATATCGTATGAAAATACAAATCATACTACATAACTTATGATTTTAGTTTACGACAAAAGTAACACATAAATTGTTGAATACAAACGTATTAGTCATTGTCTATAATTATAAAATATAAATTATGCTTTATTTTTGTTTTATACCATTTAAAGAATAGTTTTTAATACCAGTTATCTAATTTAATCATCCTAATATTTTACCCACTGCAACCTTTAAATATGTGTAATATCTAATGTCTTGTAATGAAAATTAGTGAATATATAGAAATCAAGACTAATGATGGGCATATTTTTTCAGGTTTAATTATGCCTTCTACTGATAAGAAAATCTTAAGCCTTAAATTAAATTCAGGTTATAATATCGGCATTGAAAAATCTAAAATTAAATCATCTAAACTATTAAAAAAATTAAAAGAAAATAAAGTGAATCTAGAAAAAATTAAAATAAATCCCCAATATAAAAATGTAACTATCTTGCATACCGGAGGGACAGTGGCAAGTAAAATTTCTTATAAAACAGGAGCTGTTGCTCCTAATTTTACTCCAGAAGAGTTGGTTTCCATGCTGCCCGAACTAAAGAACATGGTTAATATTAAATCAAGACTCTGAAGACATAAGATTTTCTCATTATAATATAATTGCAAAAGAAATTGAAAAAGAAATAAAATTAGGTACTGATGGGATTATTATTACACATGGCACTGACACTTTAGCGTTAACTAGCTGTGCTTTATCTTTTATTCTTGAAAATTTAAATAAACCAATTATTTTTGTTGGTGCTCAAAGATCTAGTGATCGTCCAAGTTCTGATGTGGCATTTAATTTGATATCTGCTGTTAATTTTATAATAAAATCAGATTTTAATGAAGTCGGCATTTGTATGCATTCCAATAGCAGTGATAATTCATGTTTTATTCTTCCGGCTTGCAAAACAAAAAAATTACATACTTCAAGACGTGACGCTTTCAAATCTATTAATTCAAAACCAATTGCTGAAATTACAAATAAAGGAGATGTCAAATTTTTTTCTGAATATAAAAAAAAGAATCATTCTAACAAAATCAAGCTAAGATTATTTAATGAAAAATTAAAAATCGGAATACTAAAATCGCATCCTAATATGTTTTCTTTTGAAATAATAAACTGTAATAAATACAACGGCCTTGTTTTAGAAGGCAGTGGTATCGCAGGAAATTTTCCGATAAATAATATAGTTAATCAAACTAAAGAACATAAACTTATTTTTAATGAACTAAAAAAATTATCCCAAAAAATACCAATTGTTATATCTTCTAATTGTGTTTTTGGTAGGATTAATATGAATATTTATGATACAGGAAGAAAAATGCAAGATATAGGGATTATTGGAAATTTTTCAGATATGATTACTGAAACTGCGTTTATTAAATTATCATGGCTTCTAAGTAATTTTAAGAAAAATGAAATCAAAGAATTATTTCTAAAAGATTTTAGAGGAGAAATTTCAAAAAGAATTGAGTTTGAAAAAAAGTTTATTTAGATAAGTTATACTATATTAAAATACTTATCTTATTACTTCATAATCTTTTTTTGTAGGCTTAAAATATTCTTTAACCCAATAGAACATCACACTAAAATACCCTTTACTATCAAATCTTCTTGTAGAACTTATAACATAATTCTTTGCAATGAAAAACTTATTTTTTCTTAATAACCTTCTTATAAACTTTCCATCTTCTCCCTTTTTTACTATCGGAAAACATCCTTCTTTATAAAATAATTTTTTCTTGCAGAAAATAATTCCGTTTGATACTCCAATAGGTGTAATAATCTTATTTTTCATCCACATAAATAACTTATGTTTAAATTTATTGCTTGAAGGTTTTATTAAAGCAGTTCCTACAGAATAATTATCTTTCTCTGATTCTATGACATTAAGCAAACTTAAAGTGAGAAGAGTATCTGCATCCAAAAATACAAGTATATCACCATTAGATACTTTTGCCCCCTCATTTTTTGCAATTGCTGGACCTTTTTTATTCTTTAAAATTATTATTTTATCAACTTTATTTTTTATCAATTTTAAGGTATTATCCGTACAACCGTCTAAAACTACAATAATCTCGTAATCTTTAAAATTCTGCTTTTTTATAGAATCAATTGTTTTAAGAATATAATCCTGTTCATTATGTGCGGGAATTATTATTGATAACATATTAATTCATCCTAAATTTTGGTTTTTTAAAAAGATTTTTCGGAATTATTTTTCCATTCTCTTTTATTATAACCAACCAATGCAATATTGAAAATAAATAAATCAAAGCAAAACAAAAATATAAAATATTAATTTCAGATTCTATTATTATAAGTATTATGGCTATATATGTAAAAAAAGCAGCTAGTTTGGCATATTTTGTTGTAACAAACTTTTTTTTACTATAAACATAAAGCATTATAGCAGTTATTATTCTTGGTAATATAAACACCAATGCCATAATTAATCCTATATATTTTAAAAATACTAAAAGTATAAACGCAGATATTATTAATATGCTATCTACAAAAGCATCCATCTTTCTTCCTAAGGCTGATGTTTGTTTATATCTTCTTGCTATAAATCCATCAATGGAATCAGAAGCTATTGCAATTGTATAAATTATTAAAGCGTATTTTATTTCATCCAATATCATATAATAAATAAAAAAAATCGCTAAAATAAATCTAAAAAATGTTATCACATTAGGTAATGTATATATTCTGTGTTTTTCCATTTTTATACCATTAATACTACAAACGCCATAACTAATCCTATTATCAATCCAACAATTACATCTTTATAATAATGTTTTTTTATGTAAGTCCTTGAATACGCTACAAATAATGAAATTATAACAAGAAATATTGTTAAAATTAAGCTATTAAAATAAGTTCCAATAATAACTGCCATATAAATAGCTCTTATTGAATGATTACTTGGAAAAGCTGAAGCATCTATTTTTGACCACATACTTACATATTTTTCTTTTTTTGGTCTTGCTTTAAAATAAAACAGCCTTGTAACTGTAGTTATTATATAGCTTAATACAAAACCTATTATTATATAAACTGCGAGTTCAAAATGACCTAAAATAAATGAAACAGCTGTTATAAGTCCCATGAACCATGACGTTCCAAAAGCAGACAAATCTCTAAAAGCATCGTCATAATATTTTTTCATAACCATATATTTCTGACCTTATTTTTGTTATTTATAGTTTGTGTTTTGTCATTATTTAAGAAAGGCAAGGTTTTTATATTTATTTAGTCATAATATCTATATGAAATGCCGTTTTTGTAATAACGATGTGGAAAGCGAATATGAGTCCTTAGCAGGATGTAAATCTTGTTTAGAAGAATGGAAAAAAAAGATGTCTATCAATTATGATGAAACCTAAAAATTTACTTTGTTTTTAAGATGCAACTTAAAACCGTTATCTGTTATTTCAAATTTAAATGTTCTTGTTGTATGTTTTGTCCCCCGCATTTTTAAAATTTCCATTGCCCTTATTCTTTCACCATTTTTTTTTGTATTATATAAAATTACTATACTATCCACTTCAAATTCCAAAGATGCAGAAACAAACATATTATTATTTGATTCCTCCTGAGATGTTAATACCGCAGTACAACCCCAATTATTTATCATATCTATCAATGAAAGGGCTGCTTCTTTTCTTGTAAGCTCATCTCGGTATAATAAAGCAAAAGAGCTTATACTATCTATCACTATCCTTTTAATCTTCTTTTTTTGTATCATTGATTCTACAAAACCACCCCCTTCAATAAGGATGTTCTTTACTTGTTCAGGTGTATATTCTAAAAAAAAGAAATTATCATCTTCTTCTAACTTTTTTAAATCCCACCCCAATTCTTTCATATCATCATATAGCTTTTCTTTTTTTTCTTCAAACGTGATATACAATCCATTTTCTTTATATTTTTTTATTCCACTATAAAGATACTGTAATGCAAATATTGTCTTTCCTGATCCAGTTCCACCCACTATAAGATTTGTTGTATTTTTTTTAAATCCACCCTGTATTAAACTATCAAATTTTTGAATTCCGGTATGAACTCTGTTCTTGGAATATTTTTCATTTTTGCTTTTAGAATTTTTTTTTATCATATTTCTTCATTTTTCTTCGTTTACTAAGGAGAATGGTGTTTCTTCAGGATAAATTGTTATTCCATGATTTTTTATTTTAAAAGGATATATCCCTAGTTTATGATCCTGCCCTCTCATTTTATCAACTGTTATCGCCCTTTCAAAAACTGCGGCCTTCCTTATTTTAAAAAGCATTATTATTCCTTCAAATAATGAATCTTCAGGTTTGTATTGAACATTATCTATTTGAGTATGTGCTCTTTCTGAAGTTGCTAAAATAGTTATTCCAGCATCTTTCATATCCATAAGAAATTGCAATACTCCCTTTCTATATTCATTAATACTTTCAGAATAAACATATTCAAATAATGTCAGCGAATCCAAAACCACCCTCTTAATCTTTTTCTGTTGAATAAACTTTATGGGCGCCTCTATAGTCATAAGTCTCCCCCTGTTCGGTCTTTGTTCTAATATAAATAATAAACCTTTTTTTTCCAAATCCTCTATACCAAAACCTAACCCCTGTGCATATTCTTCTATTGAATCAGCTGTTTCTTCTGTTGTAATATACAAACCTGGTTCTCCATTTTTAGCTCCTTCTATAATAAATTGTAATGCAAATATTGATTTTCCAGTGCCGCTTTCCCCAGTAACGACTATTGAACTTTTTTTCCTGAAACCATAATTTAAAATTTCATCAAGACCAGGTATGCCGCTTGGTAAACTGTTATTATTGCCGCCTATTTTTATTTTTCCGCTCTTTTTTTTCATGTCATTGTTGTGTTATAATTAGTATAAAAAGATTATGATTATCTCTTTTGGTAACTATAAGAAAATAAAACTAACAACTTTTTTAAGAAGGACTTTTCAAAACATTTCTGAATTCAGTTGCCAAAGGACCTATATTTTGAACTATTATGCTATACATTTTTTCTATAGTAATTTGCAACGAAGCTTCTTTTAACTGACCTGTGCAATAATCATTAAGATTTTCAATATTATTTATAGACGATGGATTATCTTTTGGGATACTACAAGTCATTGATTTTCCTTCCAAAGAATTTCTAATATCCAAAGGTTTTGACTCAGCCATAGAAACTAATTCAGCTTCAACAATACAATTATTGCCTGTGTGCCCTTTAATCTCAAAATTAAATTTATTATTTTCTTTATCAGATAATACTACATAAGCTTTATTGCATTTTATAAAATTAGAATTAAAACAAGTTTCATCTGAACTACAATTTTTTGGTCTATTAAAAAGCCAAAAACCAAAAAGAATTAAAATCAATACTATTAACGTCACTAATTTAATCATCATCTTTTTTCTGTCAAAATAAAAATGTTTAGCTTTCATTCAATAAAAATAAAGAATAAATGTATTAAAAAATGTTTCTATAAATCCTTTGGAGTTAAAATAACAGTTTTTGATTCACCTGGCTTCAATCTTGAGCTTGTAGCTACAACATAATCTAATCTTGCAGAATCTGCAGCTGATGTTATATCTTTATTAATAACCCCATCAAATATTACTGCAAAAACATTTTTCATAGTTCTAATAGTCACTACAATCTCTGAAGTTGGAACTTTGCCAAGGATATTACATTCTTTATCTAAAATACAAGCCCCCCTTGTGCCTATAAGGTCATCAAGAATTTTCTTAAATGATTCCTTAATTTTTGGATCAACTTGTGATTCGTTTCTTGAAAATGTTGGTCCTCTAATATCCCTGTTATTATCACTTCTTTCACTTCTCTGATCTCTAAATGTTCTAGTGCCATTATGCTCATTCATATTTCTCCTAACATAGTTTTCTCTTGGAGGCTGGTGGTATTGTTGGGGTTTTTTAGTGCCATTAACATCAAACTTAAATTGTTCAGCAGCGATTTTAGCACGAAGACAAATATGTATTTCCTTTTTAGTCAGCTCTTCAACTTCTTTTCCTGCAGGTGCTTTTGTTATAAAATCTATTTCTGTGCCTTCAATAAATTCCTTTAATATTAAATCTCCACCACGATCCCCATCTACAAATACTGTAGTGGTTTTCTTTCTACAAAGATCTTTAATACTATCGGGTACATTTGTGCCATTTATTGCAATTGCATTCTTAAAACCGCACTTAAGAAGATTCAAAACATCAGCACGACCTTCAACAACTATAATTTCTTCAGAATCATCAATTGAAGGACCTGCAGAAAGCTTTTCAACGCCCCATTCACATATTTCCATAACTCTAACAGATTGTGCAACTTCCTCAGTCATTTCTTGTGAGTCTGGAAGAACACTTGATTGAAGAGTCATCAATAATTCTTTTGCTCTCGCAATAACAAAATCTCTCTTTAAAACACGAACGTCTTCAATTTTAGCAATTTTAACTTTAGCATTACACGGGCCTATACGTTCTATAGTTTCTAAAGAAGCAGATATTATGGCTGTTTCTGCCTTATCAATACTACAAGGTATGGTGATTTGACCAATACTTTTTCCATTAATGTTTTCTGTTTTTACTTCAATTCTGCCAACCTTGCCAGATCTTTGAAGTTCCCTTAACTCTAAATCTTGTCCTAAAAAACCTTCAGTCTGACCAAAAACTGCACCAATAACATCAGGCCTATCAACTAGGCCTTCAATGGATATATCCGCATAAATAACATATTTTGTTGAAACTGGACTTATTTTTCCCATATTATTCATCTCCTGTTTATATTGTATTCAGAACAAGACCAAAAAACAGAAACTGATTTTTATAATGCAAGACTCAATATCCTAAAATGGATATAATGTGAGCCAATACAATTAAATAATCTAATGTGAATGTGAATTGCCTGTTATATAATCTTTGTTCTATGAATATAATTTTGTTGCCTGACATTAACCCCCAACCTTCATGGCTTGATAAGGTTTATCGTAAGCTCCAATGAGTGATCTCATGGCAGGCCTAATATATACTGAAACTAATTGTTTATATAGTTTGTGATTTTAAAATATATGTGTAGGATTAAGATATAATTTTAAAATATATCTAAAAAATAGGTATTAATATAATGCTTCTAAAAGTAATCTTTCTAAAATTTTATCTTGAACACCTTTAGCTTTTAATTCTTTAATTTTTAATTGTATATTAATATCATTCATAATTCTAGAATCTGCTACAATGCGCGCCATATATTTTTTACCGCCTTGAATTTCTTGCACGCTCTCTATTGTATCATAAGGAATTATCCATGGGCTATTTACAACACGAACATCCATTCTAAGATCAGTACTATACACTGAGACATGTGGATTTAAAATTGCATATGCAAATCCTATGGATCTTAATTTTCCCACAGAAGGGCCAGATTTTCTGTAAATTCTCACATAATGGCCCAAACATTTTTGATACATTGTTTCTTTTACCATAAAATTAGTATAACTTATTTGTATATAAATCTTCTTATTTTGTTACTACTTAATTGTAATTGTAATAAAATATAAATATTTATTTTAAGAAAAAGACTTATAAACCTCCACAAAGTTCAAAATTCTTATGGAAGGAAAAGTATTAAGTTTCAGAAGAGGAGTAAGAACACAAAAAAAATACCAAATGATTATAAGAATTGAAGGCATAGAAAACAAAAACAAAGCAGAATCACTAATCGGAAAAATAGTAACGTGGACATCAACAGGAAAAGGAAAAAAAGAAATAAATGGACAAATAACAAATACACATGGTAATAAAGGGACAGTAAGAGTACAATTTGAAAGAGGATTACCAGGGCAAAGTGTCGGTACTAAAGTTAAAATAAACTAATTTTATATAAATAATTAAAAACAATGAAAAAATTCTGTTTCGAAAAATGATAAAAATAATAACAATAGGAAAAACAAAAGAAAAATATCTTCGAGAAGGAATAGAAGAATTTCTAAAAAGAATAAAAAGATTTGAAAAGATAGAATATAAAGAAGTAAACAATTTAGAAAAAATAAACAAAAACTATATCATTTTAGATATATACGGAGAATTATATTCAAGCGAACAATTAGCAGAATTATTAAAAAAATCAGAAAAAGAAATAAACTTTATAATAGGAGATGAAAATGGAATACCTGAGAATATAAAGAAAAATGCAAAACTAAAAATCTCAATGTCAAAAATGACGTTTACACATGAAATGACAAGATTAATATTAGTAGAACAAATTTATAGGGCAATAACCATAAATAAAGGAATGAAATATCATAAATAACTCTAAAGTGAGCTGTAAAGTAAACGTCTGGAATTTTGATTAAAAAAATTAAGATTTCCTTACAACCAGCTTATTTTCTTTAATTTCAGCTTCTAATTCTTGTCCTTCTTTCCATTTCAATTCTTCTATCATACTTGGAGGTATAACTAAAACCCATTTAGCATATTCTACATCTCCTATTTTCCTAGAAAGTTGTTTTTGCAGCTTCATAATCTACAGTAGAATTGACTTATATTTAAACTTTTAGGTACCAAATTTAAAGTAGTTATATT
>Ga0209541_10018238_pt1 | contig 10180 bp, 8 predicted proteins | sample RifCSPlowO2_01_FD_184027 | JGI IMG/M metagenome (GOLD analysis project Ga0209541, IMG submission 184027) | Groundwater microbial communities from Rifle, Colorado - Rifle CSP2_plank lowO2_0.1 (SPAdes) (version 2) | ecosystem: Environmental > Aquatic > Deep subsurface > Groundwater | place: Rifle...
ACAACTGGAGAGAACATACCCTGTGTCACCAGCGCGACCGATGACTTGCCCCTGAACCACGTCATCATCAACCTTGACGTAGTACTCAGCCATGTGACCGATGAGCGTTCGACGCCCATCAGGATGATCGATCCAGACGTTTTTTCCGTACCCGACTCCGTATGTCTTACCGTCCTTGGGATTGACGAAGGTTGTTTTTCCATCCTTCGTATCTTGGCGCGCCCGCTTTACCACTCCATCGCCGTCGGCGAGAACCAATTCCCCCCAGGTATCTCCACAATTGCCGGTTGCGAAGTCGAGGGCGAACTTGTCCTTCTCACAATGTGTGGTAACTTTCTGACACTGTACCTTGTCATACGGATCGACGCTGTAATACCCCCGTGTCACCACCCAATCTTTCCCGGGTGTGAACGGGAGCTTGAGCTGCTGAGACTGGGCTTGTAGGGGCACGCAGAACAAGGCGACGAAAACGACTGCCAAAAACTGAAACATGAGAACCTCCTTGGTCTAGTACAGACCATTTGGGAAACCTAACTGAACAACGCTCCAAAATAGTCTGGCACCATCTTGGTTGGTATTCAGTTGTCAAAGAACGCACCTTGTACTGCGCCACGCAGCAAAAGGCGAGTTCACTTGGGAACTCGCCGCGAATTTCGAGAAAACATAGCACTCGAAACTCGCGGTGAGTTCCTTGCGCTATGTCGAAAATTTATAGATTATTTCACCATTGTGTGATCCATCCGCCAAATTGTAACTTTTCGATCGTTCTTCGACTCCTGTCAGACAGAGATTCGTTCAATTTACCTTTGAAAAATAAGAGCATTTTATTTTTCTCTAAATCAAGAATATAATATTCACCTTCATTAACATTTTTCCTTTCTCCGATACATTCTGGACAATATGATTCCAACCAAAGATATCTTCCATCTGGAGACCAAGACACTGGAGTGATATTTGCATATTTTTGTTCGTTAATAAGCACGTGAGGGAATCTATCTATTTCCGTTAGATTAATAATGTACGTAATATCCGGATTACCCTGTCCAATATGCTGGGTGAAGACTAGTCGCTCACCTTGGGTAGATAGAACTAAATGATGCAAATAGCTGGAAAAACACTGTCCATCAACCCGCTCAACCTCCTTGTCGATTGAGAACAGAGTTGTTTTGATGTTATCTACAAATGAGTACTCGAGAAGCTGACAACCATTTTCAATATAGTAAGTCCTTGAAAAATCAGGAAGATACTCTGTATGACTATCATAGGGGCGAAAATCTTCTATAGTTTTTTTAACCGCTCCATCATCAGTGCTCACAATATAATAATCTCCGACCACACCACCATCACCGAACTCAGAGAAATACACTTCGTGTTTTTCTAAGTTTAACCCCAGCAAAGAAACGTAGGGAGGGTATTTGAATGTTGTGGCCAACCGCCGCCCGCCATCTGCCGGATTTATAATGTATAAACTTTTTTCTGAGTCAAAAAATGGCATTCCATCTCCGTTCGGATCTAAATCCTTGACAACTAACGCAACAATCCGTGAATGATCCGCGGACCATACAAAATCATTAATAGTGGTATTTTGATCCGTGATACTAAAAATGTTCCGAAACACTGGATTACGATTGAAAATAGCGAGCTCTATACTATGTGGATTTGACCGTACCAACATTTTCCCATCCACAACACCAAAATGCCAATCAGCGCTATTGACTTCCATCTCTTGTTTATTGATACCGTTTATATCCGATAGAACAATTTTATTCAATAGAGGCGAAGAGTTTTCGTACTGGTACATTACACCTAAGCTTTTCATATTGTTCTCTGCATTTGATCCAGGAATAGCTTTCTGAACAAATAAGAACAATACCAAAATAATGGCTGCCAACAAACCAATTGAAAACACAACGACTAATGATCTAACACTTGCTCTCATACAAAACCCTAATTATTCCAAGCATTCTTCCATAATAACACTCCGCCTTATGTCACTGTGACCATTTTTCTGAGCTGCCCGAGTAGCTCTCCTTGGGGTGCCGCATAGAGCAGCCACCCCGGGGATAGATACCCAGGTGCGCTATGTTCCTTAAATTGGAAAGATTACTTCAACTTAAAATGATTAAGAAAATATTTATAATCCAACTCAGCACGATCCACTCCATCTGCGGGATAGCCACTAAATGTAATGATGTATATTTGTTTATTGTAAGATAAAAATACCCGCCATTGCAGGTACCCCCCTTCTGCTCCATAGCGCTGCTCCAAACCATCTAGCCCCGCCACGGAAACGGGTGTCAACTCGCTTGCTCCAGCAACCACAAATCCGGTCACAGGATCAACGTCTTCCTCGCTCCCCTCCACGTAGTTAGGATGTTCATTTATCCAACGCGCAACGGGAATATTATTTTGGTTTGATTCGCCTTTAATAGAAAATTCGAGTTCTTTACTCACAAAAACCCCCTCACTTTTTATTGAATAACTTGGTGGGTATTCAATTTCAAAGTCTTGTATTGAACTACGAAAGATTCTCGAGGTAGTGGTACCGCTTTCAATTTCAACAGAACCAGACCCATTTAATTGCTGGACAACCGATTTTTGTGTACACCCAACACAGCCGGCGATACCGAGCACCAGTGCCAATCCGATGAGTGTAAATTTTGTTGTGTGTGGCATAATTATTATTTTTGATATCCCCGCCTCAGGCCCCCTCGACTACCATAGCGCAAGTAGCCGAGGAAACCTAGGGCGGAGGTGCCAGGTACGTTTTGAAGATGCGGTTGCTTTATTGACCCCCTCTGCCTCCCCCTTGGTAAGGGGGAGAATATGGACAGTTATGTTTTTTGAAACAGCAGCTCGATGACGTGGCGGCGATTTGCGGCGCGCGGTGCAGTACTCTCCATATTCCAGTAGCGCCGATCTTCAATTTTTTTCGCCGGCGCAAGGGCTAGCTCGATGAATTCGACCGGCACGTACTGATGGAGCAAGCAGACCGGGTCGTCGTCGGCGAAAGTTCTCACCTGTACATATCCTCGACGCTCAAGCCACACCGGTAACACCGTAAGTATCGTAGGGTCAACAAACGGCAGGATTCCGTTGACTATGATCAGATGGTAGGAAAGGTGCACATCGTTCGAATCTTCACATTTGCGCACGTACGCCTCGATGTCGTCTCGTTGAAAATCGATATTGGTTTCCTTAAAACTTTTGCGACGTTGCGGACTGACCATAACCACATGAAACCCCATCCGCGCATAGCGACGAGCCAACCGGATGTCCCGTCCGCCGAGATCGAGTATTCTCCCGCCTTTCGGCAACCATTCGGCCAACGAAATGAGCATGGAATAAAAACTTACACTCGGCCTCAATCACCTCTATCTCTGCCCTCACCCTACCCCTCTCCCTCGGGGAGAGGGAGGTTGGAGGCCGGGTGCAACGAATACCCACACACACTTTTCCCTCTCCCCGAGGGAGAGGGTGCCCCGATTGACATCGGGGCAGGTGGGGGCTCTGGTGGAGTTAACGATTCCAGCACCCTTGAGAAATGGCACCAAACGCGTAGGAGGTCTTAGATAATCCCAGCTTATCCCCTCGTTTTAGCGACGGCGCTTGCAAGCGACGGCGCAGAGCTGAAGCGGCAGCCAGAGCCTGCTAGGTGCCGTAAACGCGATTTGGCCGTTTTTCAATTTGCTCATAGCGACGGCGCCAACACCTGCGACGGCTCTTGACCACCAAGTATTGTAGCTGGCAATATTTCAGTTGTCAATATACGCCCCCTTTACTTTGCAAAAAATTCGTGTATAAATGAAGGACTGCCTTTCACAGTGAGAGTGCATGTTAATTAACAACCAGCGGTTGGTTGTTGACAGCAGATTGTAGATCATCGGACTCTTAACCCAGGAGTACCAAATGAAACGATCTCGTTCTTTTGTGATCGCAGTTTCCTTGCTCATAGTGGCGGGTGTTACGGCTACTGTTGTCTTCTTCGCAGCGAAAACCTCGGAGAAAAGAAACGGAGCTGAACCAGTCCTCGGTGTTCAGCCGGCATCAATCCAGCGCAGCAGGGCAGCCGTTGTCCAAGAGGTGATTAACCGAATCGAACAGCACAGCGGACGTTTTGCCCAACGGATTCGGCAGGCGTTCAGCCTGCTAGAACACCCCGAGCTGGCTGACGCATTGGCCCTGCCATTTGAACTCTGGGAGATAAACCAACACAACCCCAACCGAAATTACCCCGAGTTTCTACAACGGGCAAAGGGAAATGGCTTTCAGCAGGCAAACGTCAACTACTATGCCTACGACCTCAGCTCGTCGCCCGGCATGGCGGCTACGTTTTCCCCGGCTACCCGTTGCATGGACGTTGATAGGCACTTTGATCCAGCGAACGCTCTGGACTGGCTCGTGCTCTATCACGAAACGTACCACGTGGCGCAGGACAACAACTGGCGAGTGCAACTCGACAGCCAGGATCAGTTGGATGCGTACCTTGCCTTTCACATGATGGAAAATCCGCCTGAACCAAGGATCATCATCAACTACGAGACAACTGCCTACGCATATGAATTGGAATGTCTCAATCTCTTGACCCGAGATGAACTTCGGCAGGCGGTTACGGTCGGCCGGTACAACCTCGAACGTCTGCGGGTAATTCTCAACGCTCGACCGGATCAGCAAGGCATGATCGAAATGTTGTGGCTGTTTGCTTTAGCCTATTGGCCTGATGGAACCAGAAATAACCAGCACCCACCGCCCTTTGTCCGCCACGTCGTGGAAGCCTACCAAGCGCGTGGCTACGAACTCTACACTACAAATCAAGGTCGGCTGATAAAAATCCAGCCAAATGAACTTTGACTGTTTCGCCCCGTTCGGTCTGCGGATTGAACGGGGATTTTTATTTTTTCCATTCATTTACACATTTGCATCATCACACGACAGGGCAAGTGAACAAAGGAAGACGAGTGGATATCTGGATTCCGGCTCAAGGCCAAAATGACAGAAAAAAATTTTTTAACGCACTCTAATTATTTTTTTCTATACCAAAAAAACTCACTTGCACATTCGCGCGAATGTGCAAGTGTCCAGACAAACAAAAAAACCCGCAAGGGCGGGATTATATTACATATTAGATTGCCACGTCGTCCACCTTGAGCGGACTCCTCGCAATGACTTATGAGAGTATCTCCTTAAGACCTACGGCTTGCCTTTCAACCGCTGGTACTCTTCATCCTCGGCAGCAATATGTTCCATAAGTTCACGCAGATAGTCGGCTTTGCTTTTCTTTATGTTTTTGGCTTTATAAACAAGGTAGCGCTCGATCGCCGGAGTCAGGCGCAACGTGAATTTAATTGTTGGGCCGACAATCCCCTCTCCGCGCTCCGCTCGACGCAAAAACTCTCGTAGCAGATTCGGCAAATTCTCCGACGAGTATGTTTCCAAGCGTAAAAAGACGCCAGCCACCTTACTCTCCTGTAAACGCCGGAGGTGATAGTTCACCGGCCGGCCGCGTTCATTCAAATAGAGAACCGGCTTGCGGTACGTCAATGCCAGTGCCACAAGGTGCCCGGCTTCCGGCGTCGGGTCACTCCCTTCAATAACCACGGCATCCACCTGTTCCATAAGCGGTGACCCCTCGTCGCCGGCCGCCGCGGGAAAAAAATTCGACGAAACGGTCGCCCCAGCCTCGGTTAAAACTTCCGCGATGCGGCGGTAGCGCTGCTGCAGCGTCGAAGCGGCGGAAGGATTGCCTACGACGTATACTTTCATACGGTGAATTCTCCGGCAATATCTTGCACCATCAGCGAAGTAATTTTTTCCGGAGTTTTAGCCATGGCAGTCGCCCAGGCGAGTTTCGCCAGCATCGCCTCGGGCGTCCCGATCGGCAGGAGCGCCACCCGACGGCTGGACAACGTCACCTCGGGGCTAGCCGTCAGCACCGCCACCGGTTTTTTACATTCACCGGATTCCAGATAAACCCGCATCCACCGGGGCAAGTCCTGGCACTGACGGGCGTCCACCAGGAGTGCTTTGGCATCAGCAATACGACGTTTGAACATCGGAGCGGTCAACCAGGGCGTCAGAATGAGATACTCCACGCGGTCGCTCAGCGATGCCAGAGCGAGTTTGGTACGACTTGAGGAACGGAGGTTGCGCTCCAATAACCGGATGGAAAAATCTATCCGACCGAGCACGGCGTTCGACGGTGCGTCAAAGGCATTCAGATCGGCCGCCGACACGCGGTATGCCGCGTTGCCGCGCAGCAGCCGGTTGCCGTAAATGATGGTCACCTCCGCCAACGGAAGAGTCGCGGCCTGCATGGCATTGATGAGGTTGGCCTTCAGACCGACATCGGTCTTGCCGCCGCTACCGCCATCCTGGGGTTGCAGGACGCCGCTCGTTACCAGCACCGGCTTATTCAATCCGGTGAGACAAAATGAGAGCGCGGCGGATGCATACAGAATGTGGTCGAGCCCATAGAGCAACGCGAACCCGTCAACCGCGGCATAATGCCGAGCGATAGTTTCCGCTAATGCCATTATGGAAGCGAGAGTGTAATCCTGGCGGCGCTTCCCATCAATGACAATCGGGACGACATCGGCGATTATATTAAGTTCCGGCAGCGCAGAGAGCCACTGCCGCCAGTATGAAGCGGAGAGCGACGATTCACCCGCGTATAACAACCCAATTTTTTTTCTAGCGGATGGTCTCATGGTTACTCAATAGTGAGAAGATTGACCTGTAAGGCCGTCGCATATTGATAAGACGGCGCTCCAGACACCAATATACTTCTTTTACCCAAAGATAGTCAAAGGGGTTCGCCGGAAAATATCTTTTTTCCCAAACAAAAAATCACCTCTCATTTACCCTCCGTATGACGTACGGTCAAGCGCTATGATGGTGAAAATAAAAAGTGGAAAAGTAATCCAATTTCCCGTCCGACATAAAAGTAGAAATGCGTAAATTTAAGTTATTCGCTACACTACATTATACCCTTTACTGACAAGCTGGGCAAACTGATATCGAATATACTATTTAACGAGTAGGTGAACGTATTTTTAATGACTTCAAGAACAATTTCGCCGTCATTGCTGCTATCGCCACGGAGGAAAGTTCCATATAATATATTTTTGCAGAAAGGGATAAAATACTCTATAATAAATATGTTATTGATACTAAAAAATAGGCCCTATGAAGAAGAGGACGGTAATATTAGGAATTATTGCGTTGTGTATTTGTTTAGCAATATTCGGTTACTACTATTATTTATACAGAAATAATCCTCTTTTGGCCTATAAATTTCGGAGTAGAGAAACAAAAATATGCGAAGAAAAATGTCGCATAATTCTCCGCGAAGATATTAAAGCATGTACAAATTGCATTGCTAGTAATCCAACATCCGTTTACGCAACATACGCTTATGGTAAGGACACAAAGAGATGTCTTTATAAAGCTGACCTCATGAGCAAGAGTGATGATTACTATGATTTTTACGTAAAGGATTGTGATACCAACCAATACATTTTTCGCTGGCATCCTACAGCCGAGGAATTCAAAAAAAATGAGGGACAAGAATATTCAGTTATGGGGAATAAAGGTTTACTATTTGATGATTTAGTTGGCGAACGGGCAGAAGGATTTGAACTGGGACCCTAGAACCTCAAAGATATAAAAAATACCTCCCCAAGAGTTTTCTAGAACATAAAAAAACACCCCGACAACGAAATCGTTGCCGGGGTTTGGTATTCGCGTGAAGGTGCTAGTCTCCTTTGATTTAGTAGGAATTGCAACCGAGCTGATCGACTGTGGGGTCAGGGCCAGGTGTAGGGTAAGGTGCGGAAAGGGAGGATGGGTTGCCGAGGAAGAGGCAACCGAGTGTGGCGACGGCATCGGAAATGTCTAAGGTACCGGAATCGTTGGCATCAGCGGCGTCTTTACAGGTGATGGCACTGGTGCCGAGCCGGACTAATTTAAAGGTCTTTTTAAAAGCAAGATTGCTCTTACCCAGAAAATTTTGTATAATAAGTAGTGTTTTTTACCGTAACCTTAATTTTTATGCTACCGGGAAATCAACAAGGTATTGAATCAAAAAAATTTCCAACCACCGAAAGATGGTGGCGCAAAATTCCTCTCACGCAGATAACGGCAACTCTTCTCATTATTTATGGGCTTACTTTGATTGGCCTCAGTGGCTGGTACATCTTATCGTCCATACTAAAAGGGTGGAATTACCTCGATTACATGGGACTCATTATATTTACTCCCGCGATTGTACTTACCCTCATCCCTGTAGGAGCACTTCTCTTGATACGTGCCGGATGGATCCTTTTTAGGAAAAAGTATGAAAAAGGTGTGCGCGATGGATACGTGGGAACGTTTTTAATTTTGTTGCCTTTGCTCGTCGCGTTCTACTTTGAAAGTAATTCTGGCTATAAGCCACATTCTTCAACAGTCCGTGGTCAACTTTTATTTATTTTTTTGAACATCCTTCTACTAATCTATCTTGTTATATTTAAAAAATTACTCAGCGCAAAAAAATCTAGATAAACACAGAGATAATGAAATTAAAAAGCCTGATCACGAACATTATGATCAGGCTTTTTGCAATACTTTCCAATTAAGGGTTGCAAGGTAAAAGATCGCGTGTTGGGTCTAACCCTGACCTGGTTGGACCCGGTGCGGGTGGAGCGGCCGTACCAAGAAACAGCCAGCTGAGGGTGAAAATGACATCCGACAGGTCACTAGCGCCATCGTCGTTGGCATCGGAAACATCAAGACACGATGGACACGGTGTCCCGAGAAAGAGGCAACCCAACGTAGCTATGGCATCGGAGACATCCACCGTTCCATCGCCATTAGTATCACTACGCTGGAAGGTAACGGGCACTTCAACCTGAGTCGGGTTACTCCAAAAGGTCAGGTTCCGGAGGTAGATACGTACGCCGGGCTCCTGGGAACGTAGGGTAAACAGAAAAGTTGCCAGTTGTCCCTGCGTCGGCCGAATACCAAGCACTCCGGTTTCCTGGTAACGGTCAGCAGGAACGACATCCGAAAACACTCGAAACAGCTGATAACTGCTGTCAACAGAAGTGGCTGTGGCCTCCAGTGCCGCTGTGGTTAGAGTGGCGGTGAAACTGTACTCGAAGCTCACATAATCCCAGGTCGTGGGGATGTCTAACTCAAGCACATAGTTGGCCGCTAGCTCAGCAACTTGTCCTCCTGCACCACCAACTGATGAGGTAGATGACCCGAGAAACAATTCGGTTGAGCTCACGTAGCCACAGTCGCAGGCAACACTGAAGCGACCAGTGGTTAGATCCTGGTTGACCTGTGGCTGGGGCGGTATCAGCTCGGTACACTGCTCCGAGCGATAAAATGAAAGGCCAGAAATTGGCCCATCAAACCAGTAGCCGTACATTTGAGTAGCCCCACCTTCGCAGACCTTTGCCGTTGGCCGGCTGGCTTGGCCGAAAAGTAACGCCGAGGTCCCGAAACCTACGGTACCATCGATCCTGGTAGTTATTCCCTGTTCAATCTGGTACAAAACAGGTTCCTCGACGCTACTGATGGTATCACGATACCAGGTTTGGATGATGTGACACTGTGGAAATATGCGAACCACAGGGACATCAACCCAAAGGTTGACACCGTGGATGCCTTCATTGAAGCACCCATCGTAGAGCTCTACGTATACGTCCCTACTCCTTAGGATTGGAACGTTTCGGTCGAGGTCACCAATACCACCGACAATCTCCGGCGGATCGAACAGGGTTAGCTGATTCGGCCGAATGAGTGGCCCCTCAGCGGGGGATGCCTGACCTAGAAACCCTGCACATACGGTTGCCACGTGGCAACCGTAACTATGGCCAATCAGATGAATAGGCTCATCGTAGCCTTGTGGAAAAGTCTGTTTGAGCGCTTTGGTTAGACTTTCAGCTTGCGTGTTAATGCCACCATCCATAATGTACCGCAACGTACAGGCTTCCGGTGCCCATTCCCACATCAACACGTTAATGGCACCGCTAAATCGCTGGTTGATTTTACGGGCCAAATCTAGCGGCCAGCCGTTCACTACTTCATCGATACTCCAACAATCTGCTGGCGCAGAGGGAATCTTGCTTGTCCACCCATGCACAATCACCGCCGTGCCGAAGTTGGGATCGAAGCGCGTATCGCAGGGGCGCAG
>Ga0209541_10018239_pt1 | contig 10180 bp, 6 predicted proteins | sample RifCSPlowO2_01_FD_184027 | JGI IMG/M metagenome (GOLD analysis project Ga0209541, IMG submission 184027) | Groundwater microbial communities from Rifle, Colorado - Rifle CSP2_plank lowO2_0.1 (SPAdes) (version 2) | ecosystem: Environmental > Aquatic > Deep subsurface > Groundwater | place: Rifle...
CGCGAAACTGATCCAACTTCTCTTATCCTTTGGACTTTGTTTGGGTGCCGGGTTTATCGGTTCGTTTTTTACTTTTTCGGCAATTTCTGACTGGTACGCCTCATTTTCTGCGTCAGTCCACCGGCCAGCCGGTTTCAGCCAGCCGGCATCACCCGGTTTCAGCCCGCGCCGTTCATTGTAAGCATTCTGCCACGCGACAATTTTTTCCCGCAGCAGCTCCTCACAGTGAACCCGATCAAGCCCGGTGCATACCGCCGGCGCCTGCAACGCCTGCAAATAGCGGTAGCAAACCCCCGCATCCTGGACATTCTGGCGCAGGCAATCTTTGGGAAAATACTTTTGTCGGATGATTCGCAGACAAATTTCCAACTTACCGCCGGCAGACTGGCAATCCGGCAAGTCAAAAAACTTTTCCGGCGAGGTCGAAACGCTTTCTGTAAACGTTTGTAAAAATACGTACCTTTGACATCCAGATTCATTCCGGAGGTCGGCATCGACGCAAAGTTTTGGCAGCGCATTCACGGAGGCCACCGCGTCTGCTCCCTCCGGTGGGAGTATGGGTTTTGTGGTATTTTGTTCCGTCGCCGCACCCGACCGAAGGATTGGCATATCCTGCGCGGAGGTTGTCGTCGCCACCGGGGGAGGTAGGGCACTCTTTGGAGGAAAAGCCGAAGGGACTGATCGTCCCGTCCTTGTGGTCGGACTGGGTGGCTTCGGCGCCGTTTGATTTTCCACCAACACGGCCACATCTGTACGTGGCACAAAAAATTCAGGCGTGCTCGTTGGCGGCGACAGGCTATTGCCAGCCGTCCGAACAACCGCGAGATACAGTTCGGTGGTCGCACGCTGGCCATCGACACCCTCAGCGATAGCGGTAATGGCGTAACCGCCGTCCGAAAAATCATTGAGGTCCCAATAAAACTGGTATGCGCCAATCGCGGACAATGGAGTTCCGGAATAAACCCGGACGATGTTATCGCCCTTTACTTGAAACGTCAACGACGCGATACCGGCAAATGGAATATTCGATTGGACGAAAAAATATTTTGAAGAACTCAACGGACTTGGCGGAGCATTAACAAATTTTATTGCCAACGGCGAACCGATGGTTTCCCCGGGTAAAATAACAACAATTTTAACGGAATTGACGCTGGTGATGGTCGTGCCGGTGTACTGACCTCGGACACGCACCACATAATTTCCGGGTGTAACCGTTGTCGCCGTAAACGTGCCTTCCCAGGAACGATTTTCACTACCGATCACCGACCCTGGTAATATTAAGTCCGGCGAAAGCGAGGTGACAGGATTATCAATAATGAACGTCACGGCATCGAATGGTACCGTACCCTTCGCTACGAGACGTACCGATGTTTGCACTTGCGCAAAATCACCAGGCTCAACAATTTCAATTTGCGGGGTAGGTGCTGGGGGATAATTTGGGGAAGTTGAAATCGGCGTAGTTGCGTCCGTCGCAGAAGGACCGGATGCCCCGCCGGATGCCGAAGTACCGTCACTGGAACCATTATCGTCGGATACCACCCCGTCGCCTCCGGCTAAACCGTCCGTTGTCCCATCGGGTCGAACTACGGCTAGAAATATTTCTGTCTGAGCCTTGGTTCCGTCCGACATTTCAACGTGGGCAGAGATGCCGTAGGAAGTGTTATGAAAATTTGTCAAATCCCAATAAAATTTGTATAGTCCGAGCTCTTTGACATAATCTCCCGCGTACTCCCAGGTTTGTGTCGTACTGCGCACGGCAAACCCGACCCGCCGCACCAATGCCGGGTCGCGGTTGACCGCAGCGAATAAAAACGTATTTTCTGCCACCTGGCTGATCGGCGGCTTCACAAATTCCACGGTGAGCACATTCGAGAGATCGGCTGAGGTCTGTGCTAATCCTGCCGGCGTAAAAAAACCAACCCCAAGGCAAATCGCAAAACTGCAGACCGCGCGTAAGCGACAAAACCCGGCCCAGCCTCGCCCGGGAGATGATAATGCGAAAAAATTTTTTTGCGAGCTTTTCATCTTGACCCCCACACCTTTCAAACATTTTCAACGGTATGGATATAATTTTTCATTGGCATATATAACACCCTATCATGCAGAATTATCTTACGTGAAAAAAAGTGTGGGGTTGACGGAATAGCGGAAGTATACCACAATACATTTCACGCGGGTAGTCTGCCCGCGGTCAATTCTATGTCATTTGCAATCGGTATTGTCGGCCTGCCCAACGTGGGAAAAAGCACGCTGTTCAAAGCCCTGACGAAAAAATCCGTTGACATCGCAAACTACCCGTTCTGCACCATTTCTCCTAACGTCGGCGTAGTGACGGTGCCGGACGCTAGGCTTGATGCGCTCGCCAAAATCAGCCAATCGGCAAAAATCATTCCGACCGTCGTGGAATTTGTCGACATTGCCGGCCTGGTCAAGGGGGCGCACAAAGGCGAAGGGCTGGGAAATAAGTTTCTTTCCAACATCCGCGAAGTGGATGCAATCGCGCACGTGGTGCGCGCGTTTGCCGACCCCAATGTCATCCACGTCGCAGGCAAAGTCGACCCGCAGTCTGATCGCGAAACCATCAATTTGGAACTCATCTTCGCCGACCTCCAAGTCATCGACAAACGTTTGCAAGAGGAAAACCGGAAAGCCAAGGGGCAGGATAAAACTGCCGTCGCTACCGTCGCCGTGCTGACCAAATTAAAAGCAACGCTTGAGCAGGGAAAACCGGCGCGCGAGCTCGAACTCACGCCGGAGGAGATAATTTCAATCAAATCATTTAATCTGCTCACACGTAAGCCCGTTTTGGAAATCAGTAATGTCGACGAGGATAAGGCAACTGTCGAGATCCCCGGAACCGTGGTCATCAGCGCAAAGATTGAAGCTGAACTGGCCGACCTTGATGATTCTGAACGCGTTGCCTACCTGAAAGAACTCGGATTAAAAGAAAGCGGCCTCGATCAACTGACGCGCGCCGCCTACGTTGCGCTCGGCCTGCTGACGTTTTTTACGTCCGGCCCGAAAGAAACGCGCGCGTGGACGGTACGGCGCGGTGCTAAATCCCCAGAAGCCGCCGGAAAAATACACTCGGACTTCGAGCGCGGATTTATTTGTTCCGAAACCATCAACTGGAAAGACCTAGTAGATTCCGGCGGCGAGGTTAACGCCAAAGCCAAAGGACTCATGCGCACGGAAGGCAAAGAATACGTCATGCAGGATGGCGACGTGGTGGTGTTTCGGTTCAACGTGTAAGGTCAAAAAAATTGGCCCGGAGGCCAATTTTTTTTATTCATTAATTTTTACAATAAAGCAACTCTCAAAGGTGAACATATTTTGAAACAAAATTAAATTACATCAAATGGATTGCATTTAATAACTTATTAGCCATTCCTCCCACAACCACGGCAAGAGCGATAGTGAATAAACTAATGGTAATCGCTGTCCTTTTCCCGACCTCCCTGATGAGCACAGAAATCGCCGCAACGCACGGGATATACAGGGTAGTAACTAATGCAAAAATGAATATCTGCTGTTTAGTCATGAATGACAGCAGGTTATGGACGCTTGGTCCATATTGGATAATGGCAAGGGCAAGTAGCAACTGCAGCGCGAGCTCTTTGCGCAGTACGCCGAACAACAAGCATATCCCCGCTACCGCCGGCAGTCCCAGCCAATTTTCTACAATCAGACTCATGGGCCGAGTGATGAGCCACATATATTTGGTTTCGTACAGACCGCCGAGTACCAAACTACCAAAAGTGATTATTGGTATGGCAAAAATGATAAATTCCCTGAATCGATACCATGTTTTTTTGAGGATATTATTGAGCTTTGGTACTCGGAACGGAAACATCTCCATAACCAACCCCGCTGATCGGCCGGGCAAAAATACCGCCATGAGTCGTCCAACCGTGAGACCAATAATAAAGGTTATCAAGTAGATCATCAACGCCCACTGCCAACCCAAAAAAATGGCCACCGATCCCATGATGATAGCCGTCCTGGCGCTGCACGGCAAACATCGCGGAAACGGCCGCGGTCGTGATGTTAGTGGTTGTGGCGGTTCCCAAGATTTTTTGCATATCTATAGTATACCGTAAATAACGCCCATCATACATAGCCAAGCGCAAACAGCCGGCCCCGTGTGTGGGGCGGCTGCTGTTTGTTGACTGCTTAACCTTCCTAATGCCGCACGCCGCCCCACTCCACGACCGTGAAACCGGTGCGCACGGAGGTAATGATGCGCGGCGGGTTCGACAGCTGCATTGAGGACAGCCCTTCGTAATCCATCAAAATCCGAATGACCGTATCCGGTTGCGGCGTAATGTTCAGCGGCGCTAATTCGTCCATGGCCAAATTCCCATGAAAACCGATTTTGTAGTACGGATGATCCGACGTGAAGTACGGCAGCCAGTACTCGAGGAAAGCAGTTGATTCCTGTTTGTTCAAACCAAGCTGCGGCAACGTGCCGCGCAGGAATGGTTCCACATCAGCTTGCGCTACGACCCAGTAATTTTTTGGCGGCGCATACAGCCCGCCACGACCATCCCACCACAAATAGGGATAATTTTTTCCGGTGGCGATATCGGTGAGCGTGCCATCCGGCATTGCGGTGACTTCCCAACCATCTAAGTACGGTGGCTCAGTATACGTGAACCCGCCGCGCGGCGCGACCTCAACGCGCACCCGATTTGTCTGTTGCGGATAGAGATAAATGGCGGGTTTCGCGCATTCTACCGATGGAATGTAATCCCCGCCCATAAACTGGACCAGGCGACCCAACCGGTCCTGCCAAAAAAACATCGGATGCGTGCCAAGGTATTCTTCATACGCCGGCTTTGAACCTTCAAAGGGGATATACCAATTGCCATATTGCTCCCGCAGCGCTGCGGTACCTAGATCGCTGTATTCATATATCGGATCGCCGCTACCGGTAACTCCGGCCTGCACCAATTGCGTCGGGCTGATGTCAACGACAACGTTCATATTGTTGGTGCTTCCACACCCCCCAATCTTAGTGGCCAGATAGGAGCTGGTGCTGCTTCCATACCACCAAGTCAGTTGGAACTCGGTCGCCATGACGCCCGAATACGTCTGCGCAGGCTTCCGGCTGAACGGGATAACCGTGTTGTAGTAGACCGCATGGCCGCTCGTGCTTTCCGCAACAAAAAGATGGCGCGTTTCAAGATAATACAAGTCGCCGATCGCCGTCTGCCGAACGAGCAGTTTCGCCGTGGTTGAAGGGAATACCTTGTCGTCAAAAAAACCATATTCTGCTTGCTGCAAACGGATTCCGGCAATCGGCTCAAAATTTTCCGGGTAATCCAAATTTTTAAAGCGGTATGCCCGATCCACCGACACGATAGTTTTTTCCCACTCGTCATCAACGTCCACGTTGTCAAACGGATAATTCACCAGTAAGACCGCCCGGCGGGTGGTCGGGTCAAGCGCGAATAAAAAATATGAAGTTCCCATGCCGAATTCGCCGAGCCGGACCGCCTGTTTGCCAGCGTAGGCTCCGGCAATAAATTCCCCGACTTGTTCAAGGCTATAATTGTTGGCTGACCGGTCGGTTGTGTTTTTGAATATTTGCTTCAGGATTTCATCGGTCAGTGTCAACGACTGTGGAGAAGAAAACCAGCGAACATCCGAGGTCACGCCGGCAAACACCGACGGCTGGTCGGCTGCGGCAGCCAGCCTGCTGCTGAGCGTGGTAATGAGCTCGGTTTCACTTTGCGGCCACTTGACCGAAGAGCCAGTGGCTTGGGTGACGCGACCGGGAATCACGGGGTTCTCGGGAATGCCAAACTTATCGATTCCCGGAGAAGGCATCGGGGATTCAAACGGCGATGGCGCTACCTCAGGCGTTGGCGTCGGTGTTCCCTGCGGTAATAGCTTAATTGCTTGGGCAAGCTCCTGGCGCAGGCGCGCAGTTTCCTGCCCCTGTAAAAATGCCCAGATGCCGACGCAGCCAACCAACGCGACGGAAAGCGACACTACAAGCACAATGCCAAGTGTTTTCGTCCAATGTTTCATAGAAAAACTTTTTTTCTTTTAAATCATCAATTCACAAGTACAAAATGAAATCCGTCACCCCTTCTTAATTCCTCCCCTTACCAAGAGCCTGCCCCGTACTTGATACAGGGGGATGAGAGGTGGGGTCAACTATTGACTGGATAATACCATTTTTCCTTGCCGCAGGGAATCGCTCAGCCCCGGCGGGCCCACAAACGTCGTGGCAAAAAATTGCATGGTACTCGACGCGGTCGTGGTCGCCACGCTTACCTGGCCGTTCAACATTGAAATCGGTAAAAGATAGTAGCTAATCTCTTTCCCTTCGATTCGCGCGCCGATGACGGCTCCCTGCTGGGTCGCTTTTGACCAATCCTGATCGAAAATAAAATTTCCCAACGAATAAAAAATTGCTTTACCTTTATACACTTCGACCGGCTGGAGCACGTGCGGCCCGGAACCGACCACCACATCAACGCCGGCATCGATCAGCCCGTGCGCGATTGCCTGCTGCCGCTGGCTGAATTTCTGTTGGTATTCGTTGCCCCAATGCATCAGCACGGCGGTGAATGTTGCGCTCGAGGAGGCCCGAAGCTGCTGGGTAAAATTTTTGTAGTCCGTAGTTTGAGTATCGTACACCGCATAGAGGGTAACGGTCTGGCGGTGCGCGGTGAGCTGGATCGGCTCAACAATCCGCCGCGGATCACCGACCACCAGACCGCCGACATCCTCGAGGAGCTTTCGCGTCTGGATAAGACCGGGCGTTCCCATATTCTGCGTGTGGTTATTGGCCAGCCCAAATACTTCAATGCTCGCCTGCCGGAGCGGCGCGCGGTAGGCCGGGTCGAAATTGAATTTTACGTTATCAGGTTGATGCTCCGAAGCGTGGTAGGAAATTTTTGTCATCGGCCCTTCCAAATTGACAACCGAAAAATCATCGCCAGTAAGTACGCGCGGTATCTTGTCAAACGGGTAGTTCAGACCGCTGTGCCGATTTGCTTCGGCATAGACCCGGCGATCAAGCATCACATCGCCGGTAAACGTTACGCTGACACCGCGGCTTGGTTCGGGCTGCCCCAGATAGTACGCGCCGCTAACGTAACTAGTCACCTGTTCGTACGCGCCTGCGGGATTTAAAGTTTGTACGTTTTCATTCGCAAAAATTGTAAACCGCTGGCTGTGCTGCCGAGTCATTACTCCCAAAAATAGTTTCAGCGGATCGCGGATATCGATTTCCAAATGGTCCACCTGGCTGGCATCAGCTTCCTGCAGGGCGGCGACAGCGGCGCGGTCGTGATACTCGGCCCACGCCGCCGGCAGCTCGTGCGAAAAATCGAGCGACAGCACATACAGCGTACCGGGTTGATCCAGCTGGACCGCGAGGTCGACCAGCACGGCGGCTTTGGCATTTTCGCGGACGGCGACCATCAGCACGGGAAGATTCGGCAAGTAGCGCGCGACAAACGGCAGTTGCAAAGACAACCCATGTTCGCGGAGCACTTGCTCGGCGGAAAAACGGGGGATGTCTTGCAAACTGTCGGGGATAACGGCGGCTGGAACATCACCGTATGGTGTGGCAGTATGATAAGCGGCGATGTGAATGTTGCCATTGCCCTGGCTAAAATGGTCAGGGCTAATGATGACAATCCGCTGCACGGACTTTGGATCAACCCGCGCATATGCCTGGGCGGCAATTTCGGCAGCTAAAAGGTGGTGCGGCACCACCAGACCGGCTGGCTGCGATGTCAGGGACCGAAATGTCGCACGCTCCGGCAGCGAAAAAGAAAATGAAGGTACGGTCAATGCCGCAGCGGGCGTTGGCATCGGGGCGGGCGTTGGCACGGGTGTCGGAGATGACCGCGGAATGGGCTGGCATCCGGAGCAAATCAGCACAACACCCGCGATGCTCGCGATAAAAAAGGTGACGTAACGGGAAAAATTAATTTTTTTATTCAACCACTTTTGGACCATACGTAAAGCTGGCGGCGGACACGCTGATCGTCCCGAAAATACGGTAGGGGGCCAAGTTGTCGGGTGAACCCCAGGGCGGGGATATCCTCGGAAACGGACATCGGCAGCATGGCTTTGACATGCATAAACATCGGCATGACAAAAACCACGCGCCCGTTCGGTTTGAGCACGAGGCGAAACTGATTGAAGGCGGCCAGGTACAATGTGGAAAGTTCGTCAATAATCTCTTTCAGCCTGGAGCGAGTTTCGCGGCCGGACAGCGGCGGTCCGAGGTACGGTTCGGTCACCACCGCATCGAACTTTTTTTGCTGCACAACGGTTGTTAGCTGCCGCGCATCCCCCTGACGGACCGACCACCGCGCGGTTGCGGCGGTTTGGTAATGCTTTCCCGCCCACAGTAAATTTTCCCGCGATTCAGAAACAGCTTTGGCGGAGATATCCACGCCATCCGCCTCGGCAATGCCGGAAATCGCCGCCTCGGTCAAAATCGTCCCCGAACCGCAAAACGGATCGAGCAACGTCCCCTTCAACGGCAAGCGCGCCAGATTGACCATCATCCGCGCGAGTTTCGGCGGCAGTGTCCCAGACTTTAAATCGCGGTGCGGTCTGCCAACGTCGCGTTTGGTAAAATCTGAAAAATCCTGAACGGCAATGGTTCGCGCCAAGCTGCCATCCGGCAGTACGAGATACTCGCGGCAATGGTTTGTGCGCACCACCACCGACGTTAGTTGCGCCTCGTGGCTGGTCACCAACCGACAGGAAATTTTTCGTTGTCGCAAAATCTTTTTCACCGTCAGCCCGAAGGCGAGCTGCTGGCGCAGCGGAACGTGGGAATGGTACCAGCTCAATCCGAAGTTAATTTTTCCCTTGCCGCGAGCCGGTGCGACAATATCATCGGCCACAGTTTCTGGCGCAGTCGTCGCGGCGATCACGGCTCCAATTTTTATTGTCCCGCCAAGTTTGGAAATCAGCGTCTGCGGATCATCAACGGCCCGATCGAACCGCAACACGTCCGGTGCGAGTGGGTACAGCGACGAATCCAACAACACCGCGTCGAGTTCGGCGCGGGAGAGATCGGGCATTCGCCCCAAAATAAACACGGTTGACATCATACTTGACATTACCACACTGCTCTGCTAGCCTCACTATACAATACAAACATAACCTTTCCCATGGTCTGATCCATTTCAGACCGTCCCGGGCCAAGGCCCAGCGGACAAAGGTCCCAAGAGTATACCGCACGGCGGCTCTTGAATACCATTGTCCGGGGAAAACCCCGGTTTTTTAATTATAATCACTGTCGTCAACTATGAACCGCTACGAACTCGTCTACCTCGTCCCAACCAAATACGCCGAAGATGAACTCGGCACCGTTATCGGGCAAATCCGCGACCTCGTGACCAAGCACGGCGGCAAAATCACGTTTGAGGACAACCTTGGCAAAAAACGGCTGGCCTATCCCATTAAGCACATAAACCAGTGCTACTACTTACTCTCCCACATCGACCTCGAACCGGCCAATACTGCCGCCTTTGAACGGGACCTGCGGCTCGTCAACGACGTCGTCCGCCATCTGGTAACCCAGCGCATCGAAGTGTCGCGCAAGGCTGCACCCGCTCCCGCGCCAACTGTTCAGCCCACCCCGCAAGCGAAGAAAGAAGAGATATCACAAGCCAAACTCGAGGATCTCGACCGCAAACTCGATGAGTTGCTGGCCAAAGACATTATCTAGGTGTTAGGTTATAGGTAAAAAAATTTCCACGGCAAAAAAACTATAACCTATAAGCTAAAAGCTAATATCTCAATTCTCTATGGACCTCAATAAAGCCATGGTCATCGGCCGCCTGACGCGGGACCCCGAGACGCGAACCACGCCGAGTGGCGCCACCGTCACGACATTCTCCATTGCGACCAACTTCTACTGGACCGACCAAGCTGGCAAGCGCCAAGAAAAAGTTGAGTTTCACAACATCGTTGCTTGGCGCAAACTGGGTGAAACCATTGCCCAATATCTCCACAAAGGCAGCCGTATCTTTATCGATGGCAGGCTGCAGACCCGTGAATGGCAGGCCCAGGACGGCTCACGGCGCAACCGCACCGAGATTGTCGCCGATAACATGATCATGCTCGACGGCCGTCCGGCCGGGAGCGGCCCGGCAACTCCGCGCGTGGCAACCGCTCAGCCGGAGCAACCAAC
>Ga0209541_10018240_pt1 | contig 10179 bp, 9 predicted proteins | sample RifCSPlowO2_01_FD_184027 | JGI IMG/M metagenome (GOLD analysis project Ga0209541, IMG submission 184027) | Groundwater microbial communities from Rifle, Colorado - Rifle CSP2_plank lowO2_0.1 (SPAdes) (version 2) | ecosystem: Environmental > Aquatic > Deep subsurface > Groundwater | place: Rifle...
TGACAACCAGAGCTTGGCAAATGGACAGAATACTTACTTTAACAAGACAATTACTGGCAAAAATGACCAGTGCTCGCAGAATTATACTATTGCTTTAGCTGCTGGAAGTGTAATAAATTTCACTGTTAGAGTGAATGATACAAGCAATAATTTCAGGACCAATGACACGGTCATTACGGTTGCTGCTGCAGCCCCGGTTGTAAAGCTCAACAATATATCTGGATTCCGTGTAGATCCTGTTGACGGAGACCTATCCTACATTATTATATCGTTTAATGTCACGGATGCAGATGGTGTAGAGGATCTAAACGCTTCCAAGGCCATTGTAAATCTTACCCTGGGCGGACCAGGCGGACAGTTTAGGTTCAATAAGTCAGACGACGGAGACGAATTTGGAACGTGTGGAAATAGTGTGAGTTCTACAGTGATGGTCATCAATTGTACTGTGGTAATGAAGTATTATGATAACGCCAGTTCGAGCTGGAGAATTAATATCACTATCGAAGACAGGGGAGGATTGCAGGGAAGAAATGACAGCGGTGTATTTACTTATAACACTCTGTCTGCATTAGCACTTCCACATTCAGCCATTAATTTCAGTACAGTCAATTTGGGCCAGAGCAACGTCCGCGCTTATCCCCATATTATCTTGAACAACACCGGAAACGATGACTTTGACATGGTCAATATGACCGCAGCTTCATTGGTAGGGAGCACAAACCCAAGCGAATATATCAACTATACCCAGTTTGGTGTGAACCTGACTAACAGCAGCTCGAACCAGCGCATAAGCTTCCCGGTCGCTGACCAGACCATCAATTTGAGAGATACCATAACTGGTGGAAACGTTTCATTCATACACGGCCATACATCGGCATTGACGGATTATAACGATAGGGTAATCTCATCAAAAGGCAACCTCTCGGTATTCGTTTGGGTAAATGTGCCGAGCAGTGGCTTAAGTGCGCAGCTGTATAACGCCACCTGGAATGTGACTGTAGTAAATAGCTGACCATAAAATTTATTAACTATCCTTGTTGTTAGAATAGGAATGAAAACAGTTGTCTTCCTCATTTTTCTATGGATGGCTGTAATGTCAAGCTTTAATGCCGGCGCAATAGCCGTGGCCTCAGATTATCTCGAAAACAGTACCTTGACGCTCGTAGACGGCGCTTCAGCGCTGTATGGGATACGGCTCCAGAATCCAAGCCCGGAAGAAATCCATCTCAAATTGACGTATGATGATAGTATCGCAAAGATTGTAGATTACCAGGAAGGGTATGCCGTTCCGGCAAAAAGCAGCTTTGCCATCTTCTTTAACATCTCAGCGCCCAATGCCAGACCTGGGGATGTGTTCAATGTAGGCTATACTGTCAGCGAAATATCCGGCACTGGCGGAGGAGTGGGCATACTGCTGAAGATCAATAAGAATTTCAAGGTCAAAATAGTGGAAGCTCCTGATAAATCCTATACTGATAAATTCCATATAAGCTATGCCTGGCTGGCTGTTGGGATAATTGCATTGGCATTTTTCATCTTCATCTCAAGAAAGAAAATAGCAGGCTATTTCAGGGGAAATAAAAAAGGAAAAGTAATTAAATGGAAACGCTGAATATAACCACATATGAAAAAAGGAGCTGTATTTCTTATCATCCTTTGCCTGCTGATAGCAGGCAAAGCTGCCTTAATTTATAGCCAGAAAGGCGGTTTTTCTACAGGCATCACGATAGGCGAATTCGATTCTGACGGCGACGGAACGCCTGATTCTGAAGACACTGACGATGATAATGATGGCCTTGCAGATTCAGGCGATGCCCTGACTGGAAATTCCAGCAGTGTGCAATCCGGGACAGTAACTGCAAATGTAACCATAGGCAATTCCATTAATTTGGCGCAAAGCTTTAGCGAGAATCTGGAAGTCGTGGTGAAGGATGCAAATGTTACGCTTGTCAATTTCTCATGGGATTTCAGCCAGAAAACATTGAATTTGGCAAATGTGACTGTAGAGCGTGAAACAATAGTGGACAAAGGCTCTATCCTAATGAGGGGCATTACCCTGCCATCCGGAACAACAAAAACACTTTATGTTGATAATGTGGATGCAAGCATTGACAGGCTTTGCATAAAAGACGCATTTATAGACAAGATATCAGAGATAAGCAGCGATTGCACAGGAGCAGGCGAGACAGCAATTACATGCCCTGGAACAACAGGAGGCTATGCATGTACCAAAGAGGAAGGCAACACAAGATACAAGATAACAGGGCTTAGCTATACCGGCATTATAGAGCAAGCAGCGCCGTCTGACGGGGATGAGGGTACAGGAGGCACTGCTGCAGCTAGCGGAGGAGGAGGCGGTGGAGCTGCAGCCCCAACAGTCTCGGATTTTGATATAGACAAGAGTACGCTGAAGGTTGTTCTCAGGCAGGGCGAAACCAGAGAGGAAACCATCAATATAAAAAACACCGGCACTGATGTTCTGGACATTACAACCTACCTTCAGGCATTGAAAAGTTTTATCTATTCTCCCGGAGAGGATGAGGTAAAGGTTAGATTGCAACCGGGCGAAAGCCAGGCATTAAATCTTGTGTTTCAAGCTGCTGAGGACCAGAAGCCTGATGTTTATGCAGGCCGGATTAGCCTTAAAAGCGGGGCTTTGGAGAAGACCATAAGCACAATAATAGAGGTTGACTCCGCTAAGCCATTATTTGATGTGGATGTAGAGGTTCTGCCGCAGTATAAGTCTATATCTCCTGGAGAAGACATCTTTATCGAAGTCTCCTTATTCAACGTCAGGGGCTTCGGAAGAGTGGATGTCAATCTTGAATATTCATTAAAGGATTTTGAAGGCAATATAATAGCAAAAGAAGATGAGACAGTAGCTGTTGAAACCCAGGCAAAGTTTACCCGCGAGCTTCTCGTGCCTTCTGACATAGTGCCAGGGACCTATGTAGCTTCTGTAAAAGTGACGTTTGAGGATTCCATAGGCACCAGCTCTGATGTTTTCGAGGTAAAGGCAAAGACCTTAAGGTTAATCCCTATTGCCCTGAAGGATTACACCTTTTACCTGCTTCTTGGCATTGCAGCGATCTTAGGAGGCTCTATATATCTGATGCGCAATATAATCCTGCCAAAGAGAAAGCCAGCGCCAAAAACCAAAGAAGAAGTGACAAAATCCGTTAAAACAGAAGAGAAAATGCAGAAGCTGGAAAAAGAGCTGGCTGCTATGGAGAAAGCCTATAACTCAAAATTAATTTCAGAAGCATCTTTTATAAAAGATAAGGAAAGGATTGAAAAAGAATTGAAAAAGTTAAAGGGCTAATTTTGCTTAATGCCTTGTTCTCCTGTACTCTTTCTTTTTATGGCCGTCAGGAAGCTCCCTTACTTTTTTATCTATTATTACAACCGTTATCAGCACTATTAAAAGAAATGCCACTTCCAGAAACTCTCTTACTATTTCTGGCATTTTCAATACGTGCTCCAGAAACTCTAATATAAAATACAGCGAAAAAGCCAGAAACAGCGCCTTCCATCCTTTGTTGAATTGGCCTTTTACCCGCTTTAAAGTGTCAAATACAACTAATAAGATTATTAAAATCAGAATTAAAACAATAGTAATAATTAGTATCTCCAGGCTTATTGGCATATAGGCCCCTACAGCATTAATCCTTTTTAAACTTTGTTAATGCCACCACATATTTAGCCACGTTTTAAGAGTGGATGTTTCTTAAAAATGCCTGCTGTCTGCCGATAGTAAAAAAAGCCATACGCAAGCAGGATATACTGCAGATCCCATAATATGCCGAAAAAGGAAGTTGCCTCATAAAGCGATGCAATCTGCGCATACAGTATGTCTGCAAGCGTTGTAAATAAGCCTGCTATCAGCAGAATAGCCCATGGCTTGATGAGGTCTGTGCCGAAAAAGGATGAAAGTATGATGATATGCCCAATCACAAGAGCCAAATCAAGAACAACATATCCGACAGCAATGCTTTTCCCAAATGTAGTTAACCCCTCATCAATAAGGCCGGGATAAATGCCGTAGAAGCCACCCAGGACAAGTGCCACTAGAATAAATAAAACTGCTATGCACATTCTGCTCATGCTCAGGGGCGTTTTAGTGGATTTCCATAGATAATAAAGCCCTATTCCATAAGGCACATAGCCAATATACCAGAATAAATCAGCAATTGAAGGGAAGGGTGCTATTATACCAAGAAAAACTTCCAAATATGCCCAGAGAAATTCAGCAATCAGCCATGAAAAAACTCCGGCAGTAAGAAAAAACAAAGCCTTGCCAAACGGATGCTTCATGCCATGGTATTTATAGGCATAATATCCTGCAATTACAGCCAGTAAGGAATATAACACCAAGGTCCAGTCCGATATAAGATAGAAATTCTCCCCCAATGGCAGGGTTGTAAACAAAATAAGGTTGATAATCAGCACAATGACTAGCATAACAGTTGCTATCCTTAATTTCAAACTTGTGCTGTCAATGATTCTTTTTTCCTTTTTCATTTGTCAAGAACCGCAAATCAGAGATTGGCAGAAAATTTCTGATATTTTAATCACTTTCATCAATGTTTTCATTTTTCCTCCATGAGCTCATGAATGTCAATCTTTTTCCTTTCCAGCCCTGTGAACAGCTTCTTCAGCTGCCTGTGCTGAAGGACCAGCAGAATAAAGAATATAATCAGCATAAGCAATACGACCAAAAGCAGCGTAGCTTCTTTTTCAGTAAAAGAAACTTCAGCCTTCTCTTTTACAACAGTAAATGTGTCGCGCTCTGTCTTTCGCATACTGTCATAGATTACTTCAACATCTACGAGGTATGGCCCGGGCTCAAGGCTTTTGTGTATCATTAGGTTCTCATTAACCTGTGCTGTTTTTTCAACTGCCAGTGTATTTGATTTCTGGAATACAGTAAGCCCACTGTTATCAGTTATGGTGTATTGTATGGTTACATCCACTTTTTCATCTTTATGCGTGTCTATCCGCGTAGCTGCCCTTATGCCCTCGCCAGGCTGTATTTCCCTCGACAATGGATAGAGATCCACATTGATATCAAAAGTCCCTGCTTCGCTGGTTACAAATGAGGTTAAGAAATCATTATTTTTGGCATTAAGAACAAGCACCAAAGCCAAGAATAAAAAGACAGCTACTAAGATAGTACCTCTTTTCATCACTTCATTTGCTTATTTTACTGTATTTAAATATTTCTAAAAAAACGCTCAGTAGAAATCCTCTCACATTCGTTCGGTCAGCAACAGGCTCGGCTTGGCATTTTTAGCTAGAGGGCTGACATTTCCCGTATGGAGCATCCCCTTTGTCAGCTTGTTTTATGGACTAGAAGAGTCTCGCAATAATGTTGCTGACTATAGGATTTCTACTGAGCTTAAAAAAAGGACAATTCTGGCGAAAAACAGCAGAAATCAGGGTTATGGTTAGCGGAACGGGCTTATAGAGCAGAGCAAGATGGAAAGATTTCTAAATTAGCCGAGGAATTGGAAAATTGTTCGAAAAAAGGATAGGAAATATAGGCGTAAAAACATAACGTTTTAAAAGAACAGCTAAGTCACATTCTGTTATGAAAAGGCTGATATTTGTTTTAATTGTTTTACTGATTGTGCCTGCAGTATTTGCGCAGTCCGGCCATCTGAAGCTATTGGCTGTAAAGGAAGAGGGCGACACCCAGAAAGGCAGCGTAGCTGACCTGTTCCTGGAGATAAAGCCAGGCACTGGCCGCGTTTTTATTGACACATACCCGACAGCAAGGGTAGACACTCAAATCTCTACGAGATTTGCCAAAGAGATTGCATGCAACACCCTGAATGTGGATTGTGACAATTATGATTTCTTTTACCAGATTACAGCTGACTCTGCAATTATAGGTGGCCCTTCTGGAGGCGCTGGAATAGCCACCCTGACCACCTCTCTCCTGAAGAATATCCCGCTGGACGAATCTATCGCTGTTACCGGTACAATAAACCCAGGCGGCCTGGTAGGCCCTGTCGGCGGCTTAAAAGAGAAGATTGAAGCTGGTGCAGATGCCGGAATAAAGAAAATTCTTATTCCGCTGGGAAGGCGCTATGCAGCTGATTTAAGCCTGAATATAAGCAACAACACAAACAGAAGCATTGATCTTTTTGAATTCGGAAAGGAAAAAGGCGTTGAAGTAAAGGAGGTGTCTACCTTAAATGATGTTTTCCATGAGTATACAGGAGAATATCTCGAAGAAGAAAGGGTGGAATTTGAAATTGATAAGGCATATACAGCTACAATGAAAGATCTGGCCGTTGACCTGTGCAACCGCACAATGCGCCTCAATGGGATATATGAGAGGCTGGCTGAAGAACCGATAAATAATACAGATTCTCTTGCATCAGACTTGTATCAGAAAGGGAAAGCAGCCTTTGACAGCGGGACTTACTATTCATCCGCAAGCTTCTGCTTCGGCTCCAACATACGCCTGACATACGCAATACTCCAGAAGCAGAATTTCACAGAGGCGGAAATAAATGAAAAGATAAGCCAGCTTGTTGATGGGATTGATGAATTTGACAAGCGGCTTGAAAATAAGGAGCAAAAGACGATTACGGACTTAGAGGCCTATATGGTTGTCAAAGAAAGGCTTATCGAGGCAGGCAATTATGCGAAAGAGGCAGAAAAAGCAGAGCCTGACCAGCAATTATCCAACATAGCATATTCCACAGAAAGATTGTATTCTGCTTTTTCATGGTTTAAGTTTTTTGACCATAGGGGAAAAGAGTTCAGGCTTGAGCCTGGAACCATGATGGAATCCTGCAAACAGAAATTAGCAGAAGCAGAAGAGCGGTACCAGTACACCATCTCCTCCTATGAGGGAGACATGGGAGCAACACGCGAGGGGCTTGACCTTGCATATAAGGATATGGGCAACGGCAATTTTGGATTGTGCCTGTTTGAGGCATCAAAAGCCAAAGCAGAAGCAGATGCCATCCTTTCATCTGTAGGCATTGACGCAGAGCAGGCAAAAATAATAATTGAGCAGCGCAAGAAAGTCATTGAGAGCCTGTTCTCAAAAGAGGCCAGTAAGAACATTTTCCCTATTTTAGGGTATAGCTATTATGAGTATGCAAATGCCCTGAAAGAAGAGGATATCGGCTCAGCACTGCTATATTCTGAGTATGCATTGGAGCTTGGCAATCTTGACATCTATTTTGAGGAAAAAAATACGCTGTCATTGCCTTATATTGATGTAAGATGGCTTATAGTATTCGCTGGGGGAATAGCGATAGGCTGGATTATTGCTTTTTCAACAATCAAATATAGGCTAAATAAGCAGCCTAGAAAGGAAAAAAGGAGTATAAACCCGAGCAGAACACGCAAGCGTGTCCTGCTGGGAAAAAAGAGGTGATAGATCGTTCAATCTATACCATTGATTTGGCTTCCACTCCGATATATAAATTTTTCGATATTGAGAGTATTCTAAAGTAGTGACAAAGTGGTGACAAATCACAAAATCATGCAGAGTATACCTATTTAAAGCAAATATCATTCTTTGGCTCTATGAAATGCATTAAATGCCATAAAGGAAAAGCCTCTGTTTTCCTGGCGCACCTGAACCATCTGTGCACCGGCTGTGCAGCCCACATTATTGAGAAGCGCATACGGAAATATGTCAGGATGAGCAGGCTAATTCAGAGAAATGATGTTATCTGGACTGCTGACAGGCTGGCAGGATGTATTACAAAAGGAATTGTAAAAGGCACGCCGGTCAAATGGCTCAAGAAGAAAGAAAAGATAGTGAATATCCTGAAAAACAGCAGGAATGTAAAGGCATTTATCAGGAAAAATGGTATAAGGAAGGTTATAATAAGCCGTACATTGGATGACGAGATTGCAGCTTTCATGAAAAGGGCACTGGAAAATGGGCAGCCTGAAAAAGATGACAAAAAGATAGTTCCGCTGCTTATTAAGGTGACAGACCAGGAAGCTGGGATTCTGGCAAAACACCATAAAGTCCAATTCAAGCCTAACCAGGAAAACAGGGAAATAAAGGATATGCTAGACAGGATGGAAGAGCGCTACCCGGAAACAAAATTCAGCCTTCTCAAGAGCGCTGAGAAAATAAAGGAAATGGGAATATGAAAAAATATATTTTTCTGTCTTTTCTGGTTTTGATAGCAGGCTGCAGTTTGCCTAATGCTGCTGTAGTCGCAGAGCTGCCAAAAGAGAATACGCTGCCAACAGAGGTATATTTCTGCCCAAAAGACGATTGCGCAGGCCATCTCATCAAAAATATAGAGAATGCACAGAATACAATCCATTGCGCCGTATACGATCTGGACGAAACCAATATAATCCATGCACTGGCCAGGAAGAGCCAGACCGCAGATGTGAAAATTGTTATGGATAAAGATAATGACGAAGGCCAAATCAGCGGAGAAGGCATACGTCTGGACGATAATAACCAGCTAAGCCACAACAAATTCTGCGTTTTTGATAATCAAAGAGTATGGACAGGATCCTTCAACCCAACAGAAAGGGATAATACCAAAAACAACAACAATGCGCTGCTGATTTACTCGTCGTATCTGGCAGGCAACTATGAAAAAGAATTCCAAGAGCTGTGGAACGGAACATTTGGAAGAGGAAATACTGTAAAATATCCTGCAGTTACAATAAACAATAAGGAGATAGAGAACTATTTCTGCCCCGAAGACAGGTGCAAAGAGCATGTGATAAATGCACTGTCGAAAGCAGAAAAAAGCATCCATTTCATGACATTTTCATTCACTGAAGAGGAAATTGCAGACGCTGTTTTATTCAAAAATAAGCTGGATATAAAAGGCATATTTGAGAAATCCCAGGCTGGCAGCCAATATTCGCAGTATTGGCGCATGAAAGATTTTGGCATGAGCGTCATCAGGGACACAAATCCATTCAACATGCACCACAAGGTGTTCATCATTGACGGAAAAACAGTCATCACAGGCAGCTACAACCCGACTGGCGCAGGCAGCTATAAGAACGATGAAAATGTGCTGATTATTGAAGACGATGCATTAGCGCAGAAGTTTGAATCAGAGTTTGGAAGGCTGTGGGATGAATTCTCAAAATAGTAAAAGACACAAATATTAGGGCGATATATTATGTGCTTTACTATCTTAGAAAAGGGCACAAATGTCCAATAATTAATGCCCTTTTCTAAAAGGCGAATAATTTAAATAACCCACTCCAATCTTTCTTTACAAAATGGAGCTCATCATTGCAGGAACAGTCGCATTGGATGATGTGAAAACGCCGTTTGGCGAAGTAAAAGGCGCTTTAGGTGGCTCGGCAACCTATGCAGCATACGCTGCCTCGCATTTCTCAAGGCCTGGCATTGTCTCCGTCATAGGAGAGGACTTCCCGAAACAGCACCTGGATATGCTGGAAAAGAGGGGCATTGACCTCAAAGGCCTGAAAAAAGAGGGCAAAACATTCAGATGGGACGGCTATTACGAATTTGACATGAACGAAGCCAAAACATTGCGCACCGAATTAAACGCATTGGAAAATTTCACCCCAAAATTGCCGGAAGCATATAAGAAAGCCAAATACGTTTTTTTGGCTAATATAGACCCGGGCGTGCAGCTTGCTGTCCTGCAGCAGGTGAAAAAGCCTGCATGGGTTGTGACAGACACCATGAATTTCTGGATAGAGAACAAAAAAGAGGAGCTGATGAAAGTGATAAAAAAAACAGACACGCTTTTGCTGAACGACGGCGAAGCAAGGGAATTGTTCAAGACAACAAATCTTGTAAAAGCTGCAAATGAGGCATTAAAACTGGGACCTTCTTCAGTAATTATCAAGAAAGGAGAGCATGGCGCATTGCTGTTCACAAAAGACAAGCATTTCAACGCCCCAGGCTATCCATTGGAAAACATCAAAGACCCTACTGGCTGCGGTGATTCATTTGGCGGTGCATTGATAGGGCATCTTGCCAGCACAAAGCTGCACGGCGAGTGGAACCTGAGAAAAGCTGTGATGTACGGCAGCACATTGGCATCTTTCAATGCAGAGGAGTTTAGTTTAGAAAAATTAAAGAGCATAAAGAAGGAAGACATTGAAAAGCGCCTGAAGGAATTCAGGGAAATGCGCGAATTCTAGAATGGGAATCAAAGAAAGCATAGGAAGGATAAAAAAAGAGAT
>Ga0209541_10018242_pt1 | contig 10178 bp, 11 predicted proteins | sample RifCSPlowO2_01_FD_184027 | JGI IMG/M metagenome (GOLD analysis project Ga0209541, IMG submission 184027) | Groundwater microbial communities from Rifle, Colorado - Rifle CSP2_plank lowO2_0.1 (SPAdes) (version 2) | ecosystem: Environmental > Aquatic > Deep subsurface > Groundwater | place...
AGGTCCTCCTTCCGAAGCTCCTGCGCGCACTGGCACGCGATGTTCACGTAGAACTCCGTCATGTCGAGGTCGATGGCCGGTTCTTCTTCCCCGCCCTCGGGAACGAATTCCCCGGTCGCGGATTCCTCGACGGCCATGTAGCGCCACGCGGGATGGCGGTTGAGGAACTCCGTAATGAGGGTGTCCTTGCCGACGCTGGCGTCTCCCGTGAGAAGGAGGAGCATGGTAGATAGTTTATCACTTGTGTCATGGTGAGGTGCGTGGCTCGCTCGGCTCGCATCTCAGGGTGACAAAACTCACATTTTCAGTGTTTTTTGATTAGTGTCTGCCCTCCCATATACGGCCGCAGGACCTCCGGGATGGTGACGGAGCCATCGCTATTCTGGTAGAGCTCGAGAATGGGGATGAGGATGCGCGGAGTGGCGATGCAGGTGTTGTTCAACGTGTGAACGAAGCGCTTTCGTCCCTCCACATCCGTGTACCTGATATTGAGTCGCCGTGCCTGGAAGTCTCCGAGATAGCTGCAGCTATGGGTTTCGCCGTAGGCTTTTCTGCTTGGCATCCAGCATTCAATATCCTGCATGAAGACCTTCCCCCGCCCCATTTCGCCCGTGCAAATGTCCATCACGCGGTATGGGAGCTCCAGTGCCCGGAGCACCTCCTCCGCATTCGTCCGGATTTCCTCGAAGAGCGCCATTGCCTTTTCCTCATCCGCCTCACAGAGGATGATTTGCTCGACTTTCTGGAACTGGTGGACGCGGTAGAGGCCTTTCGTGTCCTTTCCATACGTGCCAGCTTCGCGCCGGAAGCAGGGAGAAAAGCCGCAGTAGCGCTTCGGAAGCTCTGCTGCTTCCAGGAGTTCATCTTTGTGATAACTGCAAACGCTGACCTCCGATGTTCCAATGAGGTAACGGTGATCGGATTGAAGAGTCTTTGGAGTGTCACCCTGAGCTCGTCGAAGGGTCTCTGTTCCTTGATCAACACCAACTGCGTACGTTTGTTCCTCTGCGCCGGGGAAGAACCCTGTTCCCATGAGGCATTCCCCGGTGGCCATGAGGGGAGGAGCGAACAGTGTCCATTTTTTCTTGAGGAGATGATCAATCGTGAACCGGAGGAGCGCGAGCTCCAAGCGAGCGCCATCTCCTTTGAGAAAGTAGCTGCGCGCTCCTGCCACCTTCACCCCACGAGGAATATCGATGATATCGAGAGCCTCTCCAAGGGCCACGTGATTCTTAAGTTGAGCGGGTGTCACCCTGAGCGCAGTCGAAGCGTCACCCCACCGTCTCACCTCCACATTCCCCTTCTCATCCTTCCCTCGCGGGACGCGGTCGAGCGGGAGAGATGGGAGCAGAAGTTGCATTTCGCGCCAGGCGGCTTCCGTCTTCCGTACTTCGTCCTCCTGTTCTTGCAAGCGCACGGAGAGACTTTTCATCTCCGCGAGCGCCGTCTCTTTCTCTTTCCCCTTCATCCCCGGAATGCGCTTCGAGACGCTGTTCTTCTTCGCGCGATCCTCCTCCGTACGCTGAAGAACCTCTCGCCGCCGTGTATCGAGCTTCAGGAACCCCTCGACCGATGCGTCAATTCCCTTGTCCTTCACTGCTTTTTTATAGATATCCGGCCGTCTGCGGAGGTCATCGAGATCGATCACGACCGGAGTATACCGCGACGATCTTGGCAATCTCAACGAGGGACGCTGCGGGATCGGAGGGCGATTTTGTGACGGCGCGAGATCCCACGCGCGCGAAGAGACGGGCGGCGGACGACATCGAGCTGAAGCCGATGCAGGGAACACTATGACTTGTCCGTTCATGGATGCGTTGCACAACACTGTCTCCACGGAGATTGCTTGCGAGGTAATAATCCATGAGGACTGTATCGGGGGCGTGAGAGAGAGTTTCATCGATGAGTTGAACAGTATCTTGTTTCTGGTGAAGAATGATGGCGGCCCTCCCGCGAGTCGCCGCAACCAAGTGAGGGATATAGGCAGCGAGAACTGCCGGGGTATCGTCCACCATAACGAGCATGTGCCCCTGGAGGGGAGCGCACTCTGCGGAAACGTCAGGGAGCTTTTTGTAGTGTGTTGTTTCGCCCAGTCGGTCGAGCTCCCGGTTGATCTGGTCGAGGAGCTCGCTGTCCGATGGGAGATTGTTCGTAGGTTCCATAGAAGGGCGTAAAGCAGGGAAGGTACATTTTATAGCTTTATACAAAAATAGTATTGACATGTCAAGTTCCCTCAGGAACGCAACCAGCGCCCCGAACAAAGATGGTTCGGGGCGCTTTCAAGTGTTCCTTGTGATACACTCCCTCGTCATGCCAAAGGAAAAACTTCTCTCCTCGGGGAAGCCATTTGCTCTGGTGTCGCCCTTCGTGCCGACCGGCGACCAGCCGAAAGCAATTGCCAAGCTCGTCGATGGGGTGAAAAAGGGCGAACAGCACCAAACACTTCTGGGGGCCACCGGTACCGGGAAGACGTTCACGATGGCAAATATCGTGGCACAAGTGCAGCGGCCGACGCTCGTGATCGCGCACAACAAGACGCTCGCCGCGCAACTCTGCAGTGAGTTCCAGCAATTCTTCCCGGAGAATGCCATCAGCTACTTCGTCTCGTACTACGACTACTACCAGCCGGAGGCATACATTCCCCACACGGACACCTATATCGAGAAAGACGCCTCGATCAACGCGGAGATCGAGAAGTACCGCCATGCGGCGACGATGAATCTCCTCACGCGACGCGACGCGCTCATCGTCGCATCCGTCTCCTGCATCTACGGGCTCGGGAATGTTGAAGATTACGAAGCGCTGGCGATCAAACTCGAGCGCGGCATGCCCATGCAGCGCGACACGCTCCTCCGCCGCCTCACCGACATCCAATACCGGCGGAGTCACATCGAATTCAAGCAGGGGATGATCCACGTCCTCGGAGACACCGTGGAAATTTTCCCTCCAAGCGCGGATACCGTCATCCGCATGGAGATGCCGTTCGATGAAGTTGAGAGTTTGCAGGAGGTGGACAGCTTCACCGGAGAAATCATCCGCGAACTGCAGGAAGTCGTCATCTTCCCCGCATCGCACAATGTGACGTCGAAGGAGAAAATTGAGCATGCATGTGAGGGGATCCTCGTAGAATTGAAGGAACGCGAAGCAGAGCTCCTCAAGAAGGGCGAACATGCGAAGGCAGAGCGCCTGCGTCAGCGGACAGACTACGACGTCGAAATGCTCCGGGAAACCGGCTACTGCACGGGGATCGAGAACTACACGCGCTACTTTGGGAACGATGGCACTCCCGGGCAACCCCCATCGACCCTTCTCGATTACTTCCCGCGGGATCTCCTCTGCATCATCGATGAGTCGCACATGACCATTCCGCAGATTGGAGGGATGCACGAAGGGAATCGCAGCCGGAAGCAGACGCTCATCGATTACGGCTTCCGGTTGCCGTCAGCGCACGATAACCGCCCCCTCACGTTTCCAGAGTTCTCCGATCGCACCCCGCAGCGTATCTACGTCTCCGCAACACCGGCGAAGTATGAGATTCTCCATACGCCAAAGATGTGGCTTACAGAGCAGATCATCCGTCCCACAGGGCTCCTCGACCCCGTGATCACCGTGAAACCGACGAAGGGACAGGTGGATGACATTCGTCGGGAACTCGATGCGACGATCGGCCGGAAAGAGCGCGCCCTCATCACGACCCTCACGAAGCGCCTCGCGGAAGACCTCACGAAGTTTTTTCAGGAGCACCAATACAAGGTGCAGTACCTCCACAGTGATGTGGAGACCCTTGAGCGCATCGAGATTCTCCGTCGGCTCCGTATGGGAGAGATCGATATTCTGGTGGGCATCAACCTCCTCCGGGAAGGGCTCGACCTCCCCGAGGTGAGTTTCATCGCGATCCTCGATGCGGACAAGCAGGGGTTCCTCCGCTCGCGCGACGCGCTCATTCAGACGATCGGCCGTGCCGCACGCAACGTCCACGGCCACGTCACGCTCTACGCTGACCGGGAAACCGGCGCCATGCGGGAGGCGGTGCTCGAGACGAACCGCCGGCGTGAAATCCAGGAGGCGTATAACAAAAAACACGGCATTACGCCGAAATCGATCGAGAAAGCGGTCCACGATATTTCAGAGGAAGAACGAAAGTTGGAACTCCGTCGTCCCCGCCATGATCACACGAAGATTCCGAAGGATGAGAAGCTCCGTCTTATGCAGGAGCTCGAAAGCCAGATGGCCATCGCTGCGGAAAATTTGGAATTTGAAAAAGCAGCGGATCTGCGTGATGAAGTCGATCTCCTTCGAAGGGAACTGGGGATGTTTCGGTAGTCGTCCAGTGCGGCAGGCCAGCCGGTCGCCCATTCGTGGCTCGCAGGTTGTCATGGTGAGGTGCTCCGAAGCCGCAGCAAAGGAGCCACGAATCCATACAACCTGCTCGCACCTCAGGGTGACACGGCTGGCAGCTCCTACCAAATTCCCGCAATCCACTGTCCAACGAAAATCACTCCCGCCGCATACACCCCCGCCACCACATCATCGAGCATGACGGTTATGGGAATGTGCTCTGCATCGTCGATGCGCTGAATCCCCAGCGGCTTGAAACCATCGAAGAAGCCGAAGACGCCCGTCGTGACCACGCCGGCGACGAGGGGATGTACTGCGTCCTGCGGGAAGAAAAGGAAAGGGGACGCCGCGATGATCACGCCGAGCACTTCATCGAGGACGATCCACTCGTGGTCGTGTTTTTTCCCGGCGCGGACGAGGGGGATCGCCCATCTGCCCGTCAGGAGAAGAATGGGGATCGCGGCGAGAAACACGGCCGCGCGGAGTGCGAAAGGAACGGGAGAAGCGGCAAAAAACCACGGCAGAAGGAAACCGGCAACGGTGGCCGTCATCCACGATCCCTTGGGGAGGAAGCCGATGCCGCCAACACTGAGGAGGAGCCGCGCGAGGGGTTTCATATAACGCAAGGTAAGGAGTCTCCTCGTTCACCGAAAGAATTGTACCGCTTCCCGGTAGCCCTCCGGCGTCCCGGTATCGATGCGCTTCCCCTCTACCTCGTACCCGTAGATGGGAGTTGTTGGGAGTTGCTGGAGAAAAGCATCAACGAGGCGGATCTCGCCGGCAGAGCCGCTTTGGAGCGACGGGAGGACGGAGAATGTCGAGCGAGGAATGAGGTATTTTCCAACGATGCCGAGTGTCGATGGCGCAGCGTCCGGCTCCGGTTTCTCGACGAGTCCGGTCACGCGACGGAGACGACCCGCGGGCCGCGCAGAGTCCACCGCGACGATGCCGTATTTTCGCACGCGCTCGCGCGGAACGTCCTCGAGGCAGAGGAGAATCGCCCCTCCCGGCAATTCCCCGTAGGCGCGCGCCATCTGTGCGAGACCGCTCTCCACGCCGACGATGAGGTCGTCGCCGAAGAGGACGGCGACCGGATCGCTCTGCACCCAATCCCGCGCCTGAAGGACCGCGTGCCCGTCTCCGAGCTGCTCGTTCTGATAGATCGTCGTGAAGCGCACGGCGTCATAGCGGCGCAGCTCCCGCAGCGCGTCTCCTCTTCCCCTTTGGGCAAGAAGCGCCTCGAGAGCGGGATTTTTGCCGAAGTATTGCGGGATAAGCTCTTTCCCGCGACTGATGACGAAGCAAATGTCCGCGATGCCGGCCGAAAGGCATTCGTCAACGAGGCAAGCGATCATCGGCCGCGTGCCGAGGGGGAGGAGCTCCTTTGGGACAACCTTCGTCCAAGGGAGAAAACGTGTTCCAAGGCCGGCAACGGGTAAAATGGCTTGCATGAGACGCATGATGACAGTATAATGGTGCGGGGTGATATTTGACAGCTACACGCACATCCATATCCTCTGCGCCTATCTATGAGTACGCCGATTGCAACAGCGCCGAAACGGCAACAAAAGAAGTTGGAGACGGAAAAAGAGAAGGTCGTCTATCCGGCCTACGACAACGTCCAAGTTCTCCTATGGGCAATTGCGAACCCGAAGGAATGGCGCCGGAAGAAAGACGAAGTGCGGAAAGTGCGGCGCGCGTACCGCGATCTCGGCGCGATCCTCAAGGAGGACGCCAACGCCGCCATCATCGGCGCGTGGTTCGGCGACGACACTGGCGCGGTCGTCCGTTCTCTGCGTGAGGTGCGGGAGAAGGTGCGCAAGCTTATTCCGCATTAATCCGTACTATTTTGATGCGCTCCTCCTTTGGAACGATGATTTTGAGAATACACTCCTTATTGAAAGTCGCTTTGACGCGGCGAGGATCGATGCTGCACGGGAGAGTGACGGAACGGCTGAATTCCCCCCAAAAACATTCCTGAAGATGGTAGTGCTGCTCCGGTGCAGGATCGGCTTGGCGGCGGGTGCCACGGATCGTCACGACATTGTCGCTGATCTCAATGTCGATGTCCCCGGTGTGGACGCCGGCGAGGGGACATTTAATGATGTAGTAGGTATCTTGCTCGTAGATGTCGATGGTAACATGACCGAGAACAGGACTATGACTCTTGGGGATGATCCCTTTTGGGGGAGAGTCTTCTTCGCTACGCTCTTGTCCGAATGCCGAGAAAATGCCGTGCAGCGGTGAGGGACTCATGGGAGGGATTGTACGATGCGCCTTCTCCATCCGGAAGCAGAGAACACTGGCGCGGAGGAGCGAGTTATGATGCAGTCGTGTCATGGTGAGGTGTGAGGCTTAGAGCCGAGCCGCGAACCATGGCACATTGTCGCCCTTCGTGGCTCGCTGCGGCTCGCACCTCAGGGTGACAACCTCCTTCTCCGGCGTTTTAACCACTCCACAATTCCCGGCAGGAGCGAAACCCCGATGATGCCGAAGATGACGAGAGTGAAATTCTCGCGGACGACGGGGATGTTCCCGAAGAGAACCCCGCCGAAGATGAAGAGGAACACCCAGAGGACTCCTCCCGCGACGTTGTACAGAAAGAATTGCCGGTAGGGCATGTGCCCGACGCCTGCGACGAAGGGGGCGAAGGTTCGGATGATGGGCACGAAGCGCGCGAAGACGATCATCTTCGCACCGTGCTCGCGGTAGAACGCCTGCGTGCGGACGAGGTATTCCCTCTTGAAGAGAAGGTGGGTTTCGGAACGAAAAACTCGCGGTCCGATGTATCGGCCGCATGCGTAGTTGACCGAGTCGCCGATGACAGCGGCGAGAGAGAGGAAGATGGCGAGGGCCCAGGAGTGAAGCAGGCCGAGGCCGGCGAATGTTCCCGCGGCAAAGAGGAGGGAATCCCCGGGGAGGAATGGTGTGACGACGAGGCCGGTTTCACAGAAAATGATGAGGAAGAGGATCGCGTACGTCCACGCGCCGTACGTTGTGAGAACCCACTGGAGATGGGTATCGAGGTGGAGAACGAGGTCAACGAGTTGGTGGAAAAGTTCCATGGAGTCTCGCGGAGCGTAGCAGCAGATTCCACCCTTGCATATCCGCGATGGGTGAGTAGAATGCCCCCGCCCTCTCCTGGTGAAAGAGGCTGCAATTGGCTTCAGTAAACCACTTTTCTATTCTCTATGTCTTCGACTGTGATGCTCCATAATAACATTCGGCGTCTTCGTTTCGATCGCAGTATGACGCAGGAGGAGCTGGCTCTGCGCACGGGGGTCAGTCGTCAAACCATCATGAGCATCGAACGGGGGGATACGAATCCCTCTGTCCTCCTCGCACTGAAAATTTCCGCCGCATTCGGGGTTCAAGTGACGGAAGTCTTCGATATGGATGGGCGGCTGGCGCCGGTGTAGCGAATTAGCTGGTCGTCACGCGCAAATCGTCAATGATGATCTGTGGTTTACACTCCCCATTCCACGTGTTTATCCCAAGGTGGCAGACAATATCGACGGGCTGAGAGAGGTGAGGCAGGAGGGGGCCGAGGCCGAAGCCGATGGTGCGGAGATGCCCGATGGAAGCGGCGAGGTGTTTGCCAGTGCTTCCGACGAGGCGAGGACACGCAAGGGGGATGTTTTGCAGGAGAAAGCGTGGCTCGTGATTTCCCTGACCGCAAGGTTCAAGTTCTTGGAGGTTTTCGCAGAGGTCGAGCGTGAGAGCGGAAGGAGGGAGGACAGCATCGACCGTCAATATGGAAACGAGATTTTCTCGTGAAACATTCCGCGTGATGTCTTCCTGGAGAGAGTGTGTGAGTTCTTCAAAATTCTCCCGAGCAAACGTGCATCCAGCGGCTTGTGCATGGCCGCCGAAGCTTGTGAGGAGGTGGGCTGATCGCGAGAGAAGCTCCGTGATAGGCACTGCTCGGATACTCCGGAGCGATGCCGTGCAGGTATTACCAGTGATATTCGCAACCATGCTCGGCCGTCCGAATTTTTCCGTGAGCTTTCCCGCGAGGAGTCCAAGAACACCCGGGGGGAAACGCTCGTCTGCGAGGCCGATGAGCGGGGGAAGGTGCTCCCGTTCGGGGAGAGCGGCGAGAAGACTCTCGAAGAGTTCCTCGACGAGGGATTGGCGGGACACATTCAGTTCGTTGAGAATGCCGATGGCCGGCTCCCCATCGAGAAGGGCCTGGAGGGCAATCATGGGATCATCCATCCGTCCCGCCGCATTGATGCGAGGAGCGATGCGGAAACCGATGTCCCGACTACTCACGATGGGAGCATCGGACGATCGCACGCGGTTGATGAGAGTTCTGAGAGGCCCATCGGGCAGTGCCGAAATGGCGGCCAGGCCATCCTGGACGATGGTGCGGTTGCCACCACGGAGTTCGACGAGATCCGCAACGGTGCCAACGGCGGCGAGAACGCGATCTTCCTCTTGCTCCGGTCGCGTGTTTCCTTCGAGCGCTGCGAGGAGGAGAGAGATGAGACCCGCGGCGCAGGGAGGAGGAGAGAGTGTGGGAATTGCAAGGGCGGGATGGATGATGGCGGTGGCAGGTGGGAGATCTCCCCGAACCTCATGGTGATCGACAATGATGACATCCATCAAGGCGGCGCGGGCGCGATCGACGGCGTCATGCGCTGTGATGCCGGTATCGACGGTGAGGAGAAGTGTTGTGCCGTTCGCGGCGAACTCTCCGACGTGTTTCGGCTTCAGGCCGTACCCATCATGAATGCGGTGGGGGAGACGGATGCTCGGGTCAGAGCCAGCGCGGCGGAAAAAGCGCACGAGCTGTGCGACGGCTGTTACGCCGTCGCAGTCGTAATCGCCGAAGATGCCGACGCGCTCTTTATTCTTCACTGCGCGCCGAATTCTTTCGGCCGCCTTGCCGATATCCCGGAGGGAGGAAGGATCGAAGAGTTCTCCGGTACAGAGATCGCGCATGAGGGCGATCTCTCGGGCGATCATTTTTGTATCACATACACTTTCCGGAACTATCCATCGTTTTCCCGTTAACGAAACAGCACCGTCCATGCGTGGACTATTTTGTCTATTTTGTCCATGTCCGCAGGCAAGAATGCCTGCGCTGAGATTGTTCATGCCAGCTTTCACATGGTAATTGTAGAGACATACGATTCGCACGTCTGTGCATTTTTTTCAGGCCAGGCATTCCTGCCTGGCCGTCCATGTCCGCAGGCAAGAATGCCTGCGCTGAGATTGTCTATAATCTTTTTCCCGCCTTCCTCCACGTCCACGCGGCGGCTGCGAGGAAAGGAATGGCCATGAGGAGGGTGGCAGGGCCGGTATCAACCATGGGAGCCCGTCCGCGCAACACCCGTGGCGCGTAGATGTCCAGCTGCCTCTTCTCGATCCGGCCGAGCATCCGCGCGGTGCGGAGAATTTCTGCGTCGGAAACTTCTTCGTCATCATCATGGGAGAATGCCTGGAGGGGGTCGTCGATGCCGGAAAAATCTTCTTCTTGAGGGGGCTCGGGGTGTTGTGTGGCAAAGTACGTCTCCTGTTCGCGATTGCGTCGGTCCTCACTGGTCTTTTGCTGTTTGCGCACGCGTCCGGGAGCCTCCGTATGCGTCGGCGGAAGGAGGTACTGGTTATTCTCGAGAACGTCTTCCGGGAGGAGGTATGCCGAAGTCGGAAGGGGGAGACCCAATGCGAGGAGGGCGAACCCGATGCGGAGAGAGCGGAGGGCCATCGAATCATTGTACCATATTTTTGTTTTACGAACAATCGTGTCACGGAACCGATGAACAAGGTGGATATTGTGTCACCCTGAGCCCGTCGAAGGGCGATACAATGGCTTGCCAATGTGATGATTCGAC
>Ga0209541_10018245_pt1 | contig 10176 bp, 14 predicted proteins | sample RifCSPlowO2_01_FD_184027 | JGI IMG/M metagenome (GOLD analysis project Ga0209541, IMG submission 184027) | Groundwater microbial communities from Rifle, Colorado - Rifle CSP2_plank lowO2_0.1 (SPAdes) (version 2) | ecosystem: Environmental > Aquatic > Deep subsurface > Groundwater | place...
CACACCAGCCCCCTTTTGACGTCTTTCCGGGCACTATCGACTCCAGATGTTTGAGGGGTTCGATTTTCTTTCCTTTGAGTAGACCTATATCAGCCTCACCCCTGTCAACTAGAATAAAGCCGTAAACTTCCTTTTCCCTAAAAAGATCCTGAAGGGGCTCTAAAATAAAGACCTGATCACATCTGTAAAGGCGGACTGTGATTGGTTCAGGCGGCTCTATGGCCCATAGCTCTATGTCTGCTGCGCCTTCGTATTTGGATATGTTGCCACAGAAGATAGCAAGCCCGTTTTTTGGTGTCTCCCTGTAATTCTTAAGATGGCTTAAAACTTTATCAAGGGCGTCTGTCACATTGTTTTTTGTTGTTTTCGACTTGATATTTTCGGCTGTTGAAATCTCTGTCCTTATCTGGTCAGAAACTTTGTTTAGGTTGAAACCTGCAGGAACGTATACCGTAACCAATTCTGTATGCCTGCCCCGTATGTTAGCTAATTCTGTCAGCAAGGCCTTCAGTTTTTTTTGTTCGACTTCTTCGCTATGCATGGAAATTCAATTATTTAGAAAAACCCCCTTTGAATTAGAACCAGACAGTCAATTTAAAGAGTTTGGACTATTAAAAACAGGCATATCTCTTTCTGCTCTTTTTTTTGTTAACATATTTAGAAGTATTGAGATTTCTGGTATATAAACCTGCGAATGCAGCAAAGGCTTATAAGGACTAAGCGACTATATAGCCGATCTTTATGCGATATTTTGAAAGGTCGATGAACAGGAGGAAGGAGATTGGACTAGAGATAACTGGAAATATTGGAACGGTCTACAGGCGATTACCGGGATATGAAAAGCTCTTTTTGGGAAGAGGCAGCACATCTTCTGTTTATAGGCTCGGTCAGATGACTTCTGGCCTTTGGGCAGCCATAAGGCATTTTGAAGAGGGTGAATTTATTGGTTGGGATTTTGACATGAAAAAACTTGAATTAGAGAGATATTGCAGGAATGCTGAAAAATTGGGAGATAATGATGTGAATGTCCCGGCGTTTTGCATTGGTGTTGTTTATAGGGAAAAATCTGGCTTTGTTATACCTGGAATAATCACTCAGGATTTGACTTTTGGGGGCAGGGCTCGATTAGTCCATAATCCTACAGAGGATGTTTATGGGACAGCGCATATGGATGGTAAGACTATCAGAATTGCAGTTGATCTGGATGGGAAAGCAGAGCCAATTGATTTTCAAGAATTAAAATATTTCTCAGATAGGAATGTTATCAAAGTTGAGGACGAAGAGGAGGTACCAGAAGAAGAGCCTGCAGAAGTCGTTGTTTAAAGCCAAGCCCATACATAATCAAGGATTTAATATAGACAGGTCAATTATACAGATATGATTTGCTCTGTTCTGGATTTGGCGCATTTTTTAGGAAAGAGATGGTCAATAATTTTATTAGAGGAGATAGCCCTCGGAAAATTTGTTGGCTTTAATGACACACTCAAAAGGGCTGACATAACGCCCAAAACACTGTCAAACCAGCTAAAAGAAATGGAGAACATAGGGATTGTAAAGAAAAACGGGTCAGAAGAGACCCTTTATACTTTAACAGAAAAAGGAATTGAATTCAGGAAAATAGTCCAGGAAATTAAAAAATTCAATATCAAATGGGGCGACATAAAAGAGGACTGTTCGGATAAATCCTGCCTTGAGTGCGAGAAGGTTTCGAAACCTGTTGATGCTGTTTAATTTTAATACAGATTATAAGATTATTTAGATGTGATTTATATGGAAGTGCGCCAGCCTATTGTAGCTGTCCTTGGACATGTAGACCATGGTAAAACCAGCCTTCTGGACAAGATCAGGTCCAGCTCTGTTGCTGCAGGCGAAGCTGGGGGAATTACGCAGGCAATTGGTTCTTCTGAGGTGCCTATTGGAGTAATCAAGACTAAATACAAAAGCTTGCTGGAAAAAATGAATATTAGCCTGACAATACCCGGCCTTCTTTTTTTGGATACTCCGGGACATGCTGCTTTCGTGACTTTGAGAAAGCGCGGCGGGGCAATAGCTGATATAGCTGTGCTTGTTGTTGATATAAACGAGGGGATCCAGCCACAGACAGAGGAATCAATTAAACTTCTCAGGGAATTTAAGACACCTTTTGTTGTGGCTGTGACAAAAATAGACCGTATCCTCAGCTGGATGCCCCATCAGGACAAGAGTTTTTTGGATACAATAGCTGAACAGCCTAAAAGGACAGTTGAGGAGTTTGAGAACAAGGTTTACACACTAATTGGACAATTGGGTTCAATGGGCTTTGATTCTGAAAGGTATGACAGAATCTCTGACTTCACAAAGCAGGTTGGCCTGATCCCTGTATCAGGAAAAACAGGGGAAGGTGTCCCTGATCTGTTAGTTGTCCTGGCTGGGTTGGCTCAAAAATATTTGCAGAAGAGGATTGAATTTTCGAAGGACGGGGGAAAGGGAACAATACTTGAAGTTAAGGAACAGAAAGGTCTCGGGTCAGTAATAGACATTATACTTTACGATGGGCAGGTAAACAAAGGTGACTGGCTCGTGATTGGCGGAAAGAAAACTATTGTCACAAAAATTAAGGCTTTGCTTAAACCAGAGCCATTAAAAGACATCAGGGCAGAAAGGAGATTCCTTTATCTGGATTCTGTTACCGCAGCTTCTGGAATCAGGATTTCTGCCCCTGAGCTCGAGGGTGTTATCGCAGGCTCGCCTATAAGAATAGTGAATAAAGAAAAAGGCCTTGAAAAAGCGAAAGAGGATGTTAAACAGGAAATTGAGGATGTGGAGATACAAACAGAGAAAGATGGTGTTGTGCTGAAAGCAGACACTTTAGGCAGTTTAGAGGCTATGATTAAGCTTTTTCAGGAGGCTTCAATACCTATAAGGAAGGCTGAAGTCGGGCAGGTTACAAAACAGGACGTTCTGGAAATCAAGACTTTGAAAGAGCCTTTGATTTTTGCATTCAATTCCCAGATTCAGGAAGAGGCCAAAAATTCTACTGGAGTTAAAGTGAAGGTATTTTCTTCTGATGTGATTTACAGGCTATTGGAGCAATATCATGAATGGAAAAAAGGCGAGAAAGAGAGGAAAGAGGAGGAGATCCTGAATTCTGTCACAAGGCCTGCAAGGATGCGCGTTCTCCCTGGATGCATTTTCAGGCAGTCCAAACCAGTTGTTTTTGGAGTAGAAATATTAGCAGGCATTTTGAAACCGCATTTTAGGCTGTCCAGAAATGGGAAAAAGTTGGGCGAGATTAAAGAGGTCCAGAAATCAGGGGCATCTGTTGATGAGGCTGTATCTGGGGATAGGGTTGCATTATCGATGGATGATGTTGTTGCTGGAAAAGATGTATTGGAAGGTGATATTCTCGAGACTCTGATAACGCATGAGGAGTTCAGGATTTTGGAAAAGGTTAGGGGCAAGCTGAGGGATGATGAGAAGGGTTTATTGGAAGAGATTAGGAATAGATAGAAAAATCGCATATGGCTAAAGTAGAAATCCTGGAACAAAACGGGTATCATTTCCTCTGGATAGATGGATATCTGTGGATGTGGGATGTGCCACAGGAAGTTGGAGATCAAAAAGAAATAGCTGAAGAAGCTTTTGGCAATGTCCTTGTTGCTGGATATGGACTAGGTATAGTTCAAAAATATTTGATCCAGAACAAGAATGTAAATTCTGTTTTTACTATTGAAAAACTAAACCATGTCATAGAAGAGTGTAAAAAAGTTTATGGCACTATATATGGAGAATTTTCAATAGAAGATTTTTACAATTTTTCTACAGATAAAAAATTTGACTGTGTGATAGGGGATATCTGGGCAGACCAATCGGAAAGATACCTTTCAGATTATTTAAGATTTAAACAGAAGGCAGAATCTCTACTAAAACCCGGAGGCAAGATACTGGGGTGGGGGAAAGGTTATATGGAATATTTATTAATTAAGCCATAACTATATTTTATTATTATGTACTTAGAAAATCGTCTAGAGCATTCCCCCAACACTGAATACTATATTAATGGTAGAGGACACTCTAAAAAAATATGCAAGAAAGCGTTGTAACAATGGCTGAATTAAAAGAGAACTGCCCAAACAGATTAATCACAACACGCTCAAAACTATTTTGATTTATCTTGAGGAGAGCAACAAAATATTGGTAACGATGAAAGGAATAACATGGATACATAACCCAAATCCAAACTTAAGGGAAGATATAAGAAAGAGCCTTGAACTATGAAAACTGTTAGGATTATTCTATCACCAGAGGCCGAGGAAGTTTACAAGTATCTAAACCAACAAGCTCCTACATCAAAAATCGAAAGTTCCATTTTAAATGCAATAAACAAAAAGGTTGAATTGATAAAATTCAATGTACATTACGAAGATTGCATAAAAAAGAGCAGATACCGAAAAATATACAATTAAATACGGTGTAACAAATTTGTTTAGAGTTGAGCTTCCAAATTTCTGGAGAATGTATTATACTCTGACAGATGATGAAAACCAGATAGAAATAATAGCTTTTGTTCTTGATATTTTAGATCATAAAGAATACGACAAAATAAGGAAGAATATATAGGTTCTATGAACCCAACAGAAAAAATTCTTGAAGTCCTGAAAAAACAATATCCAGAGGTTAAATGCAGTTTGGATTTCGAAAACAATTTCCAGATGATGGTTTCTGCTATGCTTTCTGCGCAGTGCTCAGATGCTGCTGTGAACAAGGTGACGCCTGCACTTTTTGGGAGGTTTAAGGAACCAAAGGATTTTGCTGAAGCTGATCTAGAAGAGATTGAAAATTATATTAAAACTCTGGGTTTGTACAGGACCAAAGCTAAAAATATACAGAACACGTCTAAAATTTTAGTTGAAAAACATGGCGGAGAAGTACCTGATAAATATGAGGATCTTATTGAGCTCCCTGGAATTGGAAGGAAGATCGCGACTGTTATTCTAGCGACTTGTTTTGGAAAATTAGAGGGGATTACAATAGACACCCACAATATAAGATTAAATTACAGATTAGGTCTGACAAAACACAAGGACGCGAAAAGGATAGAGCAGGACTTGCTTCCTTTAGTCCCAAAAAAATACTGGGACGAATATTCTTTGCTGATCATCTATCATGGGCGGGAGATCTGCAAGGCGAGGAAGCCGCTTTGTGAGAGATGTGTTCTGAATAAAATATGTCCGAAGGTTGGGGTTGGGAAGATAAGCTAATGCAGAATACAAAAATTACCAGACACAGAAATTATATTTTGCCAAGCATCTCTATGATGTCTTTTGTTGTCCAGATTTTTACTTTGTCCTGTTTTCCAAAATGGCGGATGTTTTCTGTCCATATACCGTTGTTTGGAACAGATAATGCAAGGGCAAGAAAGGGGGCATCGCCTTTATCTATATGTCCTATTATTTTTTCTGCTTCCTCCATACTTTCTGAATAAACATGCCTTTCAAGTATCTGAATGCTGTCTGTTAGCAAATTGAATAAAGCCTCGAATTCCTCTTCGCTTAAGCCGGATTTTTGAATAATAAGATTTTCGTGTTTTCTTATTTCTTTGACCATCGTTTCTGGCGCGTAAAGAATAAATGGTGAGTCTATCAAAATCTCCCTTGTGACACTGTTTTTCAGAAGCCCGGCAAACACAATGTTTGTGTCGACGATAAATATCATAGGTGTTGGGCTTATTTTTCTACCAAGCCATGTTCTTTGGCAATTCCGCGTTTTACAAGTCTGTCCAGTTCTTCTATATCGTTTTTCGTGAGTTTGCTCTTATTGGCTATTGCCTCTGCTATATGAAGCTTCCTTAAATGGTCCTGCATGGCCTTTCTTGTCACAGCGCTCCAGTTAACTTCTTTGTGATTCTGGATCTCTTCCCGTAAATCGTCTGGTATTGTTAAGGTAATATTCACCATAGCTTTTGCCTCCTAGTATTAATATGTGTATTTATGTGTGTACAAATATATAAAGCTTTTGGGTCTTCACTCAAAACCCAAAAACAGCGGCAGGTGGTCTGAAACTTCCCTCTTTATAACTTCAAATTTTTTTACAATTAAATTTTTAGAGACCAGAATATAATCTGCGAATTTCACTGGTTTTGTGTAAAGGGAACTTCTTGTGGATTTTATTCCAGACTCTTTTATTAGATTTCTCATTCCATCTTCCAGTATCTCCAGACTTTTTGTATGTGGCTCCAGATTGAAATCGCCGCAGAGGATTTTCTTTCCGGAAAAACCTGAAACCAGAGTTTTTATTTTCTTTGAAGCTTCAAGCCTATCTGAATTATCAAGCTTTGAGCCGGGAAGCCAGAGGCCATGGTAGTTGAAAATTGTCAGATTCTGGAATCTGAGATTAATTATCTGGATGTTCCTTGGTAATGTTGTCAAATCGCTTTTTATCATTTTATCTTTTTCCCCGAAAACAAACTGGTCTTTAACTTCTGCTTCCAAATTATTTTTGATGAAACAGGCCAAGCCGAAATTATCCTGGCACGGTGAAAAATAGCCTGTAAAATCAGGGATTAGGTTTGAAATATCAGAAAATATATTCAAATTCGCGCCTTCGTAAACTGCTTTCTTAGGGTTATTGAAAACTTCCTGAAAGCAGAATATATCAACTGATTTTGATTCCTCTTTTATGAAATTCATGAGGGGCTCGAAGACTTTGCCGCCCCATATATTCAGGGAGATTAATTGCATAAATGGCATTGTTAAAGCATTTATATATATAGGCCAATTATTCATATGGAAAACCAATTGGTTCAGGAGCTGGGGGAAATAAGAAGCGACCTCAAACATATTAAAACAGATATAGATATTCTAAAAATCGTTATTCTTGAAGACGGGTTGCTTACAGAAGAGGAAAGGGGTCACATCGAGAAAACCATAGAAAGCTTCAGGAAAGGCGAATCCAGTAAATTTGTTTCTTTGGAGAAGGCTTGAAATGTTCAAAATTTTGTTGAGTAAAGACGCAGCAGATTTTCTAGGCCATCTGGATTTTCAGGCAAAAGAGCGGATAAAGAAAAAGCTGGAAATATTGGAAACAGATCCATATCCTCAAGGCGTTCAGAAAATAATTGGAACTAAGAATATCTTTAGATTGAGAATAGGGGATTATAGGGCTCTTTATTTTGTCGACTACCTAACCAACACAATAATAGTGGATAAAATAGACAAGAGGAGCAGAGTTTATAAGTAGTATATGCCAATCGAAGTAATCATCGGCCCGATGTTCTCAGGGAAGTCAGAGGAATTGATCAGGAGGGTCAGGAGGTCAATAATCGCAGGACAGGTTGTGCAGGTTTTCAAGCCAGCTATTGATACCAGAAGGGCTGAAAATCATGTGACGACTTATGATGGTGTTAAGATAGAAGCTATCCCTGTCTCAGACAGCAAAGAACTTTATTCTAAAGTAAAGGAGAGTGTTGATGTAGTTGCAATAGACGAACTACAGTTTTTTGATGAAGGGATTATAGAAGCAATAGAAGAGATAGAGAAAAAGGCTACTGTAATTGTATCTTGTTTAAACTTGAACTTCAGGGGAGAGGCCTTTCCTTTCAAGAATTCCCAGAGGACTGTTGCTGAGTTGGCTTTAAAGGCAGACTCTCTGGATAAGCTTTCTTCTATCTGCACTTTTAAGGCAGAAAACGGAGATATTAGCGCTAAAATCTGTGGAGGAAAGGCAATATTCTCGCAAAGAATAATAGATGGGAAACCTGCTCCTTATGATGCCCCGATAATTCTTTTAGGGTCACAGGAAGCATACGAGGCTAGGTGCAGGAAACACTATCAGATACCGGGGAAACCAGATTCTCTAAAAATAGACTCTTTTTTAAAATAAAACTATTTTTTGTGCGCGATTTTCTTTCTGAAAATCAGGCCTAGTATGACAAGCACCACGATTATTCCTATAGCTGCGCCTAAAACTACAGTATTCCCCAAAACTGGCGCTTGGACAGTTGGTTCTTGTGTAACATCCTCTGTTGGTGTTACCAGAGGTTTTGATGTTGCTTTCGGCTTTTCAACTGGAGTTTCCTCAGGCTCCTGTTCTACTGCAGGCGCTTTTGTTGTGACTACAAACACTGAGAATCCCGGAGTTATTGCAGAGAATTCAACTGAACCATCTTCTTTGGTTTCACCTGGGCTTGTTTCAAGCTCTACCCATTGGCTATCTGCAAATCTGGCTAATATTATCTGTGAAGGGTCTGTAGTTCCCAGTTCTTCTTTTGTTAAGGCAAAGCTGATAGTTGCTTGTTTTGTATTATTTTTTAGCGCAATTGATGGTGTTATCTGCAAAACTTTTATTGGCACCTGCTGTTCAGAAGGTAAAGAAGTCAGTGTCTGGCCACTTTCGTCTTGTGTTGGGATTTGTTTGAGTGACTTTACATCCACTTTTGCATCAAAAGAGGAAACTTCTTGCGAGACTAGTATTTGGATTTTTGTCAATCCTTGTGATATTAATTCTGCTGGTGGCGTCAGGTCTAAAGGCTTATCTGGTTTAGCATCAACCTCTGATTTGATTGTTTTTGATACTAAAACTTCTGGAGCTGAGATAGGTGTTGAAAGTCCTCCCCCTGGTTTTTGCGGGCCGCTTCCTGAAGCTGATGTACCGAATTTAACTGTAACAGACGAATTCAGGTTTGCGCCGTTTCTTGCAGAATATTCAACCTTAAAGGCATCTGATTTTGGGCTTGCTTTCTTAGGTGCGTATGTATCGCCGCAACTTTTGTCTGTTATTGTTGTCCCGTCTGATTCTGTTATTTCAAGTGTTGGACCAGCCGCAAGGCCTGAATGGCCATCCCCTCCTGAACATGTTATTGTCAATTTGGAGTCCACAGGAACAGTTGTTTTTCCGTCTACACTATTGCCTGAAGAATCCTCTACTGTGAGAGATAGTGATGGGGCAGTATCGTCAACTATCCAGAAGAATGTTGTGTTCCTCGAAGATGATCTTGAGAAGTTTGCGTTTCCGCCGTTTGTGTCTGATCCGAGAGTTCCGTTGTCACCTGCCCAGACTGTTAAATTATACATTCCGCTCTGAGCTGATCGTAGAGACGTGCTAACTGAGATATAACCTGTATTAAGGCTTTTGAAAGGGGTTCCTGTTATATTATAGCATGATGTATTTGCTGTGCTGCCTTGAGTGGCTGACGCATTTACACAAAGCTGGACTCCTCCAGAAGATAAAAGAGGGTCAGTCACAGTAAAGTTGGCTGCAACTGAAAGGTTGCCTGTCACATTAATTGCGTTTGGGCTTTCATTAAATATCCTATTAGATGCTCTCCTCTGCGAGCCATAAGGGCCGTCAACTACTGTGAGGTCTATAGGGATTTTTCTGTCTACAACAGTTACTGTGAAATTCGTTACATTATATCCAAATAGACTACCTCCTGTCTGATCAAGCTGTGCTCCTGTATCACTTGAATTGTAAGTTGATATATTGAAAATATAGGTTCCTGTCCTGTTTGGGACAGAGACATTAAAGGTGAAATTTCTGGAGATGTTATAACCAAGGCCTGTTTGGTTTTGGATAATGCTTTTCATACCAGAACCAGAATAATTCCATGTGAGGTTAACCACACTCGCAATAGCGGCATCATTGAAGTTTCCGCCCCTTGTCTCGTTAAAGAACTGTGAAAGTGTAGGCGCTGTCGCTGTTGTATTGTTAGAAGAGGATATATAGGTCCAGTTTGTTCTTCCCGAAGTATAATCATTTGGGAGTGTGATTGTTAACCTGCTGACATTAGGCCATGCTGTGATAGATCCGGCATTATCAAAATCGCTGATTGCACTGATATTGAAAGTTAGTTGGATATTTGTTTCATTTGCTTCTATGAGAGTTGTGTTTGCTATTATATTGGAACCGTTTACAGCAAATACTGTACTGTTTGATAGCCTATATTGCGTGAGGTTAATTGGAGAACTTTCTGCCAATTGATGTGAAAAGAAAAAACTTCCTGCCAAAATTAGAAAAACTGATATAAATGCTGTAGTCAGGGCGGCTCCTTTTAATTTCATTACACTGCTAAATTGGTGGTTCAGGTATAAAAGTGTTTAATATCACCTTTTGAAATTACGGCGACCCGCAGTTTGGCGTGGTCGAGCATGTGGATGTTGATGAGCACCACTGGAGGGCGCATGCTGAACATTCTGATTG
>Ga0209541_10018248_pt1 | contig 10175 bp, 13 predicted proteins | sample RifCSPlowO2_01_FD_184027 | JGI IMG/M metagenome (GOLD analysis project Ga0209541, IMG submission 184027) | Groundwater microbial communities from Rifle, Colorado - Rifle CSP2_plank lowO2_0.1 (SPAdes) (version 2) | ecosystem: Environmental > Aquatic > Deep subsurface > Groundwater | place...
AAATATGGGCGCATGTAATAAAACAAAAGCTAATATACAGCTCTTTCTCATGTAGATATTATGGCAAAGAAAAGCGCACAAAAAAAACCTGATAGCCTTGGAAAAGTCATAGGGAACTTTGAAGTCAGGCGGCTGGAGATATTGTCGCCAAAAGGCAAGCTTCTGCAAAAAATTGATCTGAAGAATAATGAAATAAAAAATTTCTATGAGCTCATGGTTCTCGCAAGAAAATTTGATGAAATAGCGCTGAAACTTCAAAGAGAAGGCAGGATGCTCACATACGCGTCTATACTAGGGCAAGAAGCGCAGGTAGGGGTTGCACTGGCAATGCAGCCACAGGATTGGATGTTTCCTTCGTTTCGCGAAGGCGGAGCGCAAATAGCAAGAGGAATGCCTATTGACATGCTGTACCAATATTGGATGGGTGATGAAAGGGGGCAAAAAATTCCAGAAGAGCTGAATAATTTTCCTATATCAATACCTGTCGGTTCTCAAATTCCCCATGCAGTAGGCGCAGCCTATGCAATGAAAATTAAAAATACAAAGTCAGCAAGCGTTGTGTTCTTCGGTGACGGTGCCACAAGTGAAGGCGATTTTCACGAGGCAATGAATGTTGCAGGCGTGCTAAAAGTGCCGTGCGTTTTTGTGTGCCAGAACAACAAGTGGGCAATATCAGTGCCTGTGCGAAAGCAGACGGCATCGCAGACAATTGCACAAAAAGCAATATCGTACGGCGTTGAAGGGCTGCAGGTTGATGGCAATGATATATTTGCAATGTATGAAGCAGCAAAATACGCGCTTGAAAAAGCAAGAGCAGGCAATGGCCCTACATTTATTGAAATGGACACATACAGGATGTCAGACCACACAACGGCAGACGATGCAACAAAATACAGGCCACAGAGCGAAGTAAATGAATGGAAAAGCAAAGATCCCATCCTGCGCCTTCAGATGTTCATGGAATCAAAAAAATTATGGTCTGTATTGTATGAAAAAGAGCTGGCAGAACGAGTAGAAAAACAAGTAAACGATGCTGTGCAAAAAGCAGAATCTGCAGAACCGCAAAAAACAACCGATATTTTTGATTATACATATGAAAAAATTCCAGATTCCCTGAAAGAAGAGGAGCAGTGGGAGGAAGGAGAAAATAATAAACAATAATTTATGAGAAAGTTCTTTAGTGTTCGCCTTTTCTTTGGAGTTCACAAAGACCTTTAGAAGGTATGACGCCAAAGGCGTCTGTTCATTAAAGAAAGGGATTTGTAATGAAAGTAAATAATATTATTTCTGATAGGAAAGAGGTAAGCGTAGGGGAGAACCTAGGTTCTCCTTCCGCAATGAACATAGTCCAGGCAATTAATTCTGCGCTGCACTGTGAAATGCAGGCAGATGAAAATATTGTGGTATTAGGAGAAGACGTAGGCGTGGATGGCGGAGTATTCAGGGTAACAGAAGGCTTGCTAAAAAAATTCGGCTCAGCACGCGTGATAGACACACCGCTTGCAGAGTCTGCAATTATCGGCTCAGCCATAGGCATGGCAGCTTACGGGTTAAAGCCTGTAGCAGAAATTCAGTTTGACGGTTTCATGTATCCTGCATTCAATCAGATTATCAGCCATGCAGCACGCCTGAGAAACAGGACACGAGGAAGATTTCACGTTCCTCTTGTTATACGCGCCCCGTATAGCGGCGGCATACGCGCGCTTGAACACCACTCAGACAGTCCTGAAGCCTACTTTTGCCACACACCAGGATTAAAAGTTGTCATTCCGTCCTCGCCATACGATGCAAAAGGGCTCATGATATCATCAATCCGCGATCCAGACCCTGTTATTTTTCTGGAACCAAAGAGAATATACCGCGCAATAAAGCAGGAAGTGCCGGAAGAAAGTTATGAAGTGCCGCTAAGCAAGTGTAATATTTTGCAGCAAGGGGATGACGTGACAGTCATAGCATATGGCGCAATGATTAGAGAATGCCAGAAAGCAGCAGAATTAACAGGGAAAAGCATGGAAATAATAGATGTGCGCACCCTGAAACCGCTGGATGAGCAGACAATAATAAAATCTGTAGGCAAAACAGGCCGCTGTGTTGTTGTCCATGAAGCGCCACGAACCTGCGGCTTTGGCGCAGAGCTTGTCTCAATAATACAAGAGCACACATTGCTCTCATTAAAAGCGCCCATTGAGCGCGTAACAGGCTACGATGTCATAATGCCGCTGCCAAAAATGGAAAATCATTACCTGCCAAATGCAGAGCGCATTTCTGCAGCAGTTGAAAGGATTTTAAAGTTTTAGGAAAATAGCAAATATGAAAATTTATCTTATTGCATGCGATAAGGAATTAGTAAATGCGTTGAAAAGCGATTTGGAGAAATTAGGGAGCCTTACATGCATCAAAGGATGCAAAATGCCTGAAAAAGACGTAATAGCAAAAGCAGTCGACGCAGAAATACTGGTTTGCGGGCCTGCAGGCGTCGAAAAAATATCAGAAAAAATGCTGCAAGGCATGAAAAAATTAAAGATGATTTCTGCATTGTCTGTAAGAACTCACTGGATAGACATCGAAACTGCAAAAGAACGAGGGATTAAAGTTTGCAATATCAAAGGGGCAAATTCAGAATCTGTGGCAGAGCATGCATGGGGAATGATACTTGACCTCTCAAAACGTATAAGCGAATTTGACCGCGGCGTTAGGTACAACGGGGCTTATAGGTTCGATGAATACAAAGGAAAAGAAGTGTATGGAAAAACTATTGGAATTATTGGCTTGGGCGACATTGGAAAAAAAGTAGCAAGAATTGCCAAAGGGTTTGACATGAAGGTTTTAGGCTGCAACAAAAGCGGCAAGCCTGTAAGCGGTGTTAAATTAGTCAGCTTAGAAACCCTTCTGAAAGAAAGCGACATAATCGTCACGTGCGTTCCAACTACAAAGGAAACAACAAACATGATATCAGAGAAAGAAATCAGGTTAATGAAACCAGGAGTGATTCTAGTAAATCCTGCAGACGAGCCAATTACTGACAAGAAAGCAGTCTTGAAAGCAGTTGAAAGCGGCAAGATATTTGGGTTTGGAATTGAAACAGAAATAATGACGCCTGTACCTAAAGACGATATGTATCTAAAACATGCAAGAGTTGTTATAACGCCGCATAACGCCTTTAACACAGAAGAAGCAGACAAAAAGTCAAACGAGTTAGCCATAGAAAACATCAGGGCATTCTTAAAAGGAAAGCCGCAGAATGTAGTTGTGTAAGGAATTTTAAACCTCTATCCTAGCCTGTGTAGCTCCATACCCTTTATACTCATGACTGCTTTCACCATCGATCAAAGGTATTGGCGCTACAATTGCAAATGGCTCGCCAACCTTGAAATATTTCAGGCGGTCCCTGCCCGCAACTATGTTCTCGCAGACAGTCCTGGTACATGAGCCCGGATTTATCAACCCTGCATTGCCGGTAACAGGCATACAGTCAGTGCCGGGGAGCAAGCGCGTTTCAAAAAATGCTGCAAGTTCAGGCTTATCATAAAATAAATATGAGTTGCTCATTAAATCCAAATAATGCGCAGGGAGCATGTAAACAGGAGACCCGTTTGTGTCAATCTCTTCTTTTGTAAGCGTAAGGCAAAAGTCAACGCCGTCCGGAAGCTCGTCTACAGAAGTCCTGACAGCCAAAGCCTCAAACCCGTCCTTGTCCTCTATATCCAGAGCTTTTCCTGTTCTCCTGAAATACAAAAGCTCTGGGCCAAGCGTTGTATAGTATGCAGGTATTAATAAATTTCCTAGCCTTCTGTCTTCAGTAACATCTTTGCCGTCACATTTAATGCGTATACGAGAGAGCCCTGGGTGTTCAAGCCCGATTGTCTTAGTGACTTGTACAGGAGAAAAAGGCTGAGTTACCAGAAGCCTGTTTTGTGAATAATTTTGAAAAACAAAATCCAGCTCATCAATAGTCCTTGCAACAACCGACCTCTTTTGGTCATCAATATAAAACCCTTCGCAAACAAGGCCTCGCCTTGCATACCTGCTTCTTGTCTCAACGCATGCAGTAAAAGGAGCAGAACCGCAAGTTAACATAAGATAAGTTCTGCCTATAACAGAAGCTCCTGGCTCAACAACAAACGGGTATTTCAGCTTGTTCTTTGACATGTCAAAAAAATCTGCAACTTGAGTGTCAGCACTGCATGATCCTGCAGAAACAGCAGAATCAACGTCTATATCCCTAGAGTGTTCAATAGACTCAAATGACGGCACAATATCAGCCTTGACATATTTTCCTGCTAAAAGATAGGGGAAATATAAGCCGTCTGGCGTTCCGTCGCCTGTAGACATAAGGCGGCGCACTTCTATCTTTCCAAAGTCCTGAGGCACGTAAAGCATATGTGATGGTTAAAGAAAGCCTTTAAAAAGCCTATTTATTTTAAGCAGCCAAATTATATGATGAACCGCACAATAAAGCTTCTGCTGCTGTCAGAAATTTTTGTAATGACAGGGTTTGGATTAATAGAGCCAATACTGGCGATATTCATCAACGGCAATATAGCAGGCGGGACAATTTTTGCAGCAGGATTGGCAAGCATGCTTTTCCTGCTAACAAAATCTGTTATCCAGCTGCCATTCTCAAAATATGTGGACAGCCATAACAAGAAAATAACGTGGCTGATAATAGGAACCTTCATCATAACAATAGTGCCTTTTGTCTATATTTTTGCATCAGATATCACAACAATATATGCCGCACAAATAATTCACGGAATAGGCAGCGCGCTTGCATACCCAACATGGCTAAGCTTGTGGGGCACAAATTTGGATAAAAATAAAGAAGGGTTTGAATGGAGCCTTTATTCAACTTTAACAGGCATTGGCACAGCAGCAACAGCAGCCGTAGGGGCGGCAATTTCAGAATTCATAGGCTTTGCTGCCACGTTCCTGATAGTCGGGCTGATGTCGCTGATAGGCTGCGGGATTTTATTTGCGCTGGAAGAAACATCAGAGCGCAAGAAAAAAGCATTTGCAAAAGACTACAGGGAGCCAATAGAAGAGCACTTCTAATTTTGGGTTATGGCCATAAAATCTATTTATCCAGCTTGCTGCATATTTCAACTATGCCGATTGATTTCAAGCTCCCGGATGTTGGCGAAGGAATAACAGAAGGCGAGCTCGTCGAGATAAAGGTAAAAGAAGGCCAGGAAGTAAGGGAGCATGAAGTCCTGTGCAAAATAGAGACAGACAAGGCAGTTGTAGACATGCCTTCTCCTGCAAAAGGCACTATTCTAAAAGTATATCACAAAGTAGGCGATACTGTAAAAGTTGGTGAAACACTGTTTACAATAGGCAAATTAGGCGAAACAAACAATACAGCAGCACCAAAAAAATCAACTTCTGTAATGGGAGAAATTGAAGACGCTGATAACATTTCATCATTGCTTGAAAAGAAAAGCACGCAAGCAGACCGCCCGATAATAGCCACAGATGTTTCAGGCCCTGCAAAACATGCAGCCTCTCAAAAACAATACATTGAGCAATCATCACATGCGCTTGCAACACCTGCTGTCCGCAGGCTGGCGCGTGAACTAAACGCAGACATTGAAAAAATACAGGGCACTGGGCTGAACGGAAGAGTAACAGAAGAAGACGTAAGAAAAGCGTCTATCACTGAAGAATCGGAGTTAGCACAGCAACAGGAAACAATCTCTGTTAAAAAATTTGACATGTGGGGCTACATAGAGCATATGCCATTGAAAGGCGTGAGAAAAAGCATTGCAAAGCACATGGTTGAATCAATGTACACAGCGCCTCATGTGACGCACATGGATGAATGCGACGTAAACACGCTTGTGGCCCACCATGAGAAGGAAAAGCAAAAACTGGAGAAAAAAGGCGTGCACCTGACATTCATGCCCTTCATTGTAAAAGCGTGCATTGCAGCGCTGCAAAAACACCCGTACCTTAACTCGTCGCTTGATGACGAGCATGAAGAAATCGTACTAAAAAAATACTACAACATCGGGATAGCCGTGGACACAGAAGACGGGCTTATGGCGCCTGTTGTAAAAGGCGCGGATAAAAAATCCATGATTGATATTGCAAAAGAAATCGAGGAGCTGGCAAAAAAATCAAGAGAGCGCACCTTAGACTTAATGGACATGAAAGGCGGAACATTCACAATAACAAATGTTGGAAGTATAGGCGGTATGTATGCAACGCCTATAATTAATTACCCTGAAGCAGCCATCCTTGCCGTGGGCAGAATTTATGACAAGGTTGTCGTAAACCAGCAAGGCAAGATTGTCGTCCGGAAATACATGCCATTCTCACTTGCCTTTGACCACCGCATCCTGGACGGCGCAGAAGCAGCCCGCTTCGCTGCCACGCTAAAAGAATATCTCGAAGACCCGGATGAGCTGTTGATAGAAGGTAAGTAAGTTATGAAAAACATAAAGTTTCGTCGAATGAAAAAAGAGGATTTCGTAAAAATAAGAAAAATCGCCATTAAAGGATGGATTTGGTCATATGACTATTTGCCGGCAGAAAAACTTACAAACCTTGTTAATAAATATTATTCTAACAAAAGTTTAGAGAAGTCTTTAAAAAATGTAAAGACAGGCAAAGATTGTTTTATTGTTGCTGAAAATAACAACAAAATTATAGGCTTTATTCATGCAGGAATGAAAACAAAAGACAAAGGAGAGCTTCACAGGTTCTATTTGGAAATAGAATTTATTGGAAAAGGTGTAGGCAAAAAGCTTTTGATTAGGGCTGAAAAATTCCTCAAATCAAAGAACTGTAAAAAATATTTTACATTTGTAAATAAAAATGGCAAGAGAGCGCCTGAATTTTACAGTAGAAATGGGTTCCAAAGAGTTCCTGAAAAGGATAAGTATGACGAATTCAGACAATATGGAAAAGTCTTGCAATACATAGAAAAAAAGCTATGATTTAATGTATCCCCTGGCAGCCAAAACACCAGCTGAAAAAAGCCATGCAATAGCAACAAGCGCCTGGACCGTCTCTATAAATGGGTTGATAAATGGCGCGCCCAGAATGCACCATACAACTAGAATAATCGTGACAGCTCCGAACTTATTTTTCAGGTTCCACCCTATGGACAGCAAGGAAAGAGATGCAAAAGCAAAAAATGCATAGGCTATAGGCCTGTGAAATGAAAAGCTGCCGTTAAAAACGCCTGTCAAAACAAGAAAGCCTGCTGTCAAAAGAAACAATGCCCGCATATAGCCCTTTCTTCCAAGCGTTCTGTACATATAGATTCCAAACGGCAGTAAAAAGACGGCTGAAACAACAAGGAAAAAATTAAATATTTGACCATAGCTGCTTGTGCCCAATTCGCTAAGCCAGCTTCCAAAAAGCTGAAAATTTTCTGTATAGAGAAACAAAATAATAATGCTAAAAAACACAATAAGAGAAGAAATAACAGCCGATATGCCGGCAGTCTTAGCTGAAATATTTGGAAACATACTAATCATCTAAATGTTTTGTGTAGTTTAAAGCGTGAATTGCATGGGAGTCTTCATTTACCTCTAAAATTGTTATTCCGGCATTATTAATCCTGTATTTTTCAAACTCGTTAATATGCTCTCCAAAAATATGGCTGATAAGCACAGCTATTGGATCAGCATGGCCTACTATAAGAACAGTATTGTCATGGTTTTTTACAATAACGTCATCATAAAATTTGCGTATCCTCTTCTTCAGGTCTTCTGTAGATTCCCCGTCATGCGGTTTAAAATTAACATAAGTCTTGCCTGATTTTTTTACAGCATCGTGAAAATCCTTGTATTTCAGGCCTGTCAAATTACCATGATCAACATCGACAAGACTGTCAGAAAAAATTATTTTAGCTTTAGGGTGAAATTTTAGCACTGCCTTTGCCGTGTCTCTAGCCCGTCCCATGGTGCTCACATATGCAATATCAATTTTTTCATTCTTCAATTGCAAGCCTGTTTTTTTTGCCTGATTAACACCATTTTCGTTCAGGCTGGCATCTATCTTGTTACCGGAAAGTATATGGTTAACGTTGTCATATGTCTGCCCATGGCGTACAAATATCAGTTTCATTTTTATCACATTTTATAATATTCTTTAATTTTTGATTAAACTTTTCAGTCTTGTTCTTTTATAATATATTTGGATTTTTGATTAAACTTTTTTCAAAAAAGTTTACCGTCTGTATATCCATTCTTGCGTCTTATATTTATGTTCAGCAAGCTGCCTTGCTCTTTTTAGCTCCTGTTCGGTCCATTTGTCGTGCACAGCATCTTTGTCTGATGAAAAAGCCTCTATAAGGGCTTTTTTGGTGTCGTCTTTTGTCACCTGCGCATTGTGCTTGACGCATGTCACGCGCTCCTCTGCTTTTTCTATAAACTTGTCAGAGACTTTTTCGCCGCTAACTCTAAGAACTTTAAACATGTTTCTTAAATTCAAGTCGTAAAGCAGCGTGCCGTGAACCATTGTAGCTCCGTTGCTGCGCGTCAGCGCATTGCCGGATACTTTTTTGCCGTTTATAGTAATGTCATTAATAGGCTTGAACTCTGATTTAATTCCAATGTCAGACAGCGCATCTATTATGTGCTGGCATACTTTCCTGTAGCATTCGTTAACGTCGTTAGGCAGCATGTGCTGGGGTGTAATAAAGCTGTATGTTATTTCGCCTTTCGTATCAAGATACATCGCCCCGCCGCCGCTTGTTCGCCTCACAACATCTATGCCAAGCTGTTTGCAAAGCTCAACATCTATCTCATTGTGTACTTTTTGAAAATATCCAATAACAACAGCAGAAGGCGACCACTCGTAGAAGCGCACGGTTGGTGGCGATTCACTCTTGCCTACTGCTTCCATGCATGCTTCGTCCAAAGCCATGTTCATGTATGCATCCCATATTTCAGTCCCTATGATACGCCACTGCATTACCTACCACCCAAAATGCTTTGCAAGTCACTCGAAGAAAAGCCTATTATCTGAAAGTTTTTTTGTATCATCTGCTCATCAACCTTTATCTGCGCATCGCTGACATTCACGCCAACAAGAGCTTTTTCTATCTCTTCTATGCACCATTCCGGATGCGCAAAAAAATCGCCTGTAATCCTGATATGTTTTATAGCATCGCCATCTAGCTCCCATTCCACTTCCAGGAGCTTGCCGCCGGGAATTTTTTTTAGCGTACGCATGTTATAATTATAGAAAGAAATTGATTAAAAGCGTTTTTTAGTATTTTCCCACAATATTGCATCATTTTGTCGCACGTACGCTACGCCAGAAACATCAAAATTATATGTAAATTTATCATCACAAACTCTTACCCAGCTGTTGTCAACACCATCAAAACGATGGTTAGGCGAGAATTCTATGCTTATCCCGCCAAATTGGTTTCCATAAATTCCATCGATCGTGCCTGGAAAGAAAGAAGCCCAGTATTCTTGACCTGGCCCAATAGCACCTTGTGATGCTAAAAATTTATATGATATTCTAGTAGTTCCATCATCCTTGAAAAAATCAACAACAATACGCCCGTCTTTCATAAGAAATTACTTTAAAGTGATATATATTTAAACCTTCCAAAAATCTTTTCACAAATTGATTAAAGATTGCACACATTAGATGCACGCATCATTTTATTCTAGTTATCTATCAGTCTGAATAAAAGCTGCGCGCGCTATCTCATTCAATCTTCCAATATCCTGGTGCGGCACATCCCACGTTATGTATGGCAGTTGTATCAGTCTGTTAAGAACTTGACCTCTTGTTTCAGCATTACCAACAGCATCCAGTACTGCTTTCCAGCCTTCTCTTGATACGCCTTCTACAACAACAGCATAAATTCCTTCCCGCGCCCACCTATGTCCAACGCCGCCTTCTGGCATCCTAAAGCCCGGAGCTAAGTGAGCCATGTATGTGTCCCTGACGCCAAATGGTATTTCTTTATCAGGCAAAAACTCGCCGTTGTAAGCGCCTGCAAGCCTTGGAGCATCCGAATGCTTGGGATCAATCTTGAAATACTGTGTTGCAGAAATGTCTGATGTCATATACATATGGCCTCCATTGATAAGTGCATTGACAAATAAGTACTTAAAAATTATACAAAAGCTACAACTGGTGAAAATCCGCTGGTCCTTCCTAGACATTCGTCCCATTCAGGCGTAATGTTTCTTGCTTCATAA
>Ga0209541_10018251_pt1 | contig 10173 bp, 10 predicted proteins | sample RifCSPlowO2_01_FD_184027 | JGI IMG/M metagenome (GOLD analysis project Ga0209541, IMG submission 184027) | Groundwater microbial communities from Rifle, Colorado - Rifle CSP2_plank lowO2_0.1 (SPAdes) (version 2) | ecosystem: Environmental > Aquatic > Deep subsurface > Groundwater | place...
CTCGCTTGCGCTCGCTGCCTTCCTCCACGGGAAAACAAGTGTTTTCCCGACCCCTTTCCATTTCAATTCCCCGCACCTCCACAGACATGGAACAATATGGAAGAATAGAAAAAGCCTCTCTTAGAGAAGCTTTTTCAGTAGAGTATATTTGTAGGAAAATACTCTTTCTCGTATCAAAGTTGTAAACAGATAACCAGACAAAATGTTGTAAACAAACTTGTTTGGTACAAGTTTCATCAAAAATCTCGCAATAGATCCAAGCTTCAGAAAACGACCTGCTTGTTTCTCGAACCTCTGCATTGTGGGAAGTACTAAATCTGACAAATCGCCTATATTCTCGACAGTAAATCCTACCTGTTTCGCAGAGTCCAAGAATTCACTATGGAGTTCAAAATGCTCGACAGCCACACCAACTTCAAGCAATCTTGCCGCCAGAAGCTCTTCCTTTGACATCTGCTCGTCTTGCTTTTCTCTATAACCATCGTAAATAGAAAATAGACCTCCCTTTTTTAAAATCCTTAAGACTTCTTTCAATACTTTCTTCGTATCTGAACTGTGGCAGAGTGCTTCGATTATGAATACGACATCGAAGCTCTCTGGCTCAAAAGAGCTAAGATCATGAAAATCACCAGCTAGAACGGTGTAATTATTCAAACGAAAAGCTTTTTTCCTAGCGAATGTAAGTTGAGACTCGGATATGTCAAGCCCAATGAAATCCACATGGGGGTTCGCACTTGCCAACCAAGTTGCATTCCCCCCACGACCGGTAGCGATCTCCAAGACCTTCTGTGCGCCAGCGCTCTTTACGGCTTTATCTATCATTTTTACTTGATAGAACAAGTCCTCTTCTTTGTATATTCCATCTACACTAACACCCATGTGAACAAATCCTTTCTTATTGTGAAATAACGAGTAAGGAATTTTGTTTATCCAGTAATAAGCTTCTATATATGATTGATCGACTTTCTGAGTAGCAACTTTTTCCAGATTAAAAAACTGTCCTAATTTGTTAAGTTTGTAGATAAGTTCATTCCCCATAAGATCATTATATCTTTTATGTTACTTTTTATCAGTAAAAAATTTGAATATATAAAGGTTCTAACTTCTTCCATATATCTCACCTAGACAACATTCGAATCAAATGTTTTTACATATTCCATCAAACCGTTTATTTGCGCGTTATCTTTCGTTTCAATCAAATAGGTTCTAACGTCATTTATTAGACTCCACAAAATAACGAGCCGCTTTTGGCGGCGACTATATTTTGTGAGAATGCTGAGGCGTTTGCGCCGAAGTGCTCCACAAAAACAAAGCCGCTCATCGAGAGCGGCTTTGTTTTATGACGAAGAAGTGTCTCGCCTAGCTTCATGCGAGGCAAGACTAAAATTCAGCTTACCTTTCCCTCCCAAATGAAACTTCCTGGAAACCGGCGGCATATGATGCGACTTGGTAGGGTTGGAAAATGAACGTAACGTTGTCTGCGCTAACGACAAACGTTTGGTAGTTCTCGCGTGCTACTTCTGCCCCTTCCGAGAAGAATACGTCGTCGCCCAGTCGCGTACGCAACTCCTCTGTCGCCAAATCTGCGACTTGTTCCAAGGACAAATCAACCATCGCGAGTGCATCGTCAAGAGTGAGCTCGCGCCCGGTAGTACGACCGAAATTTAATCCGCGCACGAAAGCGGCAGAGTGTGCACCGCCCGTGTAGGTCGAAATTGTGAGACGAGCGCTCACCAGATCAGAACCCACATACGTCGAGTTAAAGATGCTATCGAATTCATAGCGCGTCTCCGAAGGAAATGACGGGGCCTCAGAGGTCTGCGCCTTAAACTGCGTTATAGCATCATTGATGAATTTTTCTATCGCACTGTCTATCGCGAGGTTATCAAACTTTGGATATTGTGCGTCAATAACATACTCCGCTGTCTCTTCGCTTACAATTGCGGTCGTAACTGACATACGCTTTTCTTCTTGAACCTCATTCTCGCCATTCGTCTCTCCAGGAGTAAAAGTGCCTTGCATGTACCATACAACACCGTACACAAGCGCGAGACTTGCGAGGGCTGTCAAAATAATAAGCGTGCGACGCATAAATTATAGTTTTAAGCGATATGTGTTTGTTTCGTGCAGGGTGAATCCGAGTTTTTGGTAGAGCGCGTTGGCCGCAGTACGCGCTGGATTACTTGATAGTTGAATCACGCGGGCATGCTGTGCTCGTGCTCGCCCAATCAATTTCTCACTTATTTTTTTACCGAGACCTTTGCCGCGATAACCCTCGTCTACAACCACATCCTCTATTTGCGCTATAACACCTTCTGGTTTGAGAACAATCGCAAGTTCTCCAATCCCGACGATTGTACCGTCTTCTTTGGCAACCCAAAGCTCAAAAGTCGAGCTCTCAACTATATCGTTCAAGAGCTCGAGCGTGCATGGGGGTATCTGACCGGAAAGCTGCCGCAAAAGCGCATTCACTTCTTTGAGGGACTTGGTATCCGCTTTTTGAAGTCGCACGATTTCCATCATGACCGCATACTACAGCTGAAGAGAGATGTGGACAATGACGGTGTAATACATGCTAACGCAACAAACTCTCTATTCACAGCGAGTCGAAGCGTTAGAGACCTAAGGCCGTTATACTTCAAAGTATGAGACAGTCTCTAAAAGACCATCTGATTCTCCTTTTGCTAACTGCCGCATGTTTAACAATTCCCTTCGTGCTGTTCGGAGCTAGCGAAACATCATCTAATGACGCCGGACTAGAAATTAATCCGGAAGCATGCAACGAAATATTCAAATTACCAAAGGGTACCATCCATATGAAAGCCGATCAGACCACCATGAATCCTGTGGTGTGCTCCGCATATGCATTTCTAATAACCCGCTACACGCCTGGCTCTAGAAGCTCCATCGGCCTTTCCAACCCAAAAGTTGAAGGGATAGTAAAATTAAACCCAGACTTCGCAGTAGCACTCGCAAAAATGCTACAAAACGCCCCGTATATGAATATTATTTCTGCCTACAGAACACCGGAGGGGCAAGGTTCTAAAAATCCACAATCAAATCACATTTACGGATGTGCCGTCGATCTCGCTTACAGCCAAAGTAACTGTTACCAAAATACGTGTCAATGGGTTTTAAAAAATTCCGGAGCATATGGTTTGCATATTCGTATGAAATACAGTCCCGAATGGAACCACATTGAACCCATAGCAAAAGATGCATGTAGGAGCAATGGACCAGGGGTTGGTGCTCCTGTTGCTTCGGCGCCTTCTTCTAATCTTTCTGATTTCGCCCGCCAGTTGTTTGGACCGAACACTCCTCAACCACCTACGTCTGACCAAAATTGCACGCTTTCTGATGGTCGCGTAGTGCCGTGTAGTTCGATTGCAAATCAGGGGAACATGACCAATCCCAACAATATGAGCTTGGGGACGCCGCCACAACAATCCCTTCCCGCTTCGCAACAACCTACTCAATACATGCAACCGCAAACTCCCGCTCAGGGCCAACCGAATTCAGCATCGCAAACACTTTTCACTATTCCAGGGCAAAATGTCTCATCTTCAACAAAAAGTATCGCACTAACTCTACGCGAACTACTAGATCTCTATTCGGCGACATCAACAGGCGTAGCGACCACTACACCTGTCGTAGCTGTCGTCATAGGTGGGCGCGATGTTGCAACACTGCAGAGCAATTCTTCTACCAGCCCCGTCCTGTTCCAAGTCGAGAGTGTATATTTTCTCTCACCACCAGTGGGGCAAACGACATTCACTTCTCCAGGTTTACAGGGAAACTCCCTCTCCTCACTCACACCTCTACAGTACCAGCCTGGGACATATCAACGAGTACTTGCCGATCTGAAGTCTGTTATTTTGCGCATGCTTGATTATCTGATATCTTTCGGACGACCATTACCAGAAGGGTACGGAGAATATGACGAGTGGGCTGAGTAGCTCGTCATTCATATAAAACATCCGTATAAAAAACCCTTCCAATATCTACAGTGCGGTGCTATAGTGCCTTTCACTAATGGGCTTTACAAAGTACACATCGCAAGCGGAAAAAACGCGCGTCCGCATGAACGAGGGCATTCGCGCACAGGAGGTGCGTGTTATCGGTCCGGAAGGACAGAATATCGGCGTCATGTCTACTGCGGATGCTATACGGAAAGCTCGAGAGACAGGACTTGATCTCATTGAGATATCTCCCAACGCTGTGCCGCCAGTTGCAAAAATCACTGACTACGGCAAATTCAAGTACGAGCAAAAGAAAAAAGAAAAGGATGTGAAATCGAAGGCGCACGTGACAGAGACCAAGGTAACGCAGGTAAAGATAGGCACTTCTGAACGCGATATGCATATCAAGGCCTCCAAAGCTGCCGCGTGGTTACGCGAAGGACATCGTGCAAAAGTAGATCTCTTTTTGTGGGGACGTTACAAGTATATGGATTTCGAATTTCTAAAGGGCCGACTCGAACGCTTTCTTGCCATTATTCCGGAAAGTTACCGCATTGCCGAAGATATACAGAAAAGCCCAAAGGGATTGTCCGTTATTATAGAGCGCGACCCTTCAGCATCAAAAAATACCTCTACAGATACAAAAAAGAATACGGAGCAAAAAACGGCACCGGCATCTCCTGCCGAGCCTAAGGGGGGAAACGCGTAACCCTGGGGTTCCGCGTTATGCTTTGATGTTTTTCACAAGGCGCACGAACGTCTCTGGATAGTCTTTTGCGATGGCCGCGAGCGACTTTCTGTCGAGTGATATGTTGCTCTTTTTCAAGGCGCCGATAAGCGTCGAATATGTAAAACCATTAGGACGAGCGGCGGCATTGATACGCAAGGCCCAAAGGTTGCGATAATCGCGCTTTTTTGCGCGACGATGTCGGAACGCATGAGCACCAGCATGAAAAATAGCTTCTTTTGCGACTCGTACTTTTTTCGAGCGACCAAATCGATACCCTTTAACCTGCCGCAAAATATTGCGACGTTTCTTCAAGGATGTGGTGCCACGCTTAACTCTAGACATATTACTTCATCTCTATTTTGCGCTAAGAAATCGACTCTTTGCTGTGTTGTCGAGAGCCGCATGAAATTCTGTCGCACGGCGGCGACTCTGACGTCCAGTGCCCGATTCTTTGGCATTGAAATGGTTGTGCCCGGAGGGCCGCGCGACTATCTTGCCATTGCGTGTGACGCGCAGACGTTTCGTGTAGGATTTATTGGTCTTCATCCCGCTTTTTCTAAACTAATAACAACTCCGTGCAAGAAAAACGTTTATCTGCTATACCTCAACCCGTCCGACCAGAAGATCTCTGAAAAGGCGGGATTCATGAGAATACCGCGCGGCATGCTCCGTGCGGTCCTAAAAACATACCGCAAGAGGGAGGATAACACAAGGTCTCTCAAATACACTCTCCGAAGGGTCACTACAGGATGTATTCAGCGTTCTTCCCAGTAACGTCCCATTTATCCGAGGTATTGTAGACAAGATTCGTGGCCTCCTTGTCTTTGAACGCCATTTCTACTAGGCGCTCCACCAGCGCCTTCGGATCGGAGTCGAAGATTACCTTTTTGTTCGGACGATGCGCCTCCTTAATGACACTCCGTAATATTTCATCTGTTTTCCATTCACCTTCCAAGATACCTAGAGGGCGCTGATCCTCGAACGCAACAGAAAACTCATTTAAAGTTCCTACACGACCACAGCCGATGACTACGGCATCCGATGAGCGTACTAAGAGAAGGTCGCGCCCTGTATACCCGAATCCCGTGTAGACGACAACATCCATATAATCCAGGGGGAGTTTGTAGACCTCCCGATGCTCACGTTCGTTCGCCGCCGGAGAAAATCCTATCGAAAAACCGCACTCATCTTTGGCACCCATCGCAGAGTAAAGTGGGAAGCCAGTCGTAGCGCCCGTCGTTATAATAGCGCCGCTACGCGCTATCTCTCTCCCGACTTCTTTTGCTTTCTCAAAAGCATCTAGTCCGCAATAACCTGTCTCTGCGGCGCCTGAGACACAGATTTTCACGACGCCATAGCCGCCCGGCAAACGGCAAAAGTTGCGCGGTATTGCAACGTGATTGGGGTGAACAATACGTTTCGAGGACATTGTCGCGTATTATATCATCGTTTCTTGCGCGCTTTTACGTCTTTTGCAAACCAATGCATTCCGACATCGCAGGACGTTATTGGTTTCGAGCACCTCGCTCCAAATACGAAAGCTCGCTTTCATATTTCTCTCGCTCTACGTCGCTCGTAATACGTTGCGCACAATCCCGCCACTGCGCCTCCAAGAGCATCCATCAAGAGGTCAAGACTCGTGTCGAGCATATAGCTTGATTCACGAGGAAGACCTGTGACAACTTCAAATATCTCCCAGGCGACACCAAATACCAGGGCCACGGCGATCCCCCATGCAACACTTGGTGTTAAGCGCATTAGAATGCGAAGCCAAAACACAAAAAGACCTGCCCATATACCGCCTAGCATATGTACGGGCAGGTCAAGCCATAGAAAACGCCAGTAAAGATGGAACTCCAAAGCAATGCTATGAAACACGGCGAGCGCGGCCACTGCTACAAACTGTGCAAGCAGAAAGCGGTGAGCATACATGCAGAGTAAGTATCAGATATCAGGCATCAAGTATCAAGAGAGTGTTGGAAGACAGCAATTGATTTTCTCTTTTCTTTGTAAATTCGATAGCCGGTATTCTTTTCGTGGGCCCAGGAAACTGCTTCCATCAAAAAACTCCGCCAAAGCGAAGTGTTTTGATGCGGCTGGTACGGCAATCCTGGGGTTTGGACTCCAGGTGGGTTTCCGCAGCACCCGAGCGCAATGCACGGAGCAATATAAGAATCCCTATCTTGAACCAAGCAGGTTTAAGTACCGGCCGCTTCCGCCATTATACCACTTCAAGACAATCAAACCAGACGAACGCTATTCCAAGATGCCGTCAAGATCCACGTCGTAGAGAATTTGTTCTTGCACAAGCCGGTAATTCACTAGCTCTCCCTCGCTGAACCAATGCAGTATCTCTTTCTTCGCCTCTTCAACAGAGCCGGATGCATGTATGAGATTTCGCACTGCGCGACTGTCAGTATCAGCCATTTGGTAAGAATCAAGAACAAAATCACCACGGATAGTCCCGACGTCGGATGTAAGCGGTTCAGTTCCTCCCGTAACTTTCCTAATAATCTCAACCGCATGCGCCCCTTGCCATACACTAGCGACTACCGGCCCGGCTGTCAGGTACTTTCTTAGACCGGCTAGCACTTTCTCTCCTGCGGCGATAGGGTCCGTGGTCGAGGGCTTCAATCCTTTCTTTTCGTATGACGCGATTGCCTTCTTTCCAACGCCTTCTTTCCATCCGGAATCAAGGAGATAATGCTCCTCAACCTGAGCTTCGGTCGGTATGAACAATTTGAGTCCAACGAGTTTTAAGCCCATGCGCTCATAGCGCTTAATGATCTCACCAATAAGCGACCGCTGGATACCATCAGGTTTTACGATGACGAGCGTCCGCTCCTCTTTCGGATGTTGCATGAGCAAGATTGTACTACAATTTTCCTATTGGTACAGTGACGGAGTATCCGCCGCGATTGGACGAGATCCATAACTGGCCTTAAATTTTTTACGGACATCTTCTTCAACCTCCTCACGCGAACGGCCGTAGGTTTCGTAAGAGAGCTTTTTCATCATATCTACACGTGAGTAATTAAATTCCGGCAGATTTTGCGTCTGTATTGAGAATGGTCGCGCGGGAACACCATTAACAAGAAGCGAGAGAACGGCATGCCGATTAGGTAAATTCTCCAAATCCGGCGCGCTAAACCCCGGTTCGAATTGTTTGGCGAGAAATTCCGCGTCGGTTGTACCTACACGGAACGCCGCCTTTGTGCCCACGTTGCCGATGACCGCGTCGCGTATCTTCTCGTCCAGTTGTGCGATGAACTGGTGTGCTATCGTAAGAGAAAGTTTGTATTTACGCGCTTCGGAGAGAATAGTGCCGATAGAAGGCGTTGCAAAGTTCTGGAACTCGTCGATATATAGATAGAAGATGGGAAACTCCTCACGCGAATCCACGCGCGAGAACGCCGCCTGCAGGAATTTTGAGACGAGAATAAGACCGAGGAGCGCAGTGTTCCTGTCGCCTAAGCGCCCTTTGGATAGATTAGCGAGAAAGATTTTCCTGCCATCCATTATTTTCCGAAAATCAAACGAGGATTTTTCCTGCGAAACAATGGGGCGCATAATGTCATTCGTAAGGAAGACGTCGAACTTGCTTGTTATATACGGCGCCACATTCTCAAGCGATGGGTCGCCCTGCGCGGCTTCGGCTATTTTCTTCCAGAACTGAACAATAATGGGATTGTTGCAGTGCGAGAGCTTGAGATTGCGGAATTCGGGATCCGCAAAGATACGTGGAACTTCAACGAAAGTCGAGCCGCTCTCCGGATCTTCGACAACCAACTGTACGGCATTGCGATAGTACTGTTCGAACATAGGGCCGAACGCTTCCGGCACATCAGCGTAGAGCTTACGGAAAATCCCATACACCTCATCTACTACGAATGTTTTCATCTCGGGCCGCGCGCGGTCATACTCAAGCATGTTGAGACCCATTGGCCGCGCCGTGTAGGCAGGATCGAAGTAAATGACGTCATCTATTCGCTCAGGAGGCACAGCTGCCAAAACATCTTCTATGTCGTTTCCGTGCGGATCTATAAAAGCGACGCCCTCGCCGTTTTTGATGTCTTGAATGAGCATGTTCTTGAGCATCCCCGTCTTTCCGGTTCCCGTTTGCCCGATAACGTAGCAGTGCCGCAGGCGGTCCGCCGCATCAAAACGCACAGGGCGCTCTTCCGCGCCATAGCGATTCAAACCAATCGTGATACCCTCGTTCGGCATATCCACAGGCGCTGGTGTCTGCTTCGCAAAACTTCTCTTCAATTCACGCGATGTCGTAACACGTTCTGCCGTGAAGTGGAACATGGACGTTATTTCCGCCAGAGAAAGCGGGATAGCGTACGATGAATCAAAAACACGATAACTGAAATCTCGTAGAAACGACGCTATGCTCCAACTCGAAACTTTTTTAAATCTGAGACGATTTCCTTTCGGATCATCGTACTGATTAAAGGGCGCGATCAGATTCTCCAGAATATCGTTGGCGCGCGCCTTATCCGGAGCGGAGGCCACAAGCCGTATTAGAGTGGGTACGACACGACTTTTTACTTTGCGTCCTATCGCTTCGGTCGCGACCTGATCCGGTTGACGCCGGAACGTACGATCTTTCTCCTCCTGTATCCGTTCCTTCGATTTGAACATCACATCGAACGTATCATAGAGCATCTCACCGACAGCGCTCTCCGGGACTTTTAGTGCTTTGTAGAGAACCTTTCCCCTCTCAAGACGCTTCAATATTTTTTTGTAGTGATGGTTGTAGCGGTCGTCTTCAGATGAAACGGTGATTTGCAGGGCCGCACCCTCGCCATGTTTCGCAATCTTTGCGAACGCCGCTAACGTGACGTTCATTGGATCGTGCTCAAACATTTCTGGTGTCTTAAGAGGATATGCTGGATGTTCGGCGAAAGTCGCGTATGCCGCCGCATGTTCACCTTCATAATTGAATATGTTGTAATCGCCGCGTTCTTCTGAAATGCGCGCGTTCGGGAACACTGACGATATGAGGCGCTCCGCCAAATCTTTCTTTTTGCGTGGTACAGCGAGGTACAGAGTTGCTGATTCCGTGCCTTCCGGAACGGCTATTTCAAGAGAGAAACCCTCGTGCCTCGAGATGAGGGAAACTAATCCCGCATAGAGCTGTTCCGAGGATGAGAGAATTTCCGGTAATTTCATCTGTCGTGATTCCTCTTTGCCACGCTCGCCGTGCGCCTGCGGATCGATTATGAAAAGAGCCAGGTCCAGCGCTCGCCGAACGCGCTTCGGTAACTGGGCGCCTCCTTGCGGGAGTCCCTCGGCAATGTAGCGCACAAGAACACGATGTAGATCATCCTCCAGATGCGGATTTTTGAGACGTGCAACAATGGACAAGACGTTTTTAATACCGCGCCCGGCAATCATTCTGATAAGTTCGTCCATCTGCACATCGTGCGCTTCCGGCTCCAACTTCAGGACATTATGAATGACGTCATGTTCAGGCAT
>Ga0209541_10018254_pt1 | contig 10172 bp, 15 predicted proteins | sample RifCSPlowO2_01_FD_184027 | JGI IMG/M metagenome (GOLD analysis project Ga0209541, IMG submission 184027) | Groundwater microbial communities from Rifle, Colorado - Rifle CSP2_plank lowO2_0.1 (SPAdes) (version 2) | ecosystem: Environmental > Aquatic > Deep subsurface > Groundwater | place...
AGGCTGTGCCCGACATTGCCAATGTTTATTTTACAATCCATAAAGAAGCGAAGACTGTGAAAGAAGCTCAAGACGCTGTTGCAGTTGTTGAAACGGGAGCCCTAGAGTTCTTAAGAACCAAAAATGTAGCAGAAAAAGATATTCAGACTTCCAGCTCTTCTTTTAACCCTAAGTACGAATACACGAACAGTCCCAGAATCTTGATGCCTTGTGACCAATACGGCTGTCCGCCTAACCCAGGCAAAAGTGTAATTGTTGGTTATGAAGCTTACGAGAGTATCACCGTAAAAGTTAGAAATACGGACGATGTGGGTGTGATCATGCAAGGCCTAGGTGGTCTCGGAGTCACGGATTTGAGTGGCCCTAACTTTTCTATAGATGATGAAGATGCGCTCAAGGCGGAAGCTAGGAAAAAAGCGATAGAAGACGCGAGGACAAAAGCAGAGGCTCTGGCCGAAGACCTAGGTGTCAGACTTGGACGTATTGCGAACTTCAGTGAAGACGGCGGTTATGGAGGGCCTATCTTTTATGCCAAAGATGCTATGCTAGAGAGTAGCACAGGTTCGGTTCCCGCTCCGGCGCAGATTCCGAAAGGAGAGAACACTATAAGCTCGAACGTAACTGTTACTTACGAGATAAGGTAACTGTGCAGCGGATTGACTTTTGGAATTTAAAGAGTATTATTAAAGGAGCCCTCCACGGGGCTTTTTTAAAAGAGTAACATGTTTATATGAAGATTACGGAATATTTAAAAGATACAAAGACAGAGTTAAAACACGTAATTTGGCCAAAGCCAAGTCAGACTTTTTACTACACACTCATTGTCTTACTCTTGTCTGTTCTGGTTGCCTATTACTTGGGAGTCTTTGATTATATTTTCTCTAAAGGTTTAGAGAAAGTGATTTCTCTTTAATTTCATTGTAGAAGTTTTATCTGATATATTCATTTTAAGTTTTTATGAAACAGGAAACACAAGGAATTAGAAGTTGGTATGCAATACACACTTATGCTGGGTACGAAAATGTTGTCTTGCGCAATTTAAAACAGCGTATTGACTCTCTAGGAATGCACGATAAAATATTTAATGTTATTGTACCGATTGAGAAAAAAATAAAAATAAAAGCTGGCAAGAGGGTAGAAGTCGAAGAAAAAATTTATCCGGGCTACGTGCTGGTAGATATGATCGTGACGGACGATTCCTGGTATGTAGTCCGAAACACTCCTCGGGTCACAGGCTTCGTCGGCGCGGGAGTGAACCCGGTGCCTTTAAAGAAAGAAGAAGTAGATTATTTATTTAAGAAAATGGATGCTGGTACTACGAAGCACAATATAGACATGGTAGTCGGCGAGAATGTTTTAATAGTAGATGGGCCATTTAAAGACCTTGAAGGCAAGATAAATTCAGTTGATCAAGACCGCGGGAAAATAAAAGTGCTGGTTTCAATGTTTGGCCGCGAAACCCCCGTGGAACTCGATTTCTTGCAAGTTAAGAAAATATAAGTTAATCTGTACCAATAATATTTATGGCAAAAAAAGTAACCAAAAGATTAAAAGTTATCATACCTGCTGGTAAAGCAACCCCAGCGCCACCTCTCGGCCCTACACTCGGGCAGGCGGGTATAAATATTGGTGATTTTGTTACCAAGTTTAATGCTGCTAGTCAGAAGATGGCTGGAGATAAAGTTTCAGTCCATATTTCTGTATACGAAGACAGAAGTTATGATTTCAATGTTAAGACTCCTCCGACAGCTGGACTTATTTTAAAGGCTGCCGGAGTAGAAAAAGGTTCCGGTAAAAACGTTGCTTCTAAGGCTGGAAAGATAACTCGCGCTCAAGCACAGGTAATCGCCGAGAAAAAAATGGTTGATTTGAATGCCAAAGATATGGAAGGCGCTATCAACATCGTTGCCGGCTCGGCCAGATCGATGGGCATCGAGGTTAAAAATTAGTAAATAAATTATATTAAGATGTTAGTATGTTAAACATTCAACAACACATTACAAAGAAAAACGTTCTTTTTATTGTTATTTTTGTGGTTTTGGGATTTATCGCCCTTCAGATCCCAGTAGCTCAACTAGAAGGATCAAAAGCGAAGTTTATGGTGTATGACACCTTTGCGCCCGTGGCTGGGTCTTTTATCGGCTCCTTGCCCGGGGTAGTAGCAGTGTTTCTAATGCAGTTCGTAAATTTTTTAGTTCATGGAGCGGTAGTGCAGGATATCGGGACAATCATCAGATTTTTGCCGATGCTTTTTGCGGTGTTGTATTTTGCCCAAAAAGGAAAATTTAATCTGATTATTCCCGTGCTTGCTATTATCATTTTCGTTATCCATCCTATTGGCCGAACCGTTTGGTATTTTGCACTTTTCTGGACTATTCCAATCATTGCTTATTTTTTCCGCGACAGATTTCTTTTGGCGCGAGCGCTTGGCGCCACTTTTACCGCTCATGCGGTCGGCGGCGCTTTATGGATTTGGGTTTTCGCCTTACCGGCGCCGGTTTGGATCTCGCTCATACCAGTTGTGGCAATGGAACGGGCATTGTTCGCGCTTGGCATTTGTGTGTCTTTTGTTTTGGTCAATAATCTTCTCGCTTTCTTAGAAAAGAAAGATATTTTAAATCTTGGTTTTGTCATTGATCAGAAATATCTCTTGGGCGCATTTCGCCATGAACCGAAAACATAGGTCACTGCAGCAGACTCTTTTTAGCGCTTATGTTGCAACTAGTATTGATGGGCGAATAGCACGTAGTAGTCAATCTGGTACAGATTGGACGAGCAAAGAAGATTGGAATTTTTTCCAAAAGTCGCTTCAAAATTTTGATGTCGTGGTGATGGGACACAGTACCTATAACATGGCGAAACAGCAACTCAAGAAAAGAAATACCATTGTATTCACCTCAAAAATAAATAAACCCAAGTCGTCCGGCTCGGTAACTTTCTTCAATCCTGAAAAGTTAGATTTTAAAAAATTCATTAAAGACAGAAATTATAAAAATGTAGCCGTGCTAGGCGGACCGAAAGTCTATAATTTTTTCCTAGAGCATAAAATGTTAGATGAGCTTTTTGTCACAATTGAACCATATGTTTTTACAACAGGCGTTCCGATGTTTTCCGGCGATGAATTTAGAAAATATGAATTTTTTTTACAATCAGTAAAAAGGCTCAATAAAAAAGGCACTTTATTATTAAGATATAAATATGGAAATTAAAGCGATTAAAACCAGAATATTTCGCGAAAAAGAAGATCTACTTTCTTTTATTTCAGAATACCTCAAAAAAATTCCAGAAAAATCTGTTTTAGTTGTAACTTCCAAAATAGTGGCTTTGTCAGAAGGCAGGACAGAGGAAATTGATCCATCTTTACCCCATGCCTTAGTGCGCGAGAGGATAATAAGAAAAGAGAGTGATTTTATGCTTCGCACCGAACACGCCTGGCTTACCATAAAAGATGGAATGATAATGGCTTCAGCTGGGATAGATGAATCTAACGCCAACGGGAAAATAATTTTGTTGCCGAAGAATTCATTTAAAACAGCCGAAATAATTCGCAAACAGCTAGTTAAAAAATTTAATTTAAAAAATCTTGGCATACTCATCACCGACAGTAGACTTTTCCCTCTGCGGGCTGGTATCGTAGGTGCCGCGCTGGGGTATGCAGGATTCAAGGGAGTAAGGGACTATAGAAAATCATCTGACATCTTCGGAAGGATTATGAAAATATCGAGAACTGATGTGGCTGACAGTTTGGCAACAGCGGCAGTATTATGTATGGGGGAAGGAAAAGAACAGAAACCACTTGCAATAATTACGAATGCACCGATAATTTTTACCAAAAAAATAAACAGGAAGGAATTATTAATGAGCCCCAAAGAAGATATCTATGCTCCCTTATTTAACAAATTTAATTAAAAAACTCGCGCCTAAAGTGGATGCCAAGGTTGTGGTAGAGCCCGAGTGGGGTATTGCCGCGCAGATAATTTATAAAAATGGCGTTGTCCGGTCGCTCCGGATGTATTCACTCGACTTAAACCACATTGCTTCAGCAGACATAGCCAAAGACAAGGATTATGCAAAATTTTTTATGAAAAAGCTAGGCTACAAAGTCGCCCCAGGCACAACAATTTTTGAGAAAAATTGGGCGAAAGTAGTAAACAGTGATAGAAATATTTCTTATGCGGCTAATTATACAAAGAAGCTAGGCTATCCCTTGATCGTAAAACCAAATAACAAAAGCCAAGGTGTCGGGGTATGTTTGGTTTACAACCAGAAAGAATTACGTTCCGCCCTCATTGAAGTATTTAAGGGTGATAAAGTGGCTTTGATAGAAAAATATTTACCAGGGCGAGATTACCGCATTGTTGTTTTGGATGGTGAAATAATTTCTGCATATGAGCGCACCCCGCTTTCTGTAATAGGCGATGGAAAACATTCTATACTTTCACTTCTTAAAATAAAACAGAAAAGTTTTACTTCAAGCGGACGAGACACGAAGATTAATTTCAAAGACAGGAGAATAAAAATAAAATTAAAAAAACTAGGGTATACTTTTCAAAGTATTTTACCGAAAGGCGAAAAAATATTTTTATTGGACAACGCCAACCTTTCAACCGGCGGAGATGCACTTGATGTAACGAACACTCTCCACTCGAGATTTCGCCAAATCGCCGTGAATTTAACTCGTGACATGGGGCTTCGAATTTCCGGGGTAGATATAATGATTACAAAAGGGGATATTACTAAAAATCCAAAGAATTGCGAATATTATATTATTGAAATTAACGCGGCACCCGGTCTCGACCACTACGTTACAACTGGCAGAAGTCAGAGGAAGATTGTTGAGGCGATGTATTTGAAAGTTCTGCGAGCCCTTGGAAAGAAGGACTAAATAGTATAAAATTAACGACATGGTAGAACTTAAAGAATTACAAAAAGAAGTGGTGCGGAATAAGCTAGAGAAAGGATTCAATACCACGAATGTAGCGCTGGAGTTTTGCCGGGCCCATGAAGAGCTTTCGGAAGCTTTTTCAAAACATAATAGGAATCAACCTGGGGTGGCCGAGGAGTTTGCTGATGTGATGATATTTATTCTTGGTATGTGTGAAGTCATGGATTTTGATTTAGAAAAAGAATTACTTCGAAAGATTGAGATCAATAAAAAAAGAAAGTATAAAAAAGAAAAATCTCCAGAAGGGGAAGATGTTTTCATAAGGATCAAAACTCCAGAAGATCCTTAGATTTTCTCGTAAGTTGAAAAAGTGTAGTTGAAAGGATTTTTTTCGTCCTTTTTCTTCTCAACGTGTGAAGTCTCATTCCAAACTATCGGAATAATTTCTGGGAAAAATGCATCCGCTTTTTTATCTTCGGCGTCCACATGAGTTATATAGAGTCTGTCCGCGAGGGACAGCGCTTGCTTATAAATTTCTGCCCCCCCGATTATAAAAATCTCTTTCCCCTTATCGAGGGCTACCCTCGATACATTTATAGCTTCTTCTAGTGAATGCACTACATCTACGCCATGGCGTAGATAAGTTTTATCGCGAGTAATTACTATATTTTTTCTATTTGGTAGTGGTCCCGAGAGAGACTCAAAAGTTTTTCTGCCCATTATCACTGGATGACCTTTCGTTTTTTCACGAAAAAACTTCATATCTGCCGGCATGTGCCAAAGCAAGGTATTGCCTTTGCCGAGTTCATTATTTTTACCAATTGCAGCGATGAGCGATATCATAAAGCAATTTCTAAACCACTTATCGGTGGCAGAGGATTATATTGAGCTTGTAAATCGGCTAAAATTTCTCCGACCAAGTTTTCGTCTTTTTGTTCGGCTCGTTTTAGGGAGTCTTTTGGCAAATGGAGCTCAATATTTTTATGGTCATTTTTTCTATTTATAATTTCTTTCGCGCCTTCGTAGTGATTGTCATAAATATGCGCATTCGATATTGTGTGTGTATAAATTCCCGGGCGAACACCGAGTCGTTGTGCGATCATACATTGGAGAAGCGCGAATCCGAATACATCAAATGGGCAGCCGAGCATCATGTCATTCGAGCGAACTATGTTGTGCATGTGAAGTCTGCCGCCAATTATGTTTATTGTATAAGCAAATGGGCAGGGGATATTTTTTTTCGGTGTTCCCCCGTAGCCGTCGTCCTTTGGGTCCCAGGTAATTATTACGCCATGGCGCGAGCTCGGTTCTTTTTCTAAAAGCTCGATTGCGTTACCTAGCTGATTTCGTCCAAAATGATTGCGCCAGCGCCAGCCATAAGAAAATGGGAGAGTTCCGTCACTTTCCATAAATGGGTCCCACATTTTCGTAAATTTTCGGAGGAATGTCGTATCTTTTTCTCCCTGCACGAACCAGACTTGTTCAGCGATTGGGGATTTCAGGGGTTGTTTCCTGAGTGTCAATACTGGGAAGCCGTCCTTTTCGATATCAAATTGCAAGGTTACTCCCGGTAGGGATTTTGTTTTATGGCCCGTGCGCTCATTTAACTCCTCAATACCCTCGAACATTATTTTTTTAATAATGCCTTGATAGATTGTGTCGAAGGTAGTCATGTAGTAAAGTATACATAAATAAAACATTATGAAAAGTAGCTCCTATGTCCCTAAATATCCACCCCCATATGTCCCAGAAGGGCGCAGTGTTTTTTATGTCCCAAGTTCAAATGAATTTATGATTCAGGCTAAAGAATACGCACTGGTTAATTCTCTCGACAAGGAAATGCCGAATACGAGTGTCATTGTTAAAAATGGAGAGATATTAGGGTTAGGGGCGAATGGCAGTACTTATCACGAGACCCATGAATGTGAAAGAGTGAAAAGGAATATCCCAACTGGGCAAGGCTATGAGCTTTGTGAAGGATGTCACCCAAAAAATCATGGAGAAGGACGAGCAATTAAAAATGCCAAAGATAATGGTTACGATACGAAAGGTGCGGATTTATACATGTGGGGACACTGGTGGTGTTGCAAACCTTGCTGGGAAGCAATGATTAATGCCGGAATTCAAAATGTATATTTATTTGAAAAAAGCGATATTCTCTTTAATAAAAAAGACCCAGAAAATATTATCGGACATCAATTTGAATAAATGAATAAAAAGAAAAAACTTTACATTGGTTGTGCGCTTACAAGACTCCCACCAGAAGAGGAAAAAGATTTTTTAGACATGCTTGCCAAAATAAAACTAGGTCTTAAGGACCACTTTACAATCATAGAGTTCCTGGGGGTTACAGGCTTAGCCGCTCCGGAAGCTACTCCTCTTGAAGTTTATGTTCATGATATAAAAAGATCCGTGATGGCCGCAGACTGTATGCTAGCAATTTGTGATCACCCTTCTCTTGGTTTGGGTTACGAATTAGCAACTGCGATAGAGAAAATGAGTATACCAGTGCTTGCTGTTGCACACAAAGACCTTACTATTTCGAAACTTGTTCGCGGGATTGACCATAAAAATTTTCACTTTATATATTATGATTCTACTGATGAAATTATTCAAAAAACCCTCGAATCATTGACAAAATAATAGCAAAATGCTATACTCCTAACATCATTCTCATCTATTACATATTGGGAGTGACCCATTATGTACACACGTCATTCGGGAAGTCCGAGTAAATTCGGACGGCGCCCTTCTTCCTTTAAAGGAAGACCACGTTTCCAAAATAAAAATAAAGGCAGATCGCGCGGTGAGCGAATCGATTTTTCGCGTTTCATCAAAAAGGGCCAGCACGTGGAAGAGGCGCCCTATGTATCGAAGCATACATTTGCGGATTTTCCTTTTCATTCGCAACTCCATAAAAATATCACTCGAGCTGGTTTCATTCATCCTCGGCCGATTCAAGACCAGGCTATACCTAGAGTTCTAGAAGGGAAAGATGTTTTCGGCATGGCGAACACAGGTACAGGAAAAACTGCGGCATTTCTTCTACCTTTAATTGAAAAAATTTCAAAGACGAAAGGCCAAAATAAAAGAGAAACAGTTCTAATAATGGCGCCCACGCGCGAACTCGCGCTTCAGATAGAAAGTGATTTTAAAAATCTTGCTTTTGGGTTTGGTATGTTCTCTGTTGCTTGTGTGGGGGGTCTCCCGATAATGAAACAAATTAGAGAAATAAAGCTCGGCGTATCGTTTGTGATCGGCACTCCGGGAAGATTGCGAGACTTAATAGATAAAAAAGTTTTAGATTTGTCGGGGTGCCACTCTGTGGTGCTCGATGAAGCTGACAGAATGCTCGATATGGGCTTTCGCGATGACATGGTTTATATAATTGGAAAAACACAGAAAGATCGTCAGACCCTTTTCTTTTCCGCGACCCTTTCACCGGAAATCAGGAAACTAACTGAACAATATTTGAAAAATCCGGTTTTATTTCTGTGATTTCCAGGCGAAACTGCGAAAAATATTGATCAAGATATCGTTCGCACTCGGACCAAAGAAGAAAAGTTAGAAAAACTCCATGAAGTTTTAAAGAAAGATGGCTCGGACAAAGTTTTAATTTTCCGCGAGATGAAACACAGTGTAGATACTCTAGCGAAAGAACTTGCGCAAATGGGATTCAAAGTTGGTGGAATCCACGGTGATAAAAGAAGCCGTGAACGCATCCGAATTCTGGATTCATTTAAGAAAGATCGCATAAATGTTTTGATCGCCACCGACGTCGCCGCTCGCGGGCTAGATATTCCAGACGTCACTCATGTTATAAATTACGACGTGCCACAAACTTACGATACCTATGTGCATCGCATCGGCCGAACTGGCCGCAGTGGCAAAAAGGGAACAGCGCTCACTTTCGTGCCGGCGTAAAGCTTTTTCTGCATATGTTATAATTGAGTAGTAATGGTTAATCTAAATCCAAAATTCGTACCCGAAAAGCGGCAGCCAACCCCAAAAGAAAAATTACAACCTAAAGAACATCAGATTAACCCTGACTTAAGGGAGCGCGCATGGTCTCCAGCTGAAGAACTAGAAGCAGGGGTCCCTGGTCTTCACAAAAGACTTTCTTGGCTAAAGCCGGGCGAAGACCTTTATCTATCAGATCGTGAAAAAGAATTTTTGACTAAATTGATTATGGAAAATCCTGTGGAAGTATATAAATTTATAGCTGATGCTGCACAAAGAATTTGGGGTGTAAGATTTATTGAGTGGAAAGAATCAGGACAAAGAAGTCACGAAGAGATCTACACAGCTCTTTCGCCTCATTTTTTTAAATCCGACATGAACATAGAGCACATTGCACCAAAAGTTGTTGATTTTTATCTTGGAAACACGAGACTACAGGCCTTAAAAGAAATTTCAGAGTGGCCTGACTGGAGAAATAGAACACTGGTTAGTTTTAAGTAGCAAACTTAAAGTTTTACGCCTTTATCAAACCAGCCTTGAGGAAAATAGCGTAAGCGCCACTTTAGTTTTACTTCAAAATCCACAACCTCATATTTAGACGGCCGTCTAAATATGGTATACTGTATAAATGCAAAAGCACTGGGAAGACGAAGCCTCATTTAGTGATTTTATTATTAGTTATTTACTATCTTGTCGTTCATTAAAAATTCAGAAGAAAATACTTTATGAGTTAGTGCAGAGGAGGCGGATGCTTAGTGTGCAGTTACTTAATAATAATTTATATCGACTTAAGAATAAGGGTGTATTGAATTTTGATTCTGAAAACAATATTCTCATTAATAAAAATAGATTAAAACAACATACTCTTTTCTCAAGGATAATAGAGAAGCCAGTGGGGGATATAAAAGTTATGGTGATGTTTGATATACCAGAGAGAAAAAGAAAAATTAGAAACTGGCTTCGAGTACAGTTGAAATCATGGGACTTTGAGATGGTACAACAAAGTGTTTGGTTGGGGAGGGGCCCATTACCCAAAGAGTTTGCCGAACGCTTTCGGTTATTTGGTCTTAGTAAATGTGTTAAAATACTTAAAGTTCAAAGCATGAAAGCCTAAATGTACACCATTTTCAGACGGCCGTCTGAAAATGGTGTTGCTAAAGAACAGCGCTCACCTTTGTGCCAGCGTAACTGAAGAAGCCTCGAAGCCCCTTCAGGACTTACGAGACTTGTGTTTTCCGTCGATGTTTTGCTGGTGTTTCAGGAGAATCGGGGTTGCTCTTCAAACTGAGCTCTCCCGATGCAGTTCTCGCTGCAGTAGGGTCCGGGG
>Ga0209541_10018255_pt1 | contig 10172 bp, 9 predicted proteins | sample RifCSPlowO2_01_FD_184027 | JGI IMG/M metagenome (GOLD analysis project Ga0209541, IMG submission 184027) | Groundwater microbial communities from Rifle, Colorado - Rifle CSP2_plank lowO2_0.1 (SPAdes) (version 2) | ecosystem: Environmental > Aquatic > Deep subsurface > Groundwater | place: Rifle...
TTCCTGTAACTCAATAATTTTTTCCATCTCTTTTTCAATACGAAACCAATGAACATCAACATTATTGTCAATACTATACTTCTTCAAATATTCCGTAAACTCCCTATTGTAAAAAAGTTCTTCAATTATCACGAGGGGCGCACCGTTTGACTTCATTTTATTCAATAAGGCAATAGCCTCCCTCATGGCTTCTTTGCATATATCCTCCAAAATAATCGGCTTCTTTTCAACTCTCAAATCACGCAAAATCGCACTTTTAAAGTCATCGATGTGAATTTTCTCTGCTCCAAGCCTGTCTGCCAACATATCAGTAATCACTGTTTTTCCGGACCCGCTATTACCCCGAATGACTACTAATTTCATACCGAGATAATAGCATAAAACAATTTCATTTTCTCCTCATCTCCTCAATCACCGAGCGGATTTCGCCGTAGCTGTAATTGTCGCCGAGTTCGTCTTTTAAAGGCTTCAGGGCGATGTCGCCGTGCTTCCCAATCGCTTCCCGAATTTGGGGAATTTTTTCTTCGGCTACTAAGTCCGTCACTTTTACTTCTCCTGTGGCGATAAAAAAAGCGAGATGATTTTCAATAGTTTGCGCGGCAAGATTGCGCATTCGCGCGATTTCCGCTATCGTCTTCCCTTCCCGAAACATTCTCAAACTTTCCGATTTCGTTTCGTTTATTCTTTCCTTTTGGTCAAAGCGACGCGGGTGGCGAATGAAATTTTTCTCCGATATTCTTGATTCTAATTTTTGTTCGCGGCAATACTCTGAAATAATATTTAAAAACGCATTTCCATAACGCGCAATTTTCACCTCGCCAAAACCGGAAATTCGCCTCATCTCATCCAATGACAAAGGCAGATATTTCGCCAATTCAACTAAGGTCGCGTCAGAAAAAATGATGTAGGCCGGCACATTTTCTTTTTGAGCAAGTTCCGATCTTAGATTCTTAAGTTTATTGAACAATTCTTCTTCATAGGATTCTTCTTTTTCTGCGCCTGCTTCCTTTATATTTTCAGATTTAACCATCATCACTTTTTCTTCGTTTTTCAGCACCTGTGCGCTCTTTTCAGTCAACGCCAGTATCGGATATTGATCGCCAACCTGTTTTAGATATCTCATTGAGATTAAATCTTTAAAATATCGAAGCCATTGTTCCCTGGAAATATCCGCGCCGGCGCCGTAAGTTTTGAGCGGTTTATGCGCCGACCTAATCTTCTCCGATTTTGAACCGCGCAAAAAATCCACCGTGTAGCTCAAACCGAATTTCTCCTCCAAACGAGCCACCGCCGAGAGAGCTTTTTGCGCGATTACCGTGCCATCAAATGTCTCGTATTTTGTCAAACAAACATCACAACTGTCGCACTTATCTGAAGACTCTTCGCCGAAATAATTAAGCAAATGTTTCCTTCGACACGATTTTATTTCGCAAAAGTCCGCCATTTGTCCGAGTTTGCGGAGCATAATTCTCGTTTGTTCAGGATTACCTTCCACCTCCGCGAATCGCTTGAGCTTCATCACATCGCCGCTTGAATAGAAAAGCAGAGCATCGCTTTTGAGCCCGTCTCTCCCCGCTCGGCCAGTTTCTTGATAATAACTCTCCAGATTTTTCGGCAAGTCCATATGGACGACGAAACGGACATTTGACTTGTTGATTCCCATTCCAAAAGCTATAGTCGCGACGATAATATTTATTTCATCTTTTTGAAACATCTCCTGATGTTTGTTTCTTGTTTCTTTATCCAAGCCGGCATGATACGGCCTCGCCGAAAAACCGTCTTCTTTGAGCCTCTCCGCCAATGTTTCCGCTGATTGTCTGGACAATGTGTAAATAATTCCCGCCTCTCCCTCGCGCTTGTTTAAATATTCCGCCAATCGCTCATAACTTTCGCGTTTAGGAATGACAGAATAATGAATATTCGCGCGGTTGAAACTGGAAACAAACACTTTCGCGGCAATGAGCGCCAATTTTTGAAGAACATCTTTTTGAGTGATGTAATCAGCGGTCGCTGTTAAAGCGATAATGGGAGTATTTCCAAATTCTTCTCTCAAACGGGAAAGCTGAAAATATTCCGGCCGAAAATCATGTCCCCACTGTGATATGCAATGAGCCTCGTCAATGGCGAACAAAGACACTCCAACCTCTTTGAGAATATTTAAAAATGTTCCGCCACTCCCGAAAATCTTTTCGGGGGCGATATATAAAAGTTTTAGTTCGCCGCGCTTCAAGCGAGAAATAATTTCATCTTGTTCGGGAAAAGAAAGCGAAGAATTAAGATACGCCGCCGCGATTCCGTTCAAACGCAGGGCGTCCACCTGATCCTTCATAAGAGCAATTAAGGGCGACACCACCACCGTCAATCCGTCAAGCAAAAGCGCCGGAATCTGATAGCACAAAGATTTCCCGCCGCCAGTCGGCATCAGCACAAAAGCATCTTTTCCGCCAAGAACCGTTTGAATAATCTCTTCCTGCTTATGCCGAAAGGCTTCATAACCGAATTGCTCTTTGAGAATTTTTAGAGGAGAAGGCATGCGGATAGTATATCGCAAATTTGCCTGAGATTGCGATAGTTTATTAAAATTTATTTAATTTCGCGAGCGTTTTTCAGCACCTTCGTCCACCATTTAAGCTGTTCAAGCATTTTTTTCGCGCCATTCGCATAATGATCTAGCGCGCCTAACTTAAGCGATCCGTCCTTTTCAACCATATTCCAAGGCGAGACAATATGCGTCGCCATTCTTATCGGCGCCATTTGAAGCTCAATCGCCACTTGCCGCAATTGCCCAACCGCGAACGCCCCGCCCGTAGTACCATACCCGACGAAAGCAATCGGTTTTTTATTCCACTCTTTGTAAAGATAATCAATATTATTTTTCAGAGACGACGGATAGCCGTGATTGTATTCCGGCGTCACGACGATAAACCCGTCAGCTGAAGATATTTTTTCCGCCCAGCGATTTACAAGAGGATTCGCGTACTCGCCCTGAACATAAGCCGGCGATATCGCTTCAGAAAAAATGGGAAGCGGATAATCTTTGAGGTCAAGAAGTTCTACGGTAAAATTCTCAACCTCTTTCGCTATCTCGGCAATCCACTTGGCCGGCTTGTCTCCAAAACGCCCATCACGAACACTCGCGAGAATAACTTTTATATTGAGTTTGTCCATATTGGTTTTTTAAAATAAATCAATCTTACCATCTTTCCAATTTTATTGGGATTCTCCCGGACATTTGGCGAATTCGCACTTTGGTCCTGTCCTGCCCACAGCGGAACCGTCCGGACAAAGCTTGGCTTCTAGCGTGCAAGCGACTCGCTCCAGACCTTTTTTTGAAAGTTGCCAGATAGAAAAGTTCAGATAACCGGCAAAGCTTACCCAGATGATATAAGGTATCAAAAGCCACGCGGCAGGACGAGAGATTTTCGCAAACAGAACAATCGTTCCGAGAATAGCGAGCCAAAGAAAAATAATCTCAACAAACGCCATGCCCGGACTGCGCAAGCCGAAAAATATTATCGACCAAAAGACATTTAGAATCAGCTGGATATCAAAAATTACCAGCGCGATTTTTATTTTTCTGTCATTCTCACCCTCTTTATTATCATTCCTAATCCCCCTGCTGTCATTCCCGTGGGGACGGGAGCCCATCTCCTCCCAAATCAACCATACCGAAACACCCATCAGAAGATATAAAGTTGTCCACACCGACCCGAAAATCCACCCCGGCGGATTAAGCGCCGGCTTAACCAGCGCCGCATACCAGCCCGATTGTATCGCCGGCATAGTGAATGCAGAGCCAATAATGCCGGCCAGTCCGGAAATGCTCACCGCGACAATCAATTTAAATGATTTATTTAAATTCATAAATTAATTTTACTAAAACATCCTTACAAACTCCAGTCTGTAAGGATGTTTTATGTCTTTTGAAATGACTGCAGGAAACGGACAAATGTTTTGCCGTAAGGCGACAAAGTGTGTTCGACGAATTTGCCGCGATGTTTTTTATTAAGAAGTCCGGCCTGATAAAGTCGGCGTGTGTGTTCGCCAATGGTTTTTTCATTAGCGCCAATCATTTCAACAATATCCTCGAGGGTTATGCCGCCGCGTGCCGCAACAAGAAGAAGTATTCCAATGCGATAATGGTTCGATATACCCTTAAGATGCCGTTCCATTTGTTTTGCCGTTTTCATTTTCGTCATATTTGTATTATACATTACATACTTACATTCTCAAGTTTATAGGGATGTTATTTGTAGACATGGAGATGCTCTAAAATCTTTTTGGCCCGGGAAATACCGTCAGGGATTCCGCGCGTACGAAGTAGGTTCGAGTAAATGCTAAAATAACACCACCGAATTTAAAATGGTGGACATGAACGGATCCTCGGTTCCGACTACCGTTGCAAATCTGGACCGCTGACCTCATCGTTATTCCGAAAACAAAGGTGGACCGTGCCGGATTCGAACCGGCGACCTCCACATTGCAAATGTGGCGCTCTGCCAGCTAAGCTAACGGCCCACCTTTATTTTCGAGAATCCTCGATCCGTCAAATTCAATAGATTGGGACAAATGAGGCTCTCCCCGCCAGAATGAATGTATTTCGTTCAGTCGGACAGGTACCAACTAAGCTACATGCCCAATATATTTACTTCAAATTGCACTTGGGAACGAAACATCCAAGTAAAAACTAAATCTGATGTCTCTGTTTTGATATAGGCAGATAAATATTTTCAATGTACTCTCTGAGCGCGCGAGTCATACTGAATTTATCCAAAATAAGTTGCCTCGCTTTCTCCATTCGCGCGAGCCATTCTGAACTTGAATCGTTCGGATTTTCAAGGTGTTTATAATACATTGGAACAACGCTTTTATCAAGAATATCCAATATTTTATGATTGATGTCAGTGTCTTCCACGATCCAGCCTATTCCCATCAGATCCACCTCATCCACCCAGCCGTCTTTCGTGGTAAGAGGAAGAACGCCGTTTAGAGCCGCTTTCATTCCGCTCGTCCCGCACGCTTCCGAACCGACAACCGGAGTGTTGAGCCACAAATCGCATCCGGAGGTTAAGATTTTTGCTAATTCCAGATTATAATTCGGCAGAAAGACCGCAATGCCTTTCAAATCTTCAGCGATTATCCTTCGCGCCTCCTTCAAAAGTTTCTCGCCTTCATCGTCGCCCTCGCTCGCGTGGCCGGCAAAAACAATTTTTATTTCTCGCCCTTCTCTTCGTGCCAATTCTTTTATAGCTTTTATGTTTTCCAAAATAGAAAGAGGTCGTTTGTAAGGCACAAATCTCCTTGCCCAGCCGATAAGAAGATTATTTTCGTCCCATGATTCCCCGCTTTGTTCTTTTATCACTGCCAAAAGCACTTTTTTATTTTGCTGATGTTTCTTCCATATTTCATTTCGGTCTTCGGTTTTTAACGAGTCCCAGCCTTCAATATAAATTCCATTTGTAACATTTTCCATTTTATGCGGACTGAATATTTCCGCCGCTTTTCTAGCGTGAAGCGCGCTTACCGCATTTATTTTGCTTGAAAATCTCAAAGAAAGAGTAGTCATTGAAAAAAGGCTTGAGTCTTGTATTGATCCGAGCGACACAAGCTCAGCCACAGGCACTTGAAGCTCCTCGGCGTATTTTGACATCATCGCGCTCACAAGATCTTTGCTAAACAATTCATTTCCGGCGGGAACGAGAGTGTGGTTTGTAAAAGCGATATGCCGGGAAGCGAACGCGCAAGCTTTGGCAAAATCAACATTTCTTCTTTCCATTTCATATTTGGCAAGTTCCAATGCCAGAAAGGCCGAGTGTCCTTCGTTCAGATGATAGACCGACGGATGAATTTTCAAAATTTGAAGAAGACGCGAACCTCCGATGCCCAAAACCATTTCTTGCTTTACTCTGGTTTCTTTGTCCGGAACATAGAGTCTGGAAGTAATCTGGCGATCATTATGTTCATTTTCCGAAATGTTCGTATCTAATAAATAAACCGTCGCGCTTCCTTTTGCCCATTTCCATGCCTGCGCGCGGACTATTCTATCGTGGATAGGCAGAGAAATTAAAATTCTGTTATTTTTTTCATCAACAGCCAAACTCAAGCTGTTTTTGCCCAAATCAGACCATTTTGTCCCATTAGTTCCCTCCGACGAATTTTCATTCAGCTCATGGCTTTCGCTGTAAAACAATCCAATGCCGATTATTGAAAATCCTCTGTCAGCCACCTCTTTAATATAATCTCCGGACAAGACACCGAGACCTCCTATATAAGTAGGCATATCGCTCATCAGAGCGAATTCCGCGCAAAAATACGCCACCTGTTCTTTGGAAAAGCCCTGATACTCTTGGCTTTGCTTGAAACTTTTAAACCACTGTATGTTTTTTTTTAATTCATCCATTATTTATTTTAAATAATGTTATACTTCAGCCGTAAGTCTGTGAAGAGAAGATGATATTAATGTTTGGTAAGGAATACCTTCTTGCGCCGCTTTTGCCTTTAGTTTTATCAAATCAATTTCTGAAATTCTTATTGATATGGTTTTATTTTTCGCTAGTGTGGCTTTTGCTATTTTTGAATATCGCGCAATATCTCTTTTTTTAGACATAGAGGAAACAAACCCGCCACTTTCCACTGATTTTAAAATATAATTTTCTTCTTTTGTAATCTTTGTGTTTTTTTTCATATTGGTTTTTATATTTTTACTTTAGATACTTTTTAGTGAATTTTCGACTCGGAATAATAGTTTTCAGAAAAATTTCATTTTCGTTCTCAATAAAGGGCACCAAATAAACATATCCTTCTATTTCCAAAACAAATATTTTTTGATTGGGATAATTTTTATTATTCAAAATATCCAATATATTTCCGCTCTCAATTTTTACTAAACATATTTCAAAAGAAACTCTTCTTTCTTTAATTAATTTTTTATTTTTTTCAGAGTCCCAATTGAAATAATTCATATCATGATTATATACATTGTATATACAAGCATATTTAATGTCAAGAACATGTTTAAATGAAACTCCCCGTAGCAAGCTGACGAGGTATATGATGAATTAAAACATCAAATCGCGCCTTGCCGAACTTTCCACTCCGGACTTCTCTCCTTTTTCCATCTCCTCTTTCAACTCCCTTATCCTGTCTTTTATCATAGCCGCACGATGAAACTCTTCCGAATCCGCCGCCGTCTTCATCTGCTCTTTCAAATTGGAAATCATATTTTCATATTCTTCTTTGGTGACGAACAGTTTTTCTTTTTCTTCAAGCCTTTCGCGGATCTCTTCGTCCTCGCTTCTTGAAATTTCATCCACGAGCCCGCTTCTCTGCCATTCAAAACCGGTGTAAATTATCAAGCGATATAATTCATCAGCTCTTTTCTTTTCCGCTTCTGTCGCAGTCTCCGAATTATTGACGACGGTTTTAAGGTCATTCGCCCCCCTCTCTATCATTTCCAAGCTCCACCAAGGTCTCGCCGACGACCACCAGAATTGATCGGAATGAATAGCTCCATCAAGAAGCTCGCGAGTTTTCTGCTTTTCGTTTCGCCTGACAATTTCTATGGCAAGATTAGCTAATTCCCATTGGCAGACTTGAATGCTATTGTCTTTGTTTTTCCATCTGAAAAATGGCTGATTCGTCTTGAAATGGTTTGGCATAGTCGCCCAAGTAGATTCTCGCGGTTCTATTATTTCTTTTTTCGGAAATTGGTCTAAAATATCACTTATCATAATCGGCTCGATTTTATCTTCTTTGAGCAAATCAAAGAAAAGGTGCTCCAAGCCCGGTCTATGATGTCCAAAAGTCTCGCCGTCCATTCCCGTAATCGTATAATCTTTTTGTCCAAAGCTCGACTCAAGAGATTTCAAAATTGATTTTACGCCGATTTGAGAAGCCGACAAAATTTTAAATGACAGATTTCTCTCCCGAAAAAAAACGAAAAAATCTTTCAGTCCGTCTATTTCATAGACTGTGTCTTTGCGCATTTCTTTGCCCTCGGGGAACGCCGTCTCGTCAATAATTATCCATTTGTAGCCAAGCCGCCTCACGACTTCCGCCGTTTTTTTTGAATAAGCCATTTCCGGCGAAAAGAAGCCTCCCTTTTTCCAGCCTTTGCCGAAATATTTATTCAACCCTTCTTCATTCAATAAAATTTGCCTCTCAATTTCGTATTCCGGCAATAAAGGAAGAAAGGCGTGATACTTGGCGCTGCCGGTAAGCTCAATGTTCCCTCTCTCAACAAGCTTTTTTATGTTTTTAATCACATCCATTCCGCCGTTTTGATCCAAAAGCTCGCAGAGAATGCTGTTTATGTTGAGAGATAAGCGCGCTCTGGGAATTTCCAATAACCCATTGAATATTTTTCTATAGGATTCATCCGCGATTCTCTTAACCCAAATCGGCTTCTGCGTCGGCGGCTGATAAATATGCAAGAAATTCGCCCATTTCATATTTTTAAATTTTATTTAGACTGGGAATTAAAATCTATCGCCTTCTTGAAAATTTCAGCGTACTCTTTCGCGGACGCGGACCACGAAAAATTTGCTGACATCGCCCTCTTTTGGATACCTTCCCATAATTTCGGATACTTGTAAGTTTCAAAAGCTCTGACAATCGTTCCGAAAAGCGCATATTTGTCAAATTTTTCAAAAACAAAACCTGTACCTGTCTGCTCGGTCGGATTATAATCTTCCACGCTGTCGGCAAGACCGCCGGTTTTTCTCACGATAGGCACCGCTCCATATCTCATCGCTTCCATCTGGGTTAGTCCACACGGTTCAAACTTGGACGGCACGAGAATAGCGTCGGCGCCGGCAAACATAAACCGCGGAAGAATCGCGTCGTAAGAAAGATGAGCTTTTATGTTGGGGTGATTTTTTTCCAGTTCGGTGAAAAAAGACATATATTTTGAATCCCCTTGCCCGACCACCACCAATTCAAAGTCAAAATTATCAAGCATCGGCTCAATCGCTTCCATCAATATATCCAAACCTTTCTGCTCGCTGAGGCGGGAGACAATTCCCAAAATGAATTTATTATCTTCTTTCGGCAAATTGAATTTTTGTCTTAAAATTTCTTTATTCTTGGCGCGTTCCTTGAGAGTTTTCGCGCTGTATTTAAAACTGATGTAAGGGTCGGTTTCCGGATTGTAAAAATCATAATTGATTCCGTTCAATATTCCGAAAAGATGAGAACGGCGTTCTTGAAGAAGATTTTCCAGAAGCTCGCCGTATTCTGGCGTGGTTATCTCTCTCGCGTAATTCGGCGAGACGGTGTTGATGACATCGGCGTATCTTATTCCTCGCCTCATAAAATTCATCTTTGACATCCTGGTGTCGCCGATCGGCGGTATATCTGATTTGCCGTCGTCATAATCCATTTCGCTGGTGAAGCGATGGTCAAACATTCCTTGAAAATATAAATTGTGTATTGAAAAAACTGTCGCTATTTTGGAAAGAATCGGATCGTCTTTGTAAACGGTTTTTATGTAATTCGGAATCAGTCCGCCTTGCCAATCAGACGCGACGATTACATCGGGTCTCCACTCGTCGTTCGCTCGTATGAATTCCAAAGCGCCTCTTGACAAAAGCGCCCATCTCGCCGGATCAATGTCGTATCCGTAAACGCTTCCTCTTTGCTCGTAATATTCTTCATTTTCTAAAAGATATGTGACGGCATTGCCGTTATCGGAATCCAAAAACTTTTTTACATTGCATACCATCTGCTCATTTTCCGGCGCGCCGGAAATATCCCCTTTGGGAACAAGCAGTCCCTCTTTGTCCATCGTCATTGAAAACTTGGCGCTGTCAATGGAAGAATATTTGGGAATAATCACTCGCGCGTCGTGCCCTATTTCACGGAGAGCTTTGGGCAGAGAATGCATCACCTCCCCCAACCCTCCGACTTTTATGAATGGCGACGCTTCAGGAGCCACGAAAAGTATCTTCAGCGCCTTATTTTTTTTAGAAAGTCTCACATCAATACTATACCAGATACGCGCGCCTCTGGCAAAGCGAAAATAGGTTGTAGGTTTTAGGTTGTAGGTTTTAGGTTTTGAATATGAGCCTCTGGAATTTCTTTATATTTCAGATTTTTTTCAAGCTTCGGCTTGCCGTTTTCCTCCACGGCATAATAGGCGAAGCCGCGCATTTTTCTGACCGGTTCGTAGTCAG
>Ga0209541_10018256_pt1 | contig 10172 bp, 11 predicted proteins | sample RifCSPlowO2_01_FD_184027 | JGI IMG/M metagenome (GOLD analysis project Ga0209541, IMG submission 184027) | Groundwater microbial communities from Rifle, Colorado - Rifle CSP2_plank lowO2_0.1 (SPAdes) (version 2) | ecosystem: Environmental > Aquatic > Deep subsurface > Groundwater | place...
CCATTTCTTTACTTCCTGAACGTAGCTTGCCGATAAATAAAGGATTTAGCGGAGTGGTGATAAAAGAAAGATCTTCTTTAGTTATCTCTCTAACTTTGCCGAAAAAAGAAGGGAGTTTCTTGCTAGTCTTGCTTTGATTATTTCGAGGAATAGTAAGCATGGGTTTCAATAAAGCCAATTGATAATTTCTTAATTGCTCGTCCATTAATTGAAAGCTTCCCTCTTCTAGATTCATACCAGCGACCATTTCTAAATTCTGCTGAGAGATCTGGCTGCCGTATAATAAATCGTAAATTTGTAAGATGAATTTTTCCTGAGAATCTTCAATAACTACTAATTCTCCTAACTCTACTTGTTCTTTAGATTTCACTCGCATGACAATCTTACTGAAATCTCCTGCAACTACTTGACCTTTGAGCATGGTCAGATTAGGGGGTTGATGGTTTTTAAGAATTTGGATGATGGAGAGCAATAATTAGATATTACTTATAAAAGTAGGTATGTTAGCATTTAAAACAGAAAATTATTAATAAAGGTAAATCATACAAAGAATAATAAACTACAAGCAATTAAAGATAATAATTAAAATGACCGAATTCCAGGTTCCAGAAGTATTAAACAATTATTTGTTATTCTGCAACTATCGAGAAGAATGTTTGAAGACAAAATTCTTAAATCTTAGGGATTGTAAATGGATTTATCCAACTACTCTGCTACCGCTGGGAATTTTCATTAAAGAAAACAAAGCCAAATTTGAATATAAAGCACCTTTAGACCATAATGTATCAAATTACATTGCATTAGTTACTGGAGAACTTAAGATCGAATATTCTGAAAAAAAATCGTACCTTCCAGTTGTGGCTTTACCTAAAGACCAAAATAAATCCGATAAAGTATTAGAATGTATCTTTAGACTTCATCACAATGGAGAAATACTAATAGTATCTAGGAGTGGTGCTTTATATGTAAGCAAAAAGCTGCAAAAATTATATAAACTTCGAGAGATACATAAACTAAAAGGCACATTAATTAGTATCAGAATCCCCTACCCAGCACCAAAAATAGACATTTATCAAGGAGGATATCTATGAAATCAACTACAATCATGATTAAAGAACGAATTTCTGTAGATTTAGCTCTAAGAGATTCGGTCGGTATATTCTTTGATTATTTAGAATCAATTCCACAAAAAGAGATAACTGTAGATTTCAGCAATATAAAATCAATATCTAGATCTTTTGCACATGAATATACCATTCAAAAAAAACATTCTAAAAAAATGATCATTGAGACTAATGTACCCGAAAACATTAAAAAAATGTTTGAGGTGGTAGAACAACCAACAGAAAAAAAAGTATTACTGGATCTTAGAACAATTAGAGCTGTAACATTATAATTCTTCTGCATTGACGCAACCTTTATAAAATACCCCCATTTTTAGCATAATTATGGAAGCAATCGTCATGAATTATCGAATGGGAAGACATCATGTTAACTTGAAGCAGATGGTATTAAAAGTAGCTGATACTCCTGCTGAAGCTCAAAAAGTAATTGGAAAGATAGTCGTTTTCAAAACCGAAACCGGCAATGAGATTAAAGGAACCATCTCTGGCTTACATGGGAGAAAAGGAAACGTCAAAGCTATCTTTGCGGACAAAGGTTTACCTGGACAGGCTTTAGGACAGAAAGTTCAGATTGTGTAAGTAGTTTATTCTCTATGACTTTGAAAGGTGTAGATTTGGGGCTGTTCTAATTTTTATGAAATAACTACTGTAAAGTAATAAATAGTAGGAAGTTTTATAAATAAAGGTCAATCTTAGAAGTATAATAACACTTATTGGAGGAAATTAAACATGGAATTAACTGATAAAGAACAAAGAGAACTTAATACAATACCAATACCTTATGATGAATGGAAAGAACTTAAAGAATTAAAAGAAAGACAATTAGGTCCATTGGGAAAATTGGTTAGAAATATTACTTTAGCTGGTTTAATTGGAACAGGATTATTAAGATTAACTACTGAGAAAATTATACCTTATATGACACTTGGTAAAGAAGTGCAATCCAGTTATATTGCACCAAGCAGACTCGAGTTTGAATCTAGTGATGCAGATAAGAATGGCGAATTAGAAACATTTCTAAAAGTAGACGGGAAAAGATACGCCGTACAAGAAATTAACGGAAATCCAACTTTAGTACCTTACTCTACAACTAAAAATTAGGAGGAAAATTAAACATGGGAGACATTGCAAAAGATAGATTAAGAAAATTATTAGGTGATACCGCCACTCCAGAAACTGGTGGAAAAGCACTTCCTCCCGGCGCAGGTGCTGATGCACTTCGAGCAACTCTATTAGGACCTAATGCAGTCAAAGCACTTCCCCCTGGCACAGATCATGCTGCAACATATCAAAAAGCCGTAGTGGAAGCACCTTCTCCTCTTGATGTCTATTTCTCTTTTGACACTACCGGAAGCATGTATGCAGTTATTAGAGAAGTACGAAACGTAACTAGAGAGGTAGGAGCTGTAATTTTCTCCCGAGAAAAAGATACCAGAGCCAGAATTATTGGTGTTGGAGATCACTGTGATACCCGCTACTTAATGCATCTTCTTGTCCAGCAAAAATTAGGAGACTATGGGCAAATACATCCTTTCACTAGCAGAGCAGATCAATTGGAAGCTCAAATTGCAGGTATTGTTAATACCAGTGGTGGAGATACTCCCGAAGCCTATGGAGATTTTTTCTTGGACACTGCTGAACTTATTATGGGAGAAAGAAGACCAGGTGAGAAAAAGAAACACGTCGTAGCTTTCTTTGGTGACGCTTATTCTCATGAAGCAAATATATGCCCCCGTAGTATTGATCCACGACAAAGTTCAGCCGCTTTACTTGGGGCAGCCGATCATGTATTTTTTGTAGGTTGTAATAGCTACGGTGATACGTTTAAAAGACAAACTTATGAATTAGCTCGAGGATCACCTAAAGCCACTTACGTTGAATTTAGCGCCGCACGTGATGTTTTACCCGAAGCGATTACTGGAATGATTGAACGTGAGCGTGGTGCAGTTGCATATAGAACTTTCCTAGATAACTTAAGAACACTTCCTAGTGGAGCAGAAAAAGCTGAGAAAGTTGCTGGCCTTTTAGGAGACGGAAAAGGAAGATAAAAATAAATAACTAATTATGGCACCACCAACACCAGTAGAACAGAACCCTTTACCTTTTCTTCTATTTGGTCCCGAGGAAGCAATACTTACAAATTTAGACAGACCAGAGAATATCGCTGCTCTTAGAGCTGCTGCCAAGAAACGGTATAGAAATTTTGCTGGAGTAGTTCATCCAGATTGTGACCATGAAGGAAGATATAATGGAGCATTTAATCAAATAAACCAAGCGTGGGAAACAATTCAAAGAGCTACTGATGATCAAATTCGAGCATACGTCGCTATTCTTCAAAATCCCGGATCCGGTGGTGGAACTGATGTAGCTGAGTATGAAGCTATGGCTGCCGCTGCTGCAGTAAGAATTGAAGATTTACAAAGTAGAATTACAGCACGTGACACTGAAATTGACGATTTACGAAGAAGATTAATCTCCAGTGCTAGAGGAGAAAGGGTAGTTGAAGATCCTGCATTGAGAACAGCATACGAAGCAGCAAGGGCAGAATTAGACACTAAAGCTAGAGAAGTAAATGGATATAGAAGAAGATCAAGAGAATTGGAAGAAGTAATAATCGCTTTGCGAAGAGATAATACTGCCATTTCTATTAGAGCCAGAGCAGATGCCGAGGGAGCAGAGAGAAGAATGAGGGATTTACTCGAATCTGCATCAAGATTAGAGACTACTATAACCAAGCTTCGCCGAGAGCAGAAGGGTAGTGCAGGAACTATTAGTACTCTCCGAAATCGAGTTGCATTTGAACAAACTACTGCCACTGCTGCCAGAACCGCATATGAAAGTACTATTGCTTCTCTTAAATCAGTTATAGACGGAAAACGTGATCCTACAGCAGAAATAGTTTTAGAAGAAGCTAAAATAAGTAGAGATAAAGGAGATCTAACTACAAGTATAGGATATTGCAATATTGTCTTGGCAACACATCCACAAAATCACACCGCACATTACTTCCTGGGAACTGTATATGAACGAATGGGAAGAGCAAATGAAGCAATTGCCGAATATAAAGCGGCCGGAAAAGGTTCCTCTGCCAAACAAGGTACGGAAAGAGTACAGAAACGTTTGGAGGAACAATCTCTTCATGCTAAAGAATTAAGAGATAATAATAAATTGGATGAAGGAGTTACTTATTGTATCAATATATTAACCAGAGATCCAAAAAATACCCCCATAGCCTATTTCCTGGCAACAACATATGAAAAGAAAGGAGATCTGACTGCTGCGGAAAGAACTTATAATAGTATTTTAGAGAGTAGTCCTAAACATAGTTCAGCAAAGACAGGATTAGAAAGAGTTAGAAAAGCATTAACAGAATAAAAATAGGGAGAGAATAAAAATGACAGATTCAATCAAAAGAAAAGGAATAGAAAGACTTCCAGTATTAGGAAATAGATTATATGCAGGAAGACTTGAAGCAGAGCTTCAAAAAGCTACAAGAGAATTAGCAACTAGAGCTCCAAGCATAACTGTTGAATCTATGTTGGGATTAGTTACAGGATATAGAGATAATAGAAGATATGACGCAGCATTAGCCCTATGCGACATAGTAGAATCAATTGATAGCACAAATACCAGTGCACACTATTTAGCTGGAACGGTTCATGAAAGAATTGGTGCTTTAACTGAAGCTTTGGATTTATACAAATCTGCCGGAAGAGGAACGTCAGCTCAAGAAGGAGTAAGGAGAGTAGAAAAAGGAATACAAGAACGTGTGGATAAAGCAAAAGAATTACGTGATTCAAAGAAAACGGACGATTGTATAACTTATTGTACTGGCGTATTAGAAGAAGATCATAGAAATGTTGCCGTTCGTTATTTCTTGGCTACCGCTTACGAAAGTAAAGCAAATTTAGAAGCAGCTAAAGAACAATTTGGAATTATCTTAGCCGCAAATCCAAAATATACTTCAGCAAGAGCTGGATATGATCGAGTGGAAGTATCATTGGAAACGGAAAAGTGTATGAAAATAGATAAGTGATTATATTTTCTTTTTTTTTATTTTTAATTATTGACTACATAATATTTTACTCCATTTTTCTCATTAAGAAAAGTAATATTGTTTTTGAAAAATTTATTGTTATCAGTGGTAATAGGAACATAAACTCTGGTTTTTCGTTCAAACAAAGCAGTGGTCTTTTTTACTTCTTTTAACACTTTGTTATCATCAACTTCATGATCCAGATGATACGCAACTGCTGCTAAATTGGGAATAAATTTTGCCCCCTCATGAAACAATCGAAACCCTAGCTCGTTATCTTCACGCCCCCAACCCACAAAATCTTCATCATAAAGACCTACTTTTATCAAAAACTTTTTTCTAATTCCCATATTACCACCACTACAAGCCCAATAGGGTTCGGAAGAATTTTTCAAAAAATTAGTGGAGCGATATAATTCTAAACGCCAATCTTCGGTAGAATTTGTCTTTCTATGAGGAATATTTGGAAGCAATTCTAAATCATTTATTTTATTTTGAAGAAGATCTAAAGTAACTGTATCAAAAGCAACAAACTTTCTATGCCCTAAACTCACCGCTCGAGAATTTTTTTGTAAAACTTTGATATGATCATAAATAAAGTTTTTCCCCGGAACCATGTCACAATCCAAAAAGATAATATAATCGTGAGAGGACACTTTTACTCCTTCATTGCGTATCTTCGATACTCGATACCCTTTATCTGCTTGAAACACATGCTTTAAAGTAAAAGGAAAATGGTGTTTCTGTAACTCTTGTGCCGTTCCGTCAGAAGAACCATCATCTGCAACTATCACCTCTACTTTACTCATAGGATATTTATTATGAGCCAGAGCGTATAAAGTTTTGAGAAGATACTCTTTACGATTGTAAGTAGGGATAATTACACTCACTTGTTTGGATAAGAAGAACATATGGTCCTGAAACGGTTAATATATAAAAAGATTTAGAAGGGAAAATATTGTTTGATCAGGTATATTTCAAGCTTAAAAACTAGCCAAATTTGAGCAAAACATTTATAAATAACGGGACATTTAGTCACTAAGTAGTAGTAATCAGTTATGATTGCCACCAAATTAATTGAGATAATAAAAATGACATACACCCTAAACGACTACACCCCATTGGAAAATCTCATCAACAAATATGAACGAGATGGAACCTTTGGGGATAGGAAATGGCAAGAACAAGCCAAAGTTAGCGTAGTGGTAACTACCTACAATCAAAGAGAACAATTACGAATGCAGTTACTAGCTTTATGTCAACAAACTTATGATCCTAGAAATATCGAGGTAGTAGTAGTTGACGACGGCGGAAAAAGAGGATCAGAAGGCAGCCTAAATATGGTTGCTGAAATGGATTTTCCTTTTGACGTCAAATATGTCTGGCAGCCGGATTCTGGATTTAGAGCAGCTAAGGCCAGAAATGAAGCTATCAAAAGAGCAACTCATGAGATCATTATATCCATTGATTCTGATATGATTATGAGCCATGATTATGTTGAAGAAGTTATGAAACGACATTATGCTGCTCAGCAAATGGGTATATCTCTTATAACTGCACAGGATCGCGCTTTCGTAGAACCAGAAGATATGACTGATGAATACATTTCAGAAAGAAGATTAGATGAAGTTGAAAAATCTACTTCTAGAAGATTTGGAACTAAAGAAGACTGGCGAAAACCACTATACCAAATCACAAAAAGATTAAAACAGATTCCAGATACTTTTGATGATCCTAGTTATACCATCGGCTCATCTATACCTGGAGGTAACTGCAGTTTTAACAAAGGAGATGCATTTGAAGCAGGATTATTTGATGAAGACTTTAAAACTTATGGTAAAGAAGATTCTGAATTTGGACTACGCTTGTATGAACATTTCAATCACAAATTAGGAAAGAAATTATTCTTTGTACCAGTAGATGTAACTGCGTATCATTTAGAACACGGCGGCAGAGTAGACCATACAAAACAAGATAAAGTTCGCCAATTCTTTTTTGATAAAGTTGCAGCTGCCAGAGATAAAGAAGTGAGTTCAATTCCCGAAGTTTCAGTGTACATCCCTTGTTACAACCAAGAACGATTTATTGAAAACGCCATTCGCAGTGTTGCTCGTCAGAAATTTGATACAAGTAAACTAGAAGTAGTGATAGGCGAAGATGGAAGTACGGATAGAACTAAAGAGATTATATCTCGACTACAGGATGAATACCAAGGAAGATTAAATATAAGAATAGTTAACGATGGAAATAATTATGGAAGAGCTGAAAATACTAATAGAACCATACAGCAATGTCGAGGAAAATACATTGTACAATTAGATGCAGACGATGAGTTACTTCCTGAAGCAGTAAATACTTTATATCAACAAATGCAAAGAGATGCAGGTATTAGTCTAGCTTTTGGTGATTGTATAGATAGAGATGTTTCTACCGGCAAAACTAAACCACACTGGAGCTGTAATGAATTTACCCCTCAATGGTATAGAGCTGAAGAAGGAAGAACAAACCAAAAAATAATAATGGGAATACTCCAAGAAGGAATGAGAATTCACCATCCCAGAATGTTCAGAAGAGATGCTTTCCTTAGAACAGGAGGAATAGATTCCTCGTTAGAAAATGCTATTGATTATGACCTTATGATGAAAATAGCTGAACAAGGTATGCCTCTACACATTAAAAAACCTTTGTATGTATACAATATTAACCATGGAGAGAATACTACTTCCGCTGGAGCTTTACAAAGAGCTAATGCTAAAGTAGTACTTAATTATTCATTAAACAAAGGTTCAAGACCTAGAAAAGAAGTATATTTAGTTGACGAAGGAAAAGGTAAAAGAAGAACTAAAAGTTACGATTTGAATAATCCCCTAGGAAGAGCTGACATACTTTTTGAAACATGGAAAGAACAAGAAGGTAAAAAAGGAACAGCATTATATAACGGCTTAATTAGAGAATTGGAAAATGTAGTGAGCTTCTTCCGCTGGGTTACACCAAAAGTAGGAGAAACTGCTTTACAAAGATTACTTCAGTTAGAAAGAGATAGTGTATTAGGAAATTACTTTGCAGCCAGCTATAGGCACCAGGAAGGCCGACATATGCAAGCCCTCCAAGCAATAAATAGAATAAAACAAAAAGGCTCTTCAGCTAGAGCATTAGAAAGAGTAATTAATGAAGCTTTAGAGGGAGTGGCAACCGCATAATGGAACCTACAGAAATATTGGGATACTTTGAACAAGAATGGGATAGGATTAGAGCCCTTTCAGTACATAGTGGACTAAACGATGGATTTTATGCCCTTTCTATCCCTGAAGGGGATCTTAGATTTTTTGATCCTTCCCTACCCGCCATTAGATCTCAAGCAGCAGGACTCTTTAGAGCTGGAATAACTAACCCTTCTTTATCTAACTTTCAGGGATTGGCTTTGGAAGAACAAACCAGACAAAATTGGGATGATGAAAAAGTAGCATTAGTTGATGTTGTTTACATCCAACGAGGACAGATATATAGTGTACAATGCTTAAAAGAAACCAGTACCGCTCAAGGAACATATCAAGAATTCGTAAGGTACGTTATGGTTAGTCCGGCTACTACTTTGGAAGAACCTTCTGCTGCAAAATATCTACCGCAATTACGCAAAACTTATATGGACCTAAAAACTATCTTACATAGATGAAGCTATTGAAATTATTAAATTTACTTTCTAAGAAAAAATCAGAAGATGAATTAGTTTCGATTATTATGCCGGCACGTAATGCTGATAAATACATTTCACAAGCCATAGATAGTGTTATCAAACAAAGTTATCAGCATTGGGAATTGAACATAGTCAACGACGCTAGCAGCGATAAAACAAAAGAGATTATTGATGAATATGCACAAAAAGATTCCCGAATTAAAGTGTTTAATAACCAAACGCAACAAGGTATTCCTAAGACTAGAAATATAGCTTTATCCAATTCTAAAGGAAATGTTATAGGACATTTAGACGCAGATGATATTCTTAAACCAAAAGCAATAGAAAAAACAATAGCTCAATTTGATGAAAAAACTGCTTTGGTTTATTCAGGATATATTTTTTTAGATAAATATGGTAAACAAACAGGAAAGTTCATGGCCCAAAAATTTGATCTTAAAAAAATAAAAGAATTAGGGTGGCAGCATTTTGGGATGTATAAAAAGAGTGCTGCGATTAGTGTCGGCGGCTTTAATGAAAAATTGATTACCTGTAGCGATGGAGATCTTTTCATGAAGATTGCACAGAAGTATGAATGTAAGAGAGTTAGAAAATATTTGTATTATTATAGGATACATGATACTAATATAGGATATAAAAGACCATTTTGTAGTGTGTGTGATAAGCAAAAAGTATGTGAATATTATAAAATACAAAGTTGATAAAAAGTATAAATTAACACAAATTTAAGGACGACGTCTAGAAGATGGTGAAGGTCCACCACGAGCCCCAGCTCCACTCGTCGCCCCTGCCGCTATAGTCGGTGCAACTGCCCTATCTGCGTCAATAAAATCATCAATAGATCGAATTAAAACACCACAACGACTCTTTAACTGAAATAAATTATTTCGTATATTTCCCGCCTTCACACCCCAATTTGGATCAGTATTATTGTGAGGAAGATTTACTCGTAGAGAATCTCGAATCACCTCTTCCATAGCTTGAACATAATTGGAAAGATTAGACATAAAATCCCTCTTATCTCCTTTTGAATGCATCCTTGCTACATGTAAGGTTCTTCGTGCAGAACGTAAATTACTATTCATGGAATGCAAGAAATTCTCCGCATGAGCATGAGAGTAAGAGGATTGGTGAGTTAAATAATCACTCATATTTTCGGTAGTTCTTTCTACTCTGATTACAAAACCTTTGACTGGTTCTAATAATCTTCTTCGACTGTTAGCTTCGTGCTGTTTCTTAGCCGCTTCCGCATTGGTTGTTTCTTCTTGATTTTTTTTATCTTTCTGCTCTTTGATCCAGTTACCAAAGCGATCTCTTC
>Ga0209541_10018258_pt1 | contig 10171 bp, 9 predicted proteins | sample RifCSPlowO2_01_FD_184027 | JGI IMG/M metagenome (GOLD analysis project Ga0209541, IMG submission 184027) | Groundwater microbial communities from Rifle, Colorado - Rifle CSP2_plank lowO2_0.1 (SPAdes) (version 2) | ecosystem: Environmental > Aquatic > Deep subsurface > Groundwater | place: Rifle...
AGGCTCTAACCAAGCACAATACATAAACAAAAGTCCTAAAACTAAGGAAATCAAACCGGGAATAGCATAAGCATACTTCCTTATATAACAAGCAACTACAAAATCCCCTTCTAAATTAAGGCAAGCCGGAGTAGCCACCCATAATAAAATAAGACCAAATATTAGCATTCCAATGCTTAAAACATACCACTGATTTCTATTCATAATCTAAATGAAGATACCCCTCCTTAAAAATTTATCTGTTTCGAACATCGATTATATAAAACGGCAATAATTATTTCCTTTGTTTTTGAAGTGATTTTCTCTCAACCTTTCCTCAAAAGTCTTTTCTACAGGCCTGCGAACGCAACTACAAGGTATCTTCTTTCCCTTAACTTTACACATTTTTTCTTTTTCATGTTTAGAGTAAGACTCTGAAGCCTTTAAAATTTTCCATATGTCATTCTTGGAAGGGGTGTAAGTCATAGTCTCTTGAATACCCCAAAAAGTGGAAGAGCCGTTGTTGATTTGGGGGTTGGTTTAATGAATTCAATTTTTATCCAGTATTCAAGCTTTTCTTTTCTAATTGTACCACATAAATACTCGGCTAAAACATTTATATGTTCTAAACAAGCAAAAATGAGGTGTTCTGGGATAAATAAATCCCTATCCGCTAATTTTCTATATATAGGGTTAATTTTCATTTGCTTAATTCTGTCTACTTCACAATTAATATTTAGATTAAGCTGATGAGCTAAATGATTTCTTATGGTATTCAGGTTTCTTAATGTATTAAAAAATCCTTCGCTAAAATCTCCAGTTGCATAAACAATTCTTAGTTTTTCCATAAAGCTTTGAAGGTTCCACTGATCCTTGCATGTAGAATTTTGAAAGCTTTGTTTAAACTTTGAATCAATAATTTCTGTAAGCAAAAAGTCTGCATGAAGGTGTAAAGTTAAAACCTTTAACCTAAATAATTTATGCCCGTCCGAATCATGAAACATTAGTTTTTCCATACATATAAGTCTTAAGTCTTCTGCAAGCAACTCCAAATATTCTTTGTAATTCATTTTTAAAAAACATTACTGTATCGGCTAAATCTTTAGCACCCTTTCCGTGTTATATCTAATTATGAAAACAAGCTATTAAAATCTTTTCTAATTGGTATTGGTCCCAAATTTTAATAGTTCTAATCAGGGGAGGAAACAAGATTTTTATAACTTTTGATTATACGGAATGCCTTCTGGAAATAGGTCTATTGAATGACCCCGGCAAATAAAAGCTACTCTTGTGGGGTATAGTTCTAAGTTTTCTTTAAACACATCCCACAAAAATCCAAGAATCTTATCTTTTTTCTTAGAACTTAGAGACTTAACAAATTTATAAAAACTTCTAAATAGCCTCGGATTTTCGTTACGAGAGTATCCTCCAACACCTACCCCATAAAACACAAATATCGATTCCCCTAAAAAATCTTTATCATGGTCTGTATGTGCCAAAATTCCGACAAATCCCTTTTTGAATCTACTTAAGTTATATTTTATTTCATTTTTTGGAAGTTCTTTTAACTTTTCATTAAAAGTTCCTGCAATCTCTTTTCTGCGATATTCTCTTTTAAGTTCAATTAGATATTTAGCAATATTTCCTCCTAATTCTTTAAATTCAATCATAGCATTCCTATGCGAGGTTATTATTCTTTTAAATAAATCTTCTGGCTTAGCTCCTTTATCCATTAGCCCAGAATAATATTCAACTTCTTCATCCACGACTTCTCCATCACTTGCTTGTCTATTTGAAGAAGTTTCCACAGTTGGGGGAACCCCAAAGTATTTCCCTAACAAATCAGTTGTTTTCATTCCTTGTGTAAACTTTAAGGTTTCTTTCTGGGAATAGTCTAATGTTCTATTCTCAAAATCTGATTTATAAAAGATTTCTTCTGGAAGTCCATAGATAGTGGTTTTTCCGTTAGATGTGCTTAAATCTATAATCTCTTTAGGACGAGACGATTGCAATGCAAATAGGTCAGAGTTTTGCCTTCCAATTTTCAGTGCTTGCCACATATATTTTGGATTTAAAGAATAATAAACTTCATTCTTTTTTTTAACCCTTTTTTTAACTATTCTAAATTTCATTAACCAATCAATCCCGCTTTTCCAACTTTTATCGTTCATAAGAGTCTCATTTTTGTTAATATCTTTTGGACGAATTTCTAAAGTTCCATTTTCCGTCTTAGAGATTATTTCATTCAAAACTTTTTTTGCATTTAAAGGCACTTTATTCATCTTATTCTTACCTTTGGTAAGTAAGAAAATATCTTTTAAATAGATTTCCATAAAATTATCATGATTATTAGAAGCATCTCACTTGATAAAGAACTTAATGAGAAAGCGCAAGAACACTGCAAAGCGACAGGTCGAACTGTTTCTGGATTAATTACCATGCTGTTAAATAATTACTTAGAAAAACAAGGAGAGCTGAAAGCAGAAAATGTCAACTAAAAAAGGTTTACATACCCCCTATATTCCTGAACTTACAAAGGCAGAGATGGAAGTCCTTGAACTTATTACAGAAGAACATTTGGATAGGGGGCAAATACAAATTATAAGGAAGTGTACCAGACAGGCAGTGTATAAGCTCTTCAAATCACTGAAAAAGAAAGGCGCCCTAAATATTGGTTTACAAAAAACTGAGAAAAACCTATGTGGTTGTCAACCAAAAGAGAAATGTGTCAACCAGGTAAGATTACACGGACAAGAGTTTAATATAAGGATTATAGCACAAGACCATAAATACCAAATATTGTTAAAACGATCCAATGTAGTATATCGAGATGGGCACACAATAAAATTATATAAAAATTCGATAGAGGTTTATGCAGGAAAGGGAGCGAGTTTTTATGGAATGGATGCGCAAGAAGCAGATAGAAACGCGTCAGAATACTGGCAAAAGTTCTTTACAAGATTGGAACACGAATTGAAAGTAATCTTAATAAAAGAAAGAAGCAGGAATATCAGAGAAGTCAATCACCATTACTCTCGTGGAGATTCAGAGATATGTAAAAATGCTTTGGAGAATAGGGGAGAGCATATAAGGGTATTCTGCCTTATAGATGGGAAACTTGCATTTATCACAGATGGATCTTTCAATAATAAAGAAGATGAAACAATGCATCCTATAACAGCAAAGCAAGACAGGGAGGCCATAGACAAGCAAATAAACGATTGGAGGATAAATAATCCGCCCACTGTTTCCGAGGTAATGGCTTTAATGAAAGAGCATGCAGATCTTAATAAAGAGACTGCTGCTGGACTAGTTGCAATTGTAGGGTATCTTAAACCACCCGCCCCCGAATTTAAAGAAAGAACTGATCAATTAGACACTTTTCAAAGGGGGTATATAGGATAGATAAAATGGCGACAGAAATTCAAATCCTAGCAAACCAGCAAAATGCACAGCTTTCTACTGGTCCGAAAAACACCTTAAAAACCAGCAAAAATGCTCAAAAATATGGGGTTTTTTCAAAAGAACTTATAATTAATTGCAAATATTACAAAGAAAACCCAGAAGAATTTGAGATGTTGAAGGAAGAATTTTATCAAGAATACGAACCGAAGACTATCACAGAGAGGTTTTTTGTAGGCATGTTGATAGAAACAACTTGGAAATTGAGGCGGGTAAACAAAGCAAGAGATGCTATGGCAATTGAGCAGATGGAATCTGCAGAGTTTAATGCAAATAGAAGAGTAGATGATGCCCAAGAGGTAAGATACGCTCTTACTTATGAGGATTTAGAAGAGGGATGGAAATACAGAGGTAATGAGCAAATAAATAAGAATTTAATTGAGACTATAGACAAAATTGATGCTCTTGAATCTGATGAGATGACTGAAGAAGAGGTCAATAAGGAATTGTCCATTTGCCCCATAATTGCGGGAATGAAGACAGATGGTATAGAAAACATGCCTATTAACGAAAAGAAGCGAGTTTTATCAGAAGCCTTATGCAAAGTTTACGACATTCAGGAAAAGCCATTAAAGGATATAAAAAAGAAGAAAATATTTATGAAAAAACTGGAGATAGCTAAATGTCTTGTAATTCCAGACATAACGAATCAGAATCTTTCGACTTATGAAAATACTCTGGAAAAGAGGTTTTATAGAGCACTTGTAATGTTAAGACAGATTAAAAAAGGTACACTATAATTGGGTTCGTTTTTTGAAAAATTAGTTTTTATTGATTCCCTGCTTTTCTTTAATTTAGTTTATACTTTTTTGAGCATTATTTTCATAAAGTCATTTCCATCATTTACATATGAATAAGAACTTGAAACAGACTTTATATAAAATACAATATTGTTCCTTAAACATACTCCTTTTGCATAACCTGCCAGAGTTGAGTCCTTTTCAATCCCAAAACAGCCATTTCCCAAACCCCATTCTTCAACACCCCTTATATCTATCTTTTGCTTTTCCTGATTATAAAATTGCATTGCATTAGCTATAGAGTCAAAACGATATATTTCTGTTGTTATTGAACTCCCCCCAAGAAACTCGGCTTTACTCATTGTTCTTTTAGAGCCTTCAACAAAACCAGTAGCATTTAAGGTGATTGATACTATGTCCTTAATTTGCCAAATTCTATCTACTTCTGAATCTTGTGGCAACAAAAGTTTTGTATCTGTAATGATAAGATTGTCTTGGGAGTTTGAATCTTTTATTGCATTTCCTGTAGAGCCATTATCCATCTCGTAAAACATTCCAGCTATAAAAAAGAATAGGAAAAAGCCCAAAATTGTGCTAAGAATCCAATGCCTTCTGAACCAAGATTTTTTCTTACTCTCCACCATTTTTTTCATAGGCTTCTGGCTTTTTTAAATGTTTGGTCATAACTTGGTCATCTCTTTATTTTAATCTGGTTTTCCCACTTATTTTATGGGTAATTTGGGGCTTGCTGGTTTTGTAATTCGGAGCAGTTATAGAAAACGGGTGTATGTCTTGCTTGATAATCCTATTAGACCCTCTGAAATAGCTAAGAAGCTTAACATAAGGATTACACATATAACGAGAGAATTAAGGGCATTAAAGAGCAAAAAGCTTGTAGAATGCCTTAACCCAAAAGAAAGAATAGGTAGAATCTACCAACTGACTAAAAAAGGCAAATTACTCAAAAAGAATATGATTTCTAAGAGAATGTTATGATTATCCTATAGCATAATAATCTTTAAAAGGGTATATTTTTTATGGTTTAGATGGATAGTTCTAAGAAAAACGCTTTAATTGGAGGGATTGTTGGGGGTGTTATTGGAACTTTGTTTGGAATCTTTGTGATAGCCGGAATATCTATTGCAGCACCACATCCAGAAACTAGTGGAGTTGCCTTACTTGGGTTTTTAATCGCCTTTTTAGTATTTATTTTACTTGGATTAATATTCGGTTATTGTTTTAAGAAGTACAAAGTATTTTTTATCACTGGTTTAATAGGAGTAGTTATACAAGTAGGAGTATTATTGTTTACATTCAATTTGAATACCCAAAATAAAATCTTGTATTGGCTATCTTACCCAGGGTTAATCTTAATATTTTTCCTTATTTTGGGGATAATAATTCAAAAATTTAAAAAATGAAAAACAAGATATTTTTAGGAATTACAATGCTTTTCTTGATTTTTTCATTCTTAGCTATAGAAGGTAGTAATTCAAACGAAATTAATTATATACCAACTAAAAGTTTAAACCTTACACCTGCTGGAGAGGGGGCGGGCGTTATCATTGTTTTCAAGGAAAATATAAACAAAACATTTTTAGAAAAAAGTGGGGCAGAGGTAAAAGTAAATTTTGAGTCTATCGGTACCTCTATAATAAAAGCTGATAAGGAAGCGATTAAGGAACTACAGAATAATTCAAATGTTGAGTCCATAGAACCAGATATAGACTTAGAGCTGTTTGGTGAAGGGGAAATAATTAACTTAGAAGGTCAAATTATCCCCTGGGGGATTGAAAGAATTAATGCCAAAAAAGCATGGAGTAGAGCAACAGGAAAAAATGTAAAAATTGCAATAATTGATACTGGAATCGACAAAAATCATCCTGACTTAAACATTAGAGGGGGTATTTCTTTTATTAATGACACAGAATATTGGGATGATGATTTGGGGCATGGAACCTCTGTGGCAGGAGTTATTGGGGCGTTGGACAATAATCTTGGGATTATTGGGGTTGCTCCCGAAGCAGAATTATATTCTGTTAAGGTAATGGGAAAATCTGGAGGAAAGCTAAGTAATGTTATTCAAGGTATTCAATGGGCAATTGATAATGATATGGATATTATTGTTTTAAGTTTAGGGGTTCCTGTAGACAGCCACTCTCTAAAGAGAATTGTTGATGGGGCTTATCTAAATGGAATTACTTTAGTGGCTGCCTCTGGAAAGGACAATCAAATTTATTATCCAGCAAAATATTCAAGTGTAATTGCTGTTGGTTCTATAAACGAAAATAATGAATTAACAAATGAAAATGGGGTGGGGGAGGAATTAGAATTTGTAGCTCCAGGAGCGAATATAGTATCAACAAATGTTAGTGGATATGGCTCCTTTGATGGTACTTCAATGGCTGCTCCGCATGTTGCAGGGGTTATTGCCTTACTAAAAGAGGGTAATCCCACATTGTCTAATAATGATATAAGGGCAAAACTACAAAGAAATGCTATTGATTTAGGAGAGAATGGAAAGGACGATTATTTTGGTTATGGATTAGTTAACACTGATTTTAAAGAAGAAAATCTAACTGCAACTATCCAAATTGTTTTTCCTAAAGAGAGAAACGAAACAAAGAAAAAAGAATTAGAAATTAGTCCAATAAAAGTTGAGATAATCAGAGTGGAAGACAAAGAAGAAAATATTGTCCAAACTTTATTCTATGATGGGACTCAAGTAGCCCAAAATATTTCTGTAGAGAATGGGCAGTATAAAATTAATCAATATTTTGAGGATAAAACTTATAGTAATGAATATAATATTTCTTATGAAGATTTGATAGTTGTACCTTTATACACAAATGCTCAACAAAAAGATCTTGTAATTGATGCTCCATGGAGAATTGAACCCGAAAAAAATATTCCTTTACTTCTATTGATACATGATGCAAATGTAAATAATTACCCCCTAGACAAAATAGAGGTAAAAGATACCTTAGCGAATGTAATAAGATATACCTATGACTATAACGGTTACTCTTGTGGTTCAGATAATACAAGACTCATAGACGAACATCTATGGTATGAAATTAAGTATCTTGATCCATCTATCTTTTTGAAAGATGTAAATAATACCATCCACCTCAAAGTAACAATGATCGTAAGCACTGGATGTGGGGCGGGTTGGGGCGAAAGTAACGTGGATGAAGAACTAACAATTAAAGTAGACGCGCAAAATTATCCTAAATTGAATAATTGGTATTGTGGAGACACCCATTATCATAGTATCTATACAGATACTTCTTTTTTTGGTGTTTATGGTGAATTAGGAGCACCACTTGATGCCACTATGGCAAGTTCGGACGCGATAGGATTGGACTGGATAACAGTAACTGACCATTCAAACTCATTTGGATCCAACCCAACTTACTGGAGTTTATTCAAAAATGATTGTAGCAATTATTTTAAATGTTTAATTGGTGAAGAAGTCAATTGTGACCCTGATGAGGATGGGGATAGCCTTCCAGGCAATCATTATTTGGCCTATAATATAACAACAGGACTAACAGATACCGGGACAAATGCTCCTTCTTGTTCGAATATCATCAATAATGTTGCCAACCAAGGGGGTTTTGGTTATGCTGCTCATCCAGAGAGTAGTATGGATCCTTTTGGAGTTAGAATAGTAGATAAATGGCATAATTACTCCTTACCATTTAATGGATTAGAGGTTTGGAATGGTGATATATTGAATAACGATAATAAACAAGCATTGGATAATGGATTGAAAAACTGGACGGAACTGCTTCTTAATGGAAGAAAAATCTTTGTTTCTGCAGGTTCTGATTCTCATGGAGAATTTAATTTTAAGAAAGATTATCTCACGAGTGAAAAATCCCTTACAGGTTTTGGAAGGGCAATAACTTGTGTTTATGTTCCAGATTATTCAAAACAAAATATTTTTGGGGGGTTAAAGAAAGGAAATTCTTACATGGGGAATAATGGGGCCCTAAACATTGAAATTTCTTACGGAGACAAAAAAGTAATTCTTGGAGAAACATTAAAAGTATTGAATAATAGCCAAATAAAAATAGACATGATTTATAATGTTAGTAATTCATGCGACCTTATGTTGTATAAAGGTATTATTGGTGAATCAGTGGAATCTTGGGTTGGTTGGACTGGGATTTCCAATTCTGGAAATAAAACACACTACAGTACCTATACTCAAAATTCCTATTATCGTGCAGAATGTATAAGCTCTGACTGGTTGAAAAGAGCTTATACAAATCCTATTTGGGTTGAACAGGGATGTAGCTATCCCTCAATAATAGACTGCAATACTGAAGAAGAATTGCATGAAATTGAAGAGGAATGGCAAAGTGGAATATGCAGTTTTGATGAAATGGGTTCTTGTTTGCAAAGTTGGCTTGATAGCCTTTGCATGGAACCAATAGATGGAATTAATATAACTAACAATACTGCGTTTTGTACAGGAAATTATAACTTACCTAATGGGGTTAATATTAATGCTAATAATGTAATCATTAATTGTAATTCTTCATCAATAAACGGCTCAAATATTGTTGGTTCTATTGGAATTAAACTAAAGGGAGAGAATGTAACATTGATTAATTGTAAGATACAAAATTATCATCAAGGAATTAATTTAGATGATTCTGCAGATCCTCGTTCGTATAATTTATTTAATAGTACTGTTAGTAATAATATATTTGGGCTTACTACTTTTTTGAGGGAAGGAAATGCCGCCAATTTAACTGAAAATAACTTTGATAACACCCAAAAAAATATTCTTAGTGAGGGAACAGCCACCATAAATACAATCAATAATTGGTGGGGAACAGTTAATGAAATAGAGATAAGAAATAAATTATATGGGAATGTAATCTTTATTCCTTATGCTAATAAATCATTTGGCGAACCCTCATGCACCCCTGTCCTTTCAAACACCTCTTGGACTTCTTGGAGTAATCTAGGAAGTTGTAATATTCAAGATAAACAAAACCAGAGTAGGAGCAGAATTCAGTATGATTCAAACAATTGCGGGACAATTTCTAATCAAACCTTTTATGAATATCAGCAAGTAGCTTGTAACTATTGTTCTGAAAATATCAATGCTTTTTATACTAGTTGGTCTTCTTGTATTAATAATAATCAAACTAGAACAAAATATTATTCAGACTTGAATTATAATTCTTGTTGTGCTATAACAACATTAAGTTCAGACTGCCATATCAATAATGGAAGCTATGCCAACTTAACAGAAGTTCAAACCTGTATCTCTTCTTGTACTCAAAATTGGCAATGTACTAGCTGGAGCGATTGTGTAAATAACCTCCAAACCCGAACATGCACAGACATCAATAATTGTAATAATAATACTGGAAAACCAACTGAATCTCAATCATGTACTACTCAATGCACACAAAACTGGCAATGCGGTTCTTGGTCTACGTGCATTAATAACCAACAAACAAGAATATGCACAGACTTGAATGGTTGTAATAATATAACTGGAATGCCTGTTGAAATTCAATCTTGTACTTCAACTTGTACAGAATCTTGGACATGTGACACTTGGTCTTCTTGTATTAATGGGCAACAAACCAGAAATTGTTATGACTTAAATAATTGTGGAACAGAAAGTAATAAACCTGTAACTCTGCAAACCTGTACTTGCATTGAATCTTGGTCTTGTTCAGATTGGACATCTTGCTCAAGCAGTCAGCAAACAAGAACTTGCAGTGATTCAAATAATTGTGGCACTACCCTGAACAAACCGGCAGAATCTCAATCTTGTTCCTCTGGTTCTAGCTCAAGTGGTGGAAGTTCACATCATCATTCAAGCTCTTCATCCAGCTCCAGTTCAAGCTTGGTAACATCTCAACAAACAACACAAACTCAAGAACAAACGCCAATAGAAGAAGAGCCACAGACAACAGAGATAATACAGTTAAATAAACCAACAAGTAGAAGTGGAA
>Ga0209541_10018259_pt1 | contig 10171 bp, 11 predicted proteins | sample RifCSPlowO2_01_FD_184027 | JGI IMG/M metagenome (GOLD analysis project Ga0209541, IMG submission 184027) | Groundwater microbial communities from Rifle, Colorado - Rifle CSP2_plank lowO2_0.1 (SPAdes) (version 2) | ecosystem: Environmental > Aquatic > Deep subsurface > Groundwater | place...
CAACCACTCCCATCGTGGCCCAGATAAACAACAAGCTGTTGTCCAATCCCGAGCAAGAGTGTGACCGGGAGTCGCCTCCCCTGAATTCGCAAAGATTATTAAAACCAACCCCAAACAGCGGGTACTCCTTAATAATCTGAACGCTTTCGGTGTAATTTTGAGCCTTGGCGATTATCGAGTGAGTCCGAGTGAGAATCACGCCGTAACCAGCAGGTCGAGGAAGCAAGGTCAGCAGCAAGAAGCCAGCAACTAACAGTAAGGGACTATACTTGATAACTTTCTTTGGAATCAAAAAGACAAGCCCTGCTAAAAACGCTAGGTAACTTGCCCGAGAGTAGGTAAAAGCCAAAGTCAATACAAGAATAAGTCCAAGTCTAAGTCGTTTTTGGGAAAAGGCCAAAAGCGCGGTGAAAACTAAAATAACTCCGGTAAAAGCCGGGTCAAGAAACGCTCCCACCAAGCGATATAAGTGATCGTCCCAGTCAAAATATTGCAGCGCAGTCAAATCCGGCTGCCAAAAATATTGAATCCAGCCAAAAAAAGCGGTTGCAACTCCTACAACTAGCAGGCCTTGTGTCAACAACTTCTTTTTATCCTGGAAATTTTTCCAAACAAAGACAAAAAGAAAGCTGTAAGCAATAAAACGAATCAGATAGAGTGCAGAGGACAGAGTGAAGAGCCCGTAGTTAAGAAATAAAGAAAAAACCATGACTGCAAAAAGACTCAAGAATTTGCCAAATACTTTTGGATATCTTTTTGTAGTTAAAAGTGTATAAACAGCAATAATACCAACCACCAAGTCAGTGGAATGAATTGTTATTCCAAGCAAGTCCATACGCAGTAACTGCCCGAACGGAAATAAAATCAGATATAAAAAAATCAATTTTTCTGCCATATATACATTTTGCTCCAGGCTATAAACGAGTGCCAGCTCATGATGGCTGCAGCCACAAAACCATGGATTCCATCTAACAGTCCAAGTCTAAGAATATAGTTTAAGAAAAATTTAAATACAGGATAAGTAATTATTTTAATTATTGAGGACTTTTTCCCCTCTTTTGCATTCTCCTTTGCGTGTAAACTGCTATGAAAGTTAATCTGAGTAATAAATTGTTTCAAAGTTTGATGAGGGTAATGTACGAGCTCATTTTTAAGTGTCCCAACTCGACCTTTAACATCCCAATATTCATGCACCGCTCGTTGCCACTTCCCAGCACTTCTTTTGGCCAGTCTTAATAACTTAATATTCCCACTCTCACCATATTTTAGTTTTCTCCCCCACAGAACGTCTCTTCTTTGAATTTTGAAACTTGAAAATTGATTGTAAATTGTAAATTGTAAATTTAAAATTTCATCCCGCAAAGCGGGTGATACTACCTCATCTGAATCGATAAACAATACCCATTTACCCTGAGCTTGTCGAAGGGCAAAATTCCTCTGCGCTGCCCAATCGTTGTTTAAGTGCCTCCTGAAAATTCTCCCCCCAAATTTTTTTGCAATTCCTACTGTCTTGTCGACTGAAAAATCATCAATGACAACTACTTCTTCTGCCCAACGCACACTCGTCAAGCATCTTTCAATGACAGTTGCATTATCCCTCGTCAGCACCACAGCTGAGATGTGTATTTTCCTTGACATTTCTGATATAATATGTCTGCGAAAGCGGAGCCGAATACTACCACTATTGGCGGGTGTTCCGGTAAACCGGAGATAGGCTCGTCCCCCTATATCCAAGCAATTGGTGACGGGGGTTTTTCTTTTCAGACTTCCTTGACATAACCTGACTTCTTGCCTTTTGCCAGCAATGTCCCCATCTTTACTTCACCGGCCAAAGCCTCACGGACAAAACCAGCCAGTGCGTCTGCCAATCTTAAAATTGCGTCTGATTCCTCCTTACGTATTCCCCTCACCTTTTCCGTTCTAATTTCTTTCTCAAGGCGTCTCTTTCGCTCTCAGTAATAATAACTGAGACAATAAAAATCTTTCCCAGCGTATCCTGGCCTGTTTCATCAATGTAGCAATAAAGCTTTTTTACCGCCATCTTACCTTAAGTCTACCAAAAAAGCTAAAATTTGACAGTGAAAAGAATTGAAAAGAAAGCCTGGCCAGAATATTTTGAAAAAATTCTTTCCGGAGATAAAACTTTTGAGCTTAGACTAGCTGACTTTGATGTCGATGAAGGCGATACTCTTGTTTTACGCGAATGGGACCCAAAAACTAAAAATTATACGGGGCGAAAAATTGAAAAAAAGGTTAGCTTCGTTTTCAAAACCAAATTCCAAAAATTCTGAAGCAAACAAGATATTGCCAAGTACGGATTTCAAGTAATTGGGTTCAAATAACTATCCCACCTTCCACTGACCAACCCATTTATCCGCCTCGGTCTGAATTTTTTTTAAGGCCATGCTTCCCAAAGTTTATCACACCCCCACTTTCTGTTAAAATTATAGAATGAAGAAAACAATTATATTCGATTATGATGATACTTTGGTAAAAACAAGACAATCAAAATGGGACGCCTTAAAAGAAACAGCCAAACGATATTATAATCTAGATGTTGACGAAGAGCACATAAGACAATATTGGGGCAGGCCGTTTCAAGAAATGCTAACCGGCACTTTTAAAAAGGTCGATTCTTACGAGAACCTGCAAAAACATTATTTTAGCGTTACCAACGAGTTCCCAATGCGGGCCCATGCAGATAGTGTGAAAACTGTAAATAAACTACTAAAAAACTATCTCGTTGGAATTCTAACTGCGAGTAACCGTAAATTAGTAACTGACGATCTAACAATGCTTGGTTTCCCCATCAAAAAATTTTTTTATATACAAACAGCGGAAGACACAAATGTTCATAAACCAGACCCGAAAGTTTTTGACCCGATTTTGGCAAAGTTGAATAAATATAAAATTCGCAGATCCAACATTTTTTACATTGGAGATTCTATAAAGGATTACTTAGCCGCAAGGGGTGCAGGCCTAAATTTTATTGGTATAACTCATGGAACTACGACTTCTAAAGAGTTTGAGAACGAGGGAATAAAATACGTTAATTCTCTCAAAGGTCTCCCAGTGGCCATTAAAAATACTTTCACTCCCGGAGTGTAAGTTACTTAAAAATTTTCACCGTATAATAAACAACTAATGGAACTGAGGCCAGGGAGGCGATGATTGTGGCTAGACCTATCCCCACCAACCCATAAAGCCGGGCTAAAGGAAAAATTGCCACTGCCAGAGCAACAATGCTTACAAAAGTCACGGTGGTTAAATATTCCTGCTTTTTGACCGCCAGAAAAACCGTTCGGGCCGGATTAACCAAAGCCCGGGTAATGGCATAAATAACCAAAACTTTCAAAACAGGCACAATCGGCAACCAAACCTCACCCAAAACAATCGTCACTGCCAGTTTGGTAAAAATAACTAGAACCAGCCCACCAGGTAAAACTAAAGCGGCCGTGGCAAGGGTTGTTTTGACAAGAGCATCTTTCAATTCTTTCTTACTTTCGGAAATTTTGGCATAAATCGGTAGCGTTACCTTGCCAAAAACATCAGCCACCTCTGTTACGGGTAGGGTTGCCACTTTGTAGGCCATTTGATAAAACCCAAGACTTGTTTCTCCCAAAAACCGGCCAACAACAATGTCATCCCCTTGGCGGAAAAGATATTCAAAAATCCCAGCTCCAGTTAACCATTTGCCTCTGGAAACAATTTTTTTGAAGGTTTCAGATTCAAAAGCCAACTTTGGCCGGGGGCGTATCAAAGCATGGGTCAAAATAACTTCCAGCACGCTTCCGGCAATTAAGCCCCAAACCAAAGAAGCCGGAGTACGGGTTGTTAAAGCCACAACTATGGCAACGGCCGAGTCAAAAGTAAAGATGGCCATCCGAATCCAAAACTCTTTGCCAAACTCCAGCTCCTTTTGAAATTTAACCCGAGCGGGGCTTATAAAACCACGAATTGCTGAAACCAAACTGATAAGCAAAACCAAGTTAAGGGCCCCGGGAGCGTTAAAAAACCGTACTACCAAAGGCGCGCAGACTAAAATTAAAAGAGCAATTAAAAATCCTCGGGCAATTGAGACCAGCCAGGCCGTGTCGATGTATTTTTCTAAGTTTTCCTTTTGTTGAATCAGAAAGACATTAATCCCCGTTTCAGTAAAAACTTCCAGGAAAGCTAGAACTAAAGTAGCAATACCATATAATCCAAATTGAGCCGGTAGAAGAATCCGAGCCAAGATAACTGTACGCAACAAAGCCACCAAACGGCTGGCCACCCGAAACCCCCCCATCCACCCAAACCCCCTTGCAGTTTCTCTAACGTAACTCATTTTTTTAGTATACCAGCAACAAAGCCTCGCATCACGGCAACGTCGGAGACAAACTGCAAAACAATGCCCCAGAACCCAGCTTTGCGAAAAGCACGAAGGCAATAAATAAATAATCCAATAAACAAATAGACAAATAAGTACCAATGCCCTAATATTCCCAAAACCAACACGATTAATCCAGTCAAGTATCTTGCAAAAACCAATAAAACTTTTACATTGTGCGACTTAAATTTCTTTTCTGAATTCCACCAGATTCCCGATCTGACATCACCTTTTGCATATTCATAAATCTTAGACTGAAATTCTTGAACTGTTTCAGGCATCTTCCACTCTACCCTAGCATTTCGAACCCGGGCAATTCTTGCTCCTACCTCAATAGCTTTATGATTAAAAACTGTATCCTCAGCAGTATTTATACCTTCCGGAAATTCACCAATCCTCTCCCAAAGCTCCTTGGTAAATGCAACTGATCTTGTTGCGGGTAAAAACTTTATGTCAAAACTTGAGGGTCCGACCCCTAAGAAAGCAGCCATTGCTTTTTGCAAAGGCGTCTCACCTGTCATTTTGTAGAAACCAGCCACCAAATCAACCTCACCCGTTTCAAAAGGTTGAGTTAATTTCTTGAGCCAATTTTTCTTGGCCACACACCCCGCATCAGTCATGGCAATAATCTCATTTCGAGCAAGTTCTACTCCCAGGTTTCTTCCCCTCCCCCGCGAACATTTTTCAACCAAGAGCCTAATCCGGCTGTCCTTCTTCTGAAAATGCCGGATAATCTCAACTGTTTTATCCGCTGATCCCCCGTCAATAATTATTATTTCCTCCGGCTTTCTCGTCTGCCCAAACAACGAACCCAACAAAGCAGCAATACTATGTTCCTCATCCCTCACTGTTATAACCACCGATATTTTCATTTCTAATATCTTATCCCGTAACTAATTCGATAATTAATGCCCAAATTAATCCATAATGTTTTTTGAAGTAATAAAATCGAGACTTATTAAAATATTTTTTAAGTTTCGGATTCTTCCTCCAGTAATGGATAACTTTAGAATCAGGGTTTACAAATATCTGATAACCAAGAGCTCTTACTCGTTTTGCCAGATCATTTTCCTCAAAAAACAAAAACAGGTTCTCGTCAAACCCATCGGCTTCCACGAAAACTTTTTTCCTGATCATAAATGCACTCCCTTGCACGGCGTCTACCTTTTGCGTTGTCGTTGCAGGCGTCAACTTCAAAAAAAACTTACCCAAGAAGGAAAGTGTAAAAAGCGCTCTGGTTGGAGTAAGCTCCTTATCATCAATTTGAGAAAAGGGTTTTCCCTGGCTGTCCAATAAAATAGGAGCTACAACTGCCACCTTTTTGTTTTGATTTAAGAAATTAACCAATTTATCAATAGATCTCGGTAATATTTCAGTATCTGGATTTAATACAAAAATATATTCACCATTAGCACTCTTAATCCCTAAATTATTCCCAGCACCGTAACCCAAGTTTTTTGAAGCTTTAATATGTTTAACGCCTCGGAGATTCAAAGATTCTGCACTATTATTAACGACAATAATCTCGTACCCTAATTTTATATTTGATTTTTTAATGCTTGTTAAGCATTTAAGTAGTTTGTTTTTATCTCTATAAAAAACAATAACTATTGTAACTTTTATTTTTTGCATACAGCTATAAAATACTCCGTATCTTTTGTAATTACCTTTGTGATTGGAAAGTCCAGAGTGGATAATTTATCCTGGGCGGATCGGCCATAAAAACTTCCAAAATATCTCCAAATTAGCTCTTTCAGCCCCCTTGGCATCAATTTTCTAATACCTAATCTATCAGAATCAACTATCTTCTGCCTGACATCTTGAGATCTTAAAAATTCCACAAATGCCTCTTGAGCTTTTTTGTTCTTCTTCTGCCCGTAAATTTCAACTTTTCTAAAATGCTCTCTCAGCAATTTTACCAGCTCAAATTTTTTATACTCTCTTTTATGATATGGGCTCGTTGTAACATGAGGAAAGTTTACATTTGGAGTAGAAAGAGTAAAAATGCCATTCTTAACTAAAACTCTTTTTATTTCTTTCAAGAAGCTTTCTGGCTTTTTTAAGTGTTCGATAACTTCATAAGATACGACCATATCAAACTCTCCATCTTTAAAAGGCAACTTTTCTGCGTTACCTTTTTTAAAAGTAGGTCTGAGATAATGATTTCTAGCGTATGTTAATGTTTCGTTATTACTATCTACTCCAACTACTATTACCTTTTCTGCCAGCAGTTCAGTTCCGTAACCCGTACCACAGCCAACATCCAGAACTTTAAAATTTTTCTTTATAAGTTTGGAGGCAAAAACATATCTGGATAGGGCTTCTTGGAACAAGTAATTACTACTTATATCGGGTATCATCCTTTCATCAAAATCCATAGTTGACACATATTATAGATTAGTTAAATAATAAACTTAACCATTCGGTGTTTAAGCAATATAATTCCTCCAAATTTTTGTTAGTGGTCCTCTTAGTTTTGTGTCTCTTTACAGCCTCAGGCAAACAAGTATTTGCTGAAAGTGTTTTATTCGAGGATAACTTTGACAGCGGTTTCAATGGTTGGAACTTAATTAATAATACATGTAATTATAACGGACAACCCGCTTCATGGAACTGGATAAACAACGGACTTGAGATTAAGTTCAATAATAGTTCCTTTTGCAAAACACATATTACTCCAAATTCTCTTATAATCCCAGAAAACATTCCATACAGATACGAGGTAAGAATGAAAATAACATCAAAGAATATGGATAGAAACATCCTTTTCAAATTTAAAGATCTTAATAATTGGTATGGTTTACATACCATTGGAAATAATTTATACCTTGAGCGTGTAGTAGGAAGTTTTAACCCCCAACCAGACTTTTACGCACCTTATGTTTTTGACGACAACGGCACTTACGACTTTGCAATCGATGTAGATTTAGATCAAGTAAAAGTTTATATAAACGGCTCCTTAATAATGACTGCGAATATTAGTAACTACTTCTTGGAGAATTATAGCGCCGGTCTACGAGCAAGCACTGGAGCAAATTCATCTTCAGAGGTTTGGTTTGATAACTTTAAAGTTACGTCACTTGCACCAGACAATATTCTCCCTGTCCCCGATCTGAAGCAGTACGATCCTCTTTGGGGACTGGAGGAGTATGATGCGGCGAGCATGTGGGCGCCGGGGGCGGCGACAATTGAGCGGTGGGGGTGCGTCTTAACTTCAGCAGCAATGATTTTGCAATACTACGGTTTTCCAATCAGCCCTGGTGAATTAAATACTTGGCTTAATAGCCAACCGGATGGTTATTTAAGAAACGGTCTGGCCAACTGGCTAGCGATTTCCCGCTACACCGAGGAAAACCGCAATACCGCTGGCGAAGCGCTCGAATTTTTGCGCTATGGTGCTGATGACACACTTCTCACCAGTGAGCTTGAAGCTGCCCGGCCACCGATTTTCAAAGTCCCGGGGCACTTTGGCGTCGCTATCGGAGCCGAGGGAGCTAATTTCGCGGTTAATGACCCAGCTTCAGCAACCAACACGCTTTTATCCCAAGTCGAAGCCGACCATGGTGGCGCTTACCAAAACCTTTATTCTTATACCCTCTCTTCAACCGACCTCTCATACCTCATGCTTGTAGTTAACGAGGGTTTTGTAATTAACGTTTTTGATGCTGATGGCCACCCAGTTGGCGAGAGCGCAATTGAGGCACCATTGGAAGATGATATTGACGGTGGAGCAGATAATGGCCAGCCGCTGAATGTTTTTCTTCTACCTCAACCACCCAATGGCGAGTACGAAATTCAAATTAACGGCAATGGTTTTTATCAACTCGATAGCTATTTTTATAACCGAGAAGGCGAGGTCCACCAAGATTCTCAAGACGGCTATGCCAGCGGCCAAGATACGTTTCGGGCCAGTCTGGGTGAGGAAAATGGGATTGATGAAGAAGTCAGCTTTGAAAGTGTCATTGCTGAAATCGAGGCCGCCTGGCAAGACGGTTTGATTACCAACCGAGCTCTATACAAATCCTTGCGCAAATTGGTAGCTACGGCTCAGCGCTTTAATCAGATGCCACCGCGCTGGCACAAATACTCACGCCATTATCTGGAAATTGCCCTGCGGTATCTTGATTATTTTACACCCCGTCTAATTGATACCGAATTTTCGGAAATTCTACGCGAAGAGCTGCGGACACTTCTAAATTCGATCTAGGGCGTGGGTGAGGGGGAAGCCGAACTAGTAGACTCGGGTGTCGGTGTTATCTCCGGGGTCGCACTGGAAGTAGGTCCTGGAGTGGTAGTTGGAATTGGGCTCGGGGAAGCAGCCAAGATTTCTAAATCTTTAGCATTAGCCACAAGTAATGTATTTGTAATAGAATTAAATCTGCCTGTAGCAAAAACCCTCAAACCAATTAACTTTGAGAGATCAACTCTTTCCGGTACTTGCAGGTTAATTGACTCCGAAGCTGAGGTGAACAAAAAATATTTGGCCCCGGAGACTCTCATCGTTCCGATAAAACCAGCTTCATAAGTTATATCCGGCGTCGGTGAGGGTTCATATTTTGAGGAATATTCAAAAAACGGAATCTTAAAAGGTAAAACAAACTTTCCGATGCCAAAAGCAACCGTGACTACTATTAAAGAAATGGCAATGGCGGTCAGGGGTTTGATACGAATCCGCAGTTCCATGCCCTCATTGCCAATAATTTTCTTCCACCAACTTTTAAGGTAAGTAATGGGGTTGGCAACCTTAACGTCAACCATCGGCGGTTCTTCTTTCCGCAGGTCGGTTTTCGGCTGCTGGACTTTAACAAACTCAATCGCCACAATTTCAGTTTAGAACCAGCGAGTGCGTCTCGTCAAGCGACTTACACTCCGGGAGTGTATGAATCGCGAGCACGCTTGATAACTCCCACAATATCCGCCGTTTTTCCTGCCTGCCAAACCTGAATGCATTCTTCGAGATATCCCAAATTTTCCATCTTTATCTGAGCAATAGCCTCACCCAACCGATCCAAAACTTGATCTTTTTGGGACAAATTGTTACTTTCAAACTGCAAGACCGCGGCTACGAGATGATTGAATAGCTCCGCTTGCGTCCCATCTTGATAGTGAATAATAAAGTCATCATTTTCAGACGCCAAAGATCCCGGTTCAACACTTTCAATTTCTCGATGTTTTATTTCTGCTGTCATAAGTGGTCGTGAGAGGACTCGAACCTCTGACTTCTACAATGTGAATGTAGCGCTCTAGCCAACTGAGCTACACGACCTTATTTACAATTCTTCTGGTTACAGTATGCAAAACCGTCTTCGTTTTCCCGTCAAACATCAACAAAATTCTTGGCTCTTTCACCAGTTCAAACTTATTTCTGGGACATAGTGGACTGTCTGGACCAACACAGGTAATATCTACCCTCCTCCCATCAATTATCTCAAGCTTCAATCCATCTTCACCTTTGTTGTGTGCCTTCAATAAACAGCCAGAACCCGGAATTGCATACGCCCTATTTTCTCCAGTATGCGGATCAAATTCTGTGCCCTGAATATCAACCGCTCCGGGCCCGACTACTCGAGAGGGAAAGTGGTCTCCTGGACAGGCATACTCACAGGTTCTTTCCGCCATTGGCGCTATTTTACCATAAATTACCTACTTGACACGTTAAGTGAGGTGTTTAAAATAGTTCTTGTGGCAGAACAAGACAAAAACCTTCAGATGAGCCCCGATCAATTACATGCTATGGCAGTTAGTCACCTGGAAGCGGTGGCAGCAGGAGGCTCAGATTTCGCCGCGGAGATGGCTAAAACA
>Ga0209541_10018260_pt1 | contig 10170 bp, 10 predicted proteins | sample RifCSPlowO2_01_FD_184027 | JGI IMG/M metagenome (GOLD analysis project Ga0209541, IMG submission 184027) | Groundwater microbial communities from Rifle, Colorado - Rifle CSP2_plank lowO2_0.1 (SPAdes) (version 2) | ecosystem: Environmental > Aquatic > Deep subsurface > Groundwater | place...
ATTACTAAAAAATAAGGAAAATGAAACAAAAAACAAGAAAAATAATCAAATAGTGTATGAGAATACCTTCTTCTTAGTTTTTGCGTATAAAAGCTATGCAAAAACTAATTTTTCAAAGTTCTCTTCTGGTTATTGCAGTGAGGGCACCAGTATGTCCCATAAAACTTTACTCCATTTTGTGTTAGGCATTTTGCGAAATCATCATATTTTCCAGGAAGTTTTGAATTTCTGTAGCCTATAAAAGAGAAGGTTATAATAATTAAAATTAATATTCCAATTAAGATATAGCTATTTTTTTTCATTTTCCAATTTTTTCAAGAATTACTTATATAAAAACCTTTGTCATTTTGTTGATTGTTATAAGGATTAACATAGTTTATTTCAATTCTTTAAATATTCTTCAACTCTCGTAACTGTAGAATTCAAACAACAATCTTTATAAAGTCCCCCAATTTTCTGCTTTATACCCGTTACACTACCTCGTGTAGGAGGGTTCATAATGAACAAGCAAAATATTCTCGATGCAATTGTAAAATTGAAAGAAGTTTCTCCAGAAAGAAAGTTCAAGCAATCCTTTGATTTAATCCTAAACTTAAAGAGTATTAACCTAAAGAAACCAGAGGAAAAAGTTGAGATATTCTTAACCTTGCCTCATTCAAAAGGGAAAAAACAAAAGATCTGTGCATTAATAGACAATGAACTTAATACACAGGCAAAATCAATCTTTGATAAAGTAATTTTGAAAGAAGATTTCTCAAAATTTACTAAAAAAGAGATGAAAAAACTTGCTCAGGAATATGACTTTTTTATTGCCCAGGCAAATATAATGTCGCAAATCGCGACAACATTCGGAAAAGTTCTTGGGCCTAAACAAAAAATGCCTAATCCGAAAGCAGGCTGTGTTGTTCCTCCAACAGCAGCATTAAAGCCATTATACGATAAACTGCAGAATCTTGTTCCTTTAGTGATGAAGAATGAAGCAGTAATCAGAGCTACAGTTGGAAAAGATGATATGAAAGACGAGGAAGTAGCAGAAAACATTTATGCTGTCTATACAACTGTATTGCATGCACTGCCAAAAGAAAAAGAGAACATGAAATCAGTTTTATTAAAACTGTCTATGGGACCGATAGTAGAAATTACCGAGAAAGGACCTAAGATAAAACAAGAAAAAGAGGAAAAGCAATTAAAAACAAAAGTAAAATCAAAAAAAGAATAACATGGCGCACGTCTCTCAGAAAAAGAAACAGGAATATGCTCTTCTAAAAGAGTATTTCAAAACTTATCCGATTATTGGAATTATAGATTTGACTCATTTGCCGTCTCGTCATTTCCAGAAGATACGTGCTGAATTGAGAAACACAGTTTTAATGAGAGTAACTAAAAAAAGATTGATCAAATTAATACTGCCCCAATTAAAAGATAGCATCAAAAATATTGAATCATTAACTTCTTATTTAGAAAATAGCATTCCAGCATTGCTATTCACGAAAGAAGATCCGTTTAAACTAGCCAAGAAATTAACAAAAACAAAATCAAAGGCCCCGGCAAAACCAGGGCAAATAGCGCCTTTTGACATTACTATACAAAAAGGGCCTACAAAATTCCCTCCCGGGCCTATCATCGGTGAACTAGGCGCTGCTGGAATCAAGGCAGGAATTGAAGAGGGAAAAGTAGCAATCAAAGAGGATAAGCTTCTTGTCAATAAAGGAGAGAAAATAACTCAAAAAGAAGCAGATGTCATGGCCAAACTAGGCATTGAACCAATGGAAATCGGCTTGAATGTCATGGCTATTTTGCAAAACGGTTTAATCTATGATCAAGATGCATTATCCATCGATGAAGCAAAGATTATAGCTGAATTTAAACAAGCAAATGCTTATGGAATCCAATTGGCAGTTTCAATTGGCTATCTTACAAAAGAAACAATTAAAATACTTCTCTTGAAAGCAGATGCACAAGGAAAGTCATTAGTGGAAAAGGTAAATCTTCCTCTGGAGCAACTTGAAGCTTCTTTAGCAGAGGTTCCAACAGAAGAAGAGCGTTTTAATAGACTTTCAACAGAAGCAGCTGCTCTCATTGATGAGTTGAAAGATAAAAAGATTCAAAAACAAATGCGTGGAGGTTAAGGAAAAATGGAATTAATTTATGCAAGTTTACTCTTACATCGTTTAGGAAAAGCGATAAATGAAGAGAATATTAAAAGAATTTTAGAAGCAGCAGGAGCAAAGGCTGAAGATGCCAAGATAAAGGCGCTAGTTGCTGCTTTAGAAGGTGTTGACATTGAAAGTGCCTTAAAAGAAGCAATCGTTGCTCAACCAACTGAGAAGAAAGAAGTCAAGAAGGAAGAGAAGAAAGAAGAAAAGAAAGATGAGACAGCGGCCGCCGCAGGTTTAGGTGCCTTATTCGGTTGATTTTTTTCTTTTTTCATAACCTTTTTATACTTCTTTTCTACCCTTTAATTGATAAGAGAGTAACATAAAAAATGCAAAAATCAGAGGCATTCAGAGAGTTGCAAAAAACCAAAGAAGATATCGCTTCTTTAAAAAACCAGCTCAATCACCTGAATGAACAAAAAGAGAATTTCTTCAAAAAGAAGGAATCATTGAAAAAAGAGATATTAGCTTTGATAAAGGAAGCAAAAACAAAGAAGACTTCTAAAGAAAAATCACAGCAATCCATAAAGGAAATAAAAGATCAAAGAGATATTTATAATAAAGAAGTCCAATCATTGATTAAAGAAATAAAGATTATTAATAAAGAAAAAGAAAAAATTATCAAAAAATATAGGATTCAGACAAATCTATCCCAGTTAAAAGAAGAGATACAAAGGCTTGAATTGAAGATAGAGACAGAAGCCCCTTCTTTTGAGCAAGAAAAGAAGCTGATGAAGCAGATAAACTCTTTGAAGAAGCAAGCAAAGGAATTTGCAACTTTCCAAGGCATCTTTGATAAAGCAAACGAGTTATCAGAGAAGATTAATAGTGCAAAGGAAAAGGCTCAACAATACCATAACCAGCTTCTAGGTATTAATGAAAATAATAAAGAAAGCCTGATAGAGATGATGAACGCCTCTGAGAAAATTGCAAATTTAAAAAAACAACAAGAAGAGGCATTCAAAAAGTTTTTAGAGTATAAAAATCAGTTTTCTGCTGTAAATGCTCAATTGAAAGAAAAATTAAAGCATCTTCATGCACTAAAAGATGCATTGAATTCTCTAGAGAATACGGAAAAAGAAAAAAGGGAGAAAAAGAAACAAGATATCTTGGAAGAAAAAGCAAGGGCAGTAGAAGAAAAATTGATGAAGAGGCAAAAGCTCACCACAGAGGATTTGATTGCATTCCAGGAAGAAGCATGAACCCTTTCTTGCAGGTTATTCTTTTAAGTATGACGCCAATTTCCTAAGAATCATTACAGCAGGAATTATTGTCTCTCGGTATTTTTTCTTTCTTTTCCTAAGATGCTTTTCTCATATAAAACTTTTATATCGTCATAAACCGGAATTCCTTTAATATTAAACTTCTTAATCAAAAAAATCCAGACAAGAAAGACATAAATTGTAGAGACAAATTCCCAGAAGAAGATGTGAATTGAATCAAATCCATTCTTGCCAAAATTAAGCAAAGCAAAAACAATAACACCAATCCTTAAAATATTCATCCCTAGCAAGAGCATGGCTCCTATGAGCCAAACCTTCGCTCCTCTCTTCCATGAAATATCTTTGCTGAACAGCACCAATAAAGTAAGAAGATAATAAGCGCTTGGTGCAATGCATCCTTTGACAAAGTTAAGAAGTGTCCCTTTAATTAGTATAGTGTTATCTGCAAAAGAAACAAGTGGGTTATAACCAAGCAAAATTAAGTAAGAAAGAAAAAGCGTAATAGGAGCAAAAATAAAATAAAAAACAACAGGATTTAGAAGAAAAGCTAAAAGAACTCTTATCCCGAGATTTTTGTAATATTCCATAAAAAGAAAGCTCTTTTTTTAGTTTATAATCGTTTCTAAATTTTTTAATTTTCGATGATCTCACCAAGTGTTAATCTCCTGTTTTTAGAAAACTTTTTATATACTTAAGAATATACTTTCCATATGTCTTTAGAAAATATCCTCAAAACTCAAAAGAGAATCAAGAGATTAGCAAATAAAACGATAAGGGTTGCTTTAACAGCAGCAATGCTTTCTATAAGCTGTGGAGACGATGGAACAAGAAACCCAGCCTCACCATCAAACAATCCGCCAGAAACTTGGATTACAGAGGGACCAACCGGAACAATATCTACTAATGATGTCACCATTAGGTGGAACGGTAATGATAGTGACGGATCCCTTACAAATTTCTTTTATAAGATGGACAATTCAGCAGAGTCTCAAGTTAGTTCATTAACAACCTCCCATACTTTCTATGATCTATCCGAAGGGCAACACACATTTACAGTAAGAGCAAAAGATAACGATGATTTAATGGATCCAACACCTGCGACAAGAACATTTGAAATTGCTACAAGCACTCCAATACCTACTGCATCTGCATTTATTACCTCAACAACCGGAGGCACACTCTATTCAAATGGTTATGAATTGTATATCCCTCCAGGAGCTTTATCAAGAGATGCAACTGCCACTATAGGAAGCCCAAGTTCTTCAATACGAGAGATAACTAGAGACAATGCACAAAGAATCAGTTTGCCGCTTGAAGTAAGAATTGACGCAAGCATTCAAAATGGAAGTGGAATTTCAGTTCGGTTTCCTATTCCAGAATTAAGTGAAGACTTAGTCGGCATTATCTTTCAAAATAATGAATACAGTGTTACAAGACTCCTCAATGCAGGCGGAAGACTTCAAATAAATTATGAGGACTCAGAACAATTCTTGAGAGTTGATAATGGCCTAAAAATAGGAGAAATTAATTTTATTACTTGGATAATATCCCTGCTTTACGGATCGCAAGAAGTAAATCTTGATAGAAGAGGAGTTAATTTAAGTTCTAGCGAAAAAGTAGCTTTATTAATTCATGGCTTCGGAAGCACCCCAGATGTTTTTAATAGTAATCTTTTGCCTTTATTAAGCGAAATTTACATGAACAGAGTTATGACATTCCAGTATCCAACTGGATCAGAGATTGACCAGAATATTTCAAGTTTAGAATCTGAGATAAATTCTCTAGGCCCAATCCCATTCAAATTTGATATTGTTGCGCACTCAATGGGTGGCTTAGTTGCAAGAGGCTTTGCAAGAAGAAATCCTGATAAAATTGATAAACTTGTTACATTAGGAACTCCTCACCACGGCGTAAATAGTTATATCTTCTTTGAAAGGTATATTAACTTAGCCTTAAACTCAGGAGGGAGTATTGGTTCTTTTTTCAATCATTTGTTTAATCCCTTTTCTTCAGGCGTCGATGACGCTGTTTTAGGAAGTACTTTCCTAAGAGATTTAAACAGCCCTGGAAATGTTAATGCTCATTATCATTTGATCTCAGGAAATCAGCCAGATGAATATAGCGAATTAATCACAGGAGAAGATGATGGGTTAGTTCCAACAATTAGCGCCGAACTTGGAGATCTCTCTTCTAGCCTTGGCAGCGTTGTTTATCCTAATGCAGAAACTGTCTTGTCTTTTGAGAACTTTGCAAAACTCACAAAATGATTTTTTGAGCCAAAAATTTTTAATCATTATTAGCTAATTGTTAGCATTTCCAAATTACTTTAAGCGTTATCTAACTGAAATTGAATTATTCAAAGTTCTCTTTTGAAAGGCATAGGTTTTTTGCAACACATAGCGACTTACTTGTAAACTCAACTGTAACCGAAACTATTAGAGATATTCTTGAGGAAGAAGAGGAAGAACAGGTATTGATTTTACAACCCGGTGCTGAAGGGATAGATTCTCATGTCTGGACAGTATATCCTAATCAAAACTTTGGTGATGTTTATGCATTATGGGCGGCTTCCCATAGTGGTTCGCCCCATTATCGTTCTTTCATCAAATTTGACCTTTCCAGTATCCCTATAGGTTCTGATATCACCTCAGCGACCTTGATGTTTAATGGAAGAGGTTCTTCCAGTGACACCGGTTATTCAATTATATCTCTACATAGAGTATTAAGTAGCTGGGATGAGCATACAATAACATGGAATAACCAACCACCTTATGCAGAATATTCCATAGATACAGAAGACATAGATCAATACTCAGAAGACATGTGGTATTCTCTCAATGTAACATCTCCTATAGAGGATTGGGTTCAAGGAGAATATCAGAATTATGGTTTTGTAATAAGACAATTGTATGAAAATAGATACAGAACCTTTCTCGGTTGGAGTAGCGATGGGGGAGGTACCAGACATCCAAAACTAGAAATTCATTACCTCCCACCTTAAATAGAAAAGGTTAAATCTCTTTCTCAATCTCTTATTTTTATGAACCCCTCTTTATCTTCTAATGTTCAAAAAAGATATCCAGAATATATTACAGCAATCAGAAACAAGGCAATCTCTTTGCAGCAAAAAGGAATCAAGGTAATACGTCTAGAATCAGGAGATATTGAAGGACTACTTCCAGAAGATATTGAAGTTAACATTATCCAAGCTCTGAGAGAAGGAAAAACAAAATATGATCATCAGTGCGGCATTAAATATTTAAGAGAAAGAGTACAAGAAGAAATAAGCGAGAGAAAAAAGGTTAATTTAGATCTGGAAGATATCTGCGTAACCAATGGCGGCACAGGAGCGTTATTCACTTCTTTTTTTATGACTTTAAACAAAGGTGACGAGGTTATTCTTCCTTCTCCATATTGGTCTGTAGTTCTAGGTCAGATAAGGCATCTAGGCAGTATTCCTGTAGAGGTTCCATTAATTAAAGAATTTGATCTTGATACAAAGGCTATTGAAAGATCGATATCAAGGAATACAAAGGCTATGTATATTAATACTCCAAATAATCCAACAGGAGCGCTCTTCTCTAGAGAAAACTTAGAAGAGCTTGCATCAATATCAGATAAGCATAATCTCTGGGTTATCTCAGATGAGGCTTATGAAAAAATCATCTTTGAAGGAAAGCATTATAGCATTTTTTCTTTAATTCCAGAAAGAACAATCTTAGCAGGATCTTATTCAAAAGAATTCCAGATGACAGGCTTGAGAATAGGCTATGCTGCAACCAAGAATAAAGAATTATCCTCTCGTTTTGTAGATATTGCAAGAAGCTTAACAAGCGGCATTCCAACGCCAACGCAATATGGCCTTGCAAAAGCCCAAGTTTCTGAAACAGTGCTTTCTAACTTCTTAACAAGGCTTAAAGAAAAGAGAGATACTCTTATTGAAGAAGTCAGTAATGTTAATGGCTTTAATTTTAAAATACCTAAAGCAAGCCTTTTTCTATTCATTGACTGCTCAGAGCATATTCCTAAAAATATGCAAGGAGAAGAACGGGATTTATACTTGACTAACATGCTCTTAGAAAAGTATAATATTGCAGTCTGCCCAGGAAGGGCATTCGGAAAAGATTATAGTGGCTTTATTAGATTAGCCTATTCTACACCATCTTTGCAGGACTTGAGAGAAGCAGGAAAGAAGTTTAAGGAAATATTTGGCACAAAAAGTTAAACCAAAACCTTTATATAGTAGTTTCATAACTTTAAAATGATAACATTATAGTACTTATAGGGGGTTTAGACTATGAAAAAACTTTTATTTTTACCAATATTTATGTTTTTTTTAATTGCAGCCTTAGTTAATGCTGCAGGTATTGTTGATATTACTACAACAGATATTTCGCTTTCTGGAAATCCAGGAGCAAGCGTTTCTGGAAGTTTTGCTATTAAAAATGTGCTACCAGGAGATGCAACAATTACTACAATTACATATGTTACTTCACAATTAAATGAACCAAGTGGCTCATTTATCGGAGCTAACCTTGTTACAGGAACGATTTCAGGATTAGCTGTTGAAGAAACAAAAACAATTCCTTTCTCTTTTACAATTCCAACAAAGTTAGCAGGAACTTATACAGGAACATTAACTGCAACAGATAGTGCACTTGGTGGAACTTCTGATAGCGTTCCTTTCACTCTTTTCATTAACACACTAGACGCAATTGATGTTACTTCCCATTCTACAACAGCATCTTTAGTAATCACCACGAAAGAAGATGATCAAGAAACAGCAACATTAAGCGTTAAAAACACAGGAAGCACTGCCATTACTGCATTGACATTTGATACAACAGGAGTTGACCTTGCAGATAGTGATGGAAATACAATTACACTTACTTCCAGTCCACTTTCTACAACCACCTCTTTTAACCCAGGAGACACAAGAGAGATTACTTTAACTGTAAACACACCAAATGGATTGAACAGAGGAACATATGATGGTATTGTTAATGTTACTGGAACTGGAAGCCTAACGTCTTTGCCAGATACTTTCAATCTAGAGATTAGAGTAGAGCCAGAAGAAGTTGTTTGTGAAGAAGGCGTTAGAGGAGATTTAGAAATACAAGATGTTGACTTTGATGAAGATGAATTCATTCCTGGAAAAACAATGAGTGTTGATGTCAAGGTGAGAAATTCAGGAGATGATCCTCTTGACGTAGTTGTTGAAATCTTCTTATACAATGTTAATGAAGAGGAATTCCTTGACCAAGCAGAAACAGACTCCATTGAGATTGACGAGGATGATTCAGAAGATTTTGAAAACATTGAATTAACGATTCCAACAGACAATATTGCTGAAGCAGATAACTTTGTATTGTACATAAAGGCCTATGAAGATGGAAATGAAGAAGACCATTGTGACGTAGACCAAGATTCTTTAGAGCTACAATTAGAAAATCATGAGGTTATCATTGATAGATTCTCTCTATTGCCTTCCACAGCAGAATGCGGTGACCAAATATCAGCTACTGTTGATCTATTAAATATAGGAACTAGAGATGAAAGCGATGTCTATGTTGAAGTAAAAGAGCCTACTCTTGGATTAAATGAAAGATCAAGCACCTTTGACTTAGATAAGTTTGGAGATAGAGATGATGATGCTTCTGTCCGTTTCACTATTGATCTTCCTATAGATGTTGCAGAAGGAAGCTATCCTATAGAAGCCATTGTCTATTTTGATGATGCTGACAGAACTAATTCAGAGATATCTACCTTTACTCTAACCTGTGGAGAACAACCAGAAGAAGCTGCAGAAGAAGAAATAACATTAGAGCTATTGCAATCAGAATTTAACATTGAAGTAGGAGATGCTTTAAGCATTCCTGTTACCATTACAAATACTGAAGGTGCTTCTGTCTTGCTGAGAATAGAAGCAACAACAAGCAATGGATGGGATGATTCTGATACTAAAACAATAGAGATTGATGCAGATGAATCAAGAACTGTTTATCTTGACTTAGTAGCTCCAGCAAAGGCAGGAAGCTATGATGTGTCTATCTCTGTATTTTCAGGAACAACAAGTGTTGCAACTGATAGTGTTTCAGTAACTGTGAAGAACAAAGAAGGAGCAGCAATCACAGGTGGAACAACCTTTGAGCCAAAGACAGTGTTTGAAGATATTCCAGATTCATTTTGGATCATTGGAAACATTGTGTTAGTGGTTATTGCAATCTTCTTCTTGAAACTGATATTTACAAGAAAGAGAGCATAAATTTCTTTCTTTCTTTCTTTAAGTAAATTATTTAAAGAACCTGAGAATCTATATGTAAAATGACTCTGAATGAACTTTTTCCAGAAATTGAAACATTTCATGAAGGAAGATTAAAGGTATCAGATCTTCATGAATTATATTATGAACAGAGCGGTAATCCTGATGGTAAGCCAATAGTCTTCCTTCATGGAGGGCCAGGTAGTGGAACAAATCCTAAATACCGTAGATTTTTTGATCCTGAATTCTATAAGATAATCCTATTTGATCAAAGAGGAGCTGGAAAAAGTACACCCCATGCCAGCATTAGTGAAAACACAACTCCTGATTTAGTTTTAGATATGGAAAAATTAAGAAAACATCTAGGACTGGATGAATGGATGATTTTTGGTGGGAGTTGGGGGAGCACATTAGCACTATCTTATGAGAACTTTGAAAAATTAGTTTTTGCATAGCTTTTATACGCAAAAACTAAGAAGAAGGTATTCTCATACACTATTTGATTATTTTTCTTGTTTTTTGTTTCATT